>OGXX01004707.1_pt1 | contig 10332 bp, 8 predicted proteins | sample 1576301 | NCBI WGS metagenome assembly OGXX01 (sample SAMEA3541469, study PRJEB24748) | human gut metagenome | biome: human gut; feature: human-associated habitat; material: faeces | place: China | collected 2012 | reverse complement strand
TGGTAATATTATCTTCCAGTGATCCTTGTACTTCTTTAATGCCCCAGCATGACTTGATGAAAAATTAATTCGTTTAGTACTATTGCTAGAAACAATCTCCTTAATATCTTCGAAGGTTATAGCCTTCTGTGGTACATCCATAAATGATAAATTCTTAAAATTAAACGCCATACAAATCAATTTTAATATTATAAAAAACTGTATTATAACACTCCCATATGGAACTTTTGTAACTCTATTTCACTTTACGTTAGCGACAATAATAGCAGAGAATGCAAATATGATAATAGAAATAATTTGCCCCATAATTTATAGATCTGATATTTTAAGATAAATATTACCTTCTTGCACAGCAGCTCTCTTCTTTCTTCTCAACAAATCAGGTAAAGATATTCTTTGTTCCAAGACGGCCATTAAGTCCATACCATCCATCAAATACATTAATTTTTTGCCATTTGAATATGCTGTTATGGCATCTTCTGAAAAGCCATTTATGGAAATAAATAAGCCTAGAGTGTTATCCAATCTCCTATTTATTTTGCCCTCAAATGCATATAGGTCAGCATTCGCCGTAGGTTCCTTACGCCATTTGGCTTCTAATAAATACTCATCTTTATCTAAAGAGAATGCACCATCTATCTGTTCTCCAACTATCTTAAAGGAAGATTTAGCATCGAGGTCATACAAATTAAACAAACCATTTAGAAATTTTTCTAAGGCATAGCCTCGCTTTTGGTTGTCATTATTAATAGATAAGCCAATAAATTCTTCTTTAAGTTCGCTGAGGATTTGATTAACTCTATTCAAGGAATCTACTTTATCCTTATTTGCTTGTTTGCGCTTTCTGATAACTTCTTCCTCTTCTTTGTAATTGATAAAGCCTTTCGTCAATTGGAATAATACACTTACTGCCATTTTCGCATCATGTATCTTTTTCTCTGCATCATCAACTCTTTTCATGCTACTATAGTCATTAAAGGTTGCTACTGATATTATTAAATTTAACAAATCACTTTGGACAGCTTGTTCGTTACGCTCAAGAATATTTACAACCTGTGATGCAATATTTCTCTTATAATCACTCCAGTTCACCATTGAAAGCACCTCTTTATGCTCTATTGACATATAAAGGTAATCTTTCAGGTCTTTCTTATACCAGAATATATGAGATAAGGCATTTTTCAATGCCATTAAAACATTGGCAGAAATCTTCTTCATATCAATTGTTTATCTTTTCTTATTATAGTAGTTATGGTTCAGCAGCTATCTGTATTTCATCCTCGTGAATCTCATACAGCTTGGCTGATTTTGTTGAATAATTCTCTTGTTCATTATCCGTCCATTGTTCGCACTGCTTAATAACAGTTTCCAAAGTATTGGCTGCTTCTTTTGGTGGATAACGATATTAATTAATTGCTCACTCATTTTGTTCGTAATAATATGAATAGTCAATACCTTTCATAAACATTTCTCTATCATCAATCTTTGTAGTGAGTGCCGGCAACACCAAAGTCTTGATGTGCGTGCTATCAGCTACACTCTCACGCATAGCATTGAGATAGTCGTTCTTGTTTATCTGGCTCCAATCCACACACCGTTTGAGAGAACGCTTTAGCATGAGGTCAAGCCAAATGCGAGTGCTACGACCATTACCTTCTATGAAGGGATTGGCATAGTTCTCCATCTTCGATTTTGTCTTGAGGTTTTTCCAATAGTTTCTTGCCTTCTTATAATCCTCTTGCTCGTTGATTGCTGCAATGAGATTCAGCACAGAGAACCAGCACTTACTGTTCTCTTCACTCCACACAGCCTTCACTTTGCGATCGTTAAAGAAGCTGATAGATTTCGTATGTTGCTCTTCATGTTCTGCCATAATGGAAAATCGTTATTCACCTTTGGTATTGATTAACACGATAAGTCATTTGCAAATATAGCTATTTTTCTTGTATTAGGGAATAAAAACTTACTTTTTCTGTATGTCTTGTCAATACCTACCCCTCCCTCTCCGCAGTTCATCGAGATAACGGGCGGTTATAACGCCGGAAGGCAGTGCGATTACGGCGATGCCAAACAGGGAGGAGAGCATGCTTACGAAGCGGCCGACGTCGGTAACGGGGCACATGTCGCCATAGCCGACGGTGGTGAGCGTTACGGTTGCCCAATACAGGGCATCGAAAAAAGAATGGAACGTATGCTGATGGGTGTATGGATTTACGTGCGGCTCGACATTGAACAGTATGAGTGCCGTTACAAAAATGTAAATCAGTGCCAATACCAGAACGGAGGACAGCACCTGACGTTCCTTGTAGAGTATGGACAAGAACAGGCGCATCTTGCTTGATATTCCAAATATCTTCAGCACCCTTGTCAGCCTCAGCAGACGCACGAAGCGGAACAGCTTGAAGGCTGGGTTGAGCAGCGTAACGGCAGGCAAGATGGACAGCAGGTCTATGATTGCCATAAAAGAAAACGGATAGGTAAGGAACGCCGTCTTGCGATTGTTATTCCTAATGTCAGCCGTACCCCACCTCAGCAGGTAGTCGATGATGAACACGAGCGTAGAGCCGAGTTCCGTGTACCAAAACGCCCTGTGCGACTTCATGAACATAAGCGGCAGTAGGCTTACGAGAATGACAAGAACCATAAACCAGTCGTAAGCCGTGCATATCCAGTCTGTATGCGATTGTCGGTCAATAATGTTTGCTATCTTCTGTCTATTCATATTGCTAAATGATTTCTTCCGAGCTAACGATATTGGACACGTTTGTCCAACTCGCTGGACACGTTAATCCAATTGATTGGACACGTTAGTCCAACCCATTGGACAAACGTGTCCAAAACCATATGTTATGTATCTTTCCATAAGAACCTGTTAAGGAACTGTCGGAATATGTCAAGTATAGGGAGCGAGATACCTACTTGTATCTTGCCAACCGCATCAGTACGGAGTATTGTTCTTCATAGCGGTCGAACTCGATGGCACTGCCGTTGTAGCCCATTTCCGTAAACGAGAGGCGAACCATTTCCTGCTCTTCCTCCGTGATGGCGCGTCGCTGCTGCTTCACCTTGTAGTAGACTTCCGAGCCAAAACACGCCATTACTTCGTGTCGGGCACGGCGCAAGTCAGCCGCCCTCACGTTGTCGTAGATACTCGATATGCCCCACGCAAAGCGTTCCTTGCGGTCGGGCTCGAAGAACGGGCAGGGCTGCACACCCTTTATCACGGCAGGATTCACCACCGTATAGGTTTCATTCCCATTCCCTGCCAGCATCTTGTAGGTAGTGTGGCGCAGGCATTTGCCCGCTTTCCCGCAATGGGTGCCTGCGCAGTGCGCAAAGTCGGTGTCTAATCGGTTGTATTCTTCTTGGGTCATGGGGTTTTCTGTAACAATTTTAGATTCTTTGTTAGGAGGAAAGATATAATTCTTTATAGTTCATACTTTCCTCCACCTTGTATGATAACATTGTTTAGAATTGAAAAGAGTTCCAGTTGTTTATTTCAAGCCCTGTTGTCAAAGAGTTAATTTGAGAAATATCTTTTTCAGAATGTTTGGAAAATTGCCAATCAGCTTTAGGAGAAATTGAATCTTTAATTAATCTGAAGTATGGTCTATCTATGTCAGATAGGGAATGCCCATACACTATAACGTGCTGTATATTAGATAATGATTTAAAGAAGCCCATATGTCTGCTCATTACACCCTTTACATCTTTAGCTAATTCATTCATTGCTTCAATAATTTGTATTTTTCCATTTTCTTCATAGAGCATCATATCTTCATCTTCAGATGAAACTGATCTAGGGTCAACAGTATTGGCATGTCCTACAACTATATCTTCACCATTACTTGCGCAGCCATGAATATGTAATATGTTATTCTTCGGAATCCCATATATATTTTCAAGTGTTCTAGTATAATTGAATGTAATATACTTAGATTCTGTATAGAGATTTAAATCCTTTTCTACTCCTTTTATGTTTATTGAATCTACCCACTTTGCAAATATTGGGCGTATATCTTCAAGTATATATCCGATTGCAGAAATAGTAGCATCTTCTTTTTGAGCAGCACATCTCATTGTATGGTCATAATCCATCTCAAACATATCAGCAAATTCATGATAAAGACTATTATGGTCATAAGCTCCTAATGCTATCTCAAAATCACTCCATAAATCTATATCTTGTGTACGTTGGAATATAAATTCCAGTTGATCTGCAAAATGATGATGACCATTGTCTAATAGCCATTTACGAAAATCCGTATACTTAGATGATATTCCATGATGTAAGTCGAAACCATTTCCTATAATAAACAGCGTTTCTCTACTCTCTTTTGTGTATTGGGGAGATAATGAATGTATTTGCATAGTAAAATTATCATAAAAAAAGTCTCAATAGTTCATAAGGCTATTGAGACATTTAAATCCTTTCGTATTATTACTTCACTTCCTCAAATATATCCAATACTGATTACCAATGATTTACATTTGTATGGTACAAAAATGTTTCCTCAATTTGAGTAGCATTGATTAGACAACATCTTGGATGTTATCGTCTTGTTTCTTTAAAGTACTATTGATTTAATTTATTAACTAATGTGGCCTGTCCGACTCCATGCGCAAAATCGTACGCACGGCATTCCCCCATGCCAGTCGTGTCATAGACCGGTTCCACATTCAGAAACTGGCATGTGAAGCCGTGCAGAACTTCGGATCAAGCATCGTTGGGATGCTCTTCAATAGGCGAACGATGAAATGGAGGAGACGAAGCTCAATGGAGAGAATTACCTGCCTTTCCATTATCCCAACGGAGATACTCGTAAGGAATTGCTCATACGCTCGAGATACCTCCTGTTCAAGTCGGCCCGGAAGTGGACTGACAGGCAGAAGCAACGGGCTGCAATACTATTTGAGCAATATCCTGATATAAAGACTGCATACGGACTCTGCCAGTCCCTGAGGATGATATTTTCCAAGAATACGATCAAGGATGCCGCACGCCTGGCCATGGCGCGCTGGTACAACAAGGTAGAAGAAGCTGGATTCCACTCCTTTAACGTCATAGCAGCCACTTCCTATGAGCATTATGAAGAAATCCTTAACTTCTATAACAACCGTGCTTCAAATGCAATGGCAGAGTCATTCAACGCCAAAATCAAACTATTTCGGGCTAACATTAGAGGAGTGGCAGACAAAAAGTTCTTCCTTTTTAGAATTGCAAAGCTATACGCATATCCCCACTAATTTTCTACTGACCCGTTTCTTATTTAAAAAAACGTGGCACTGATACACCACTTCTTCAATCGGAGGTCGTGAGAATTACCTTGTCAGCAGATGTAGTAACCAGTCTACGCTATACACGCGAACCGCCACACTCTCTTGCTGACTTTGAAAGTTTCTCACGTTTCCGATTACAAGAAAAGCATAACGCTTCGTATTATCAAGATGTCGTACAAAGATAGTATGTCGCCACTATGCGTTACAAAGGTAATCAAAAAACTTCATTTGTCGCTACTTTTAGCGTCTAATAAATGTGTTTTTAGATAAAAAATATGCGCGAGACCTCATAATGGTGTCTTATTTTCAATAAAAATGAGTATCTTTGCAAATCAAATTAATACCATTATTTTAATGGACTCAAAGTTTAATTATGGGAAAGCCATTTAAGGGAGAGCTCGAAAAGCTTTCGGAGACCATTCGATGGGCTGAGCAGCAGGATGTGACGCGTCTTGCACGATTTCTGTTTGCAGAGAACAAACAGACCCCTCTGGTGTGCATCGGTTCTGGTGGTTCGCTTAGTGCTTGCCATTATGCAGCACAGCTCTATCAACAGCGTAACGGTGTGTTGGCACAGGCGATGACCCCGCTTCAGTTGATGTATGCAGGGCATAATATTATCCGTAGCAGCAAACTGCTTTTTCTTAGTGCCAGTGGTAAGAATAAAGATGTATTGAATGCCGTCAAGTATGGTGTAAAGTATAACGAGACAGGCATGATGAGTCTGACCCTCCGCAAGAACAATCCTACCGAGAAACTGCTGGAACAGTACCCCAAGGTGCTTCGGTGGTGTGAGGACATTCCCAGCGAGAAAGACGGATTTCTAGCTACAAACTCGTTAATTGCAACTTTTATGCTGCTGAATAAAGCTACGGGTTCCAAGTTTCAAGATTCAAGATTCAAGTTGAGCGACCTGCAACCTGAAACCTGGAACTTGAAACTAGATTCCATCCAGAACTTCATCGTTTTGTTTGGCGCTTTAGGAGAACCAGTGGCATGGGATATAGAGTCAAAGTTGACGGAGGCCGCATTGGGTTCTGCCTTGTTGAGTGACTACCGTAATTTTGGTCATGGCCGTCATCACTGGTTTGCCAAGAAAGGAGAGAACTCTTGCATCATAGCACTAGTGACTCCCGTTGAGCGGGAACTAGCCTACAAGACCATTGGTTGCCTGCCCAAGGATGTGCCTATAATCTATTTAGAAACAGAACTGGAAACACCAGCTGCGTCCATTGACCTGCTGATAAAGGCGTTCCACTTTGTGAATGAACTGGGCATAGCACGAGGCATAGATCCCGGCCGGCCTGGTGTACCTTCTTACGGCCGTACCCTGTATAACCTGGATTACTTCAAGCTGACCAACTGCATATTGCCCTCTGAGAAGGCACTGGATGTGGCCGTACTTCGCAAGTTAGGTGTTGCAGGTATGGAGAACAAACCATTGCGGGAATACTACAGCGAGGCTTGTAAACGATTTGTGAAGCAGTTGAACAAAGGTAAGTTTACAACCGTGGCTTTTGACTACGACGGTACACTGTCTGCCTCAGACCATACGAGCCGTTACACGAAAGGCTTGTGTGATGAAATCAAGAATGCGCTGTTGCCTCTGTTGGAAAACGGTGTACAGATATTGGTGGCTACAGGTCGTGGCAAGTCGGTGGGCGAGTCATTCCAAGAATCCATTGCCCAGAAATACTGGCCACAAATCAAGGTGGGCTACTATAATGGTGCTTGCCTGTTGGTTTTAGGTGAAGAGGCTAAACTGAAAGCGTGGAAGAAGCAGCCTTTTGACCGTGAACTGAAAGCACTGGAGGAGGAACTGAAACTAAGACTCCCCAAGGGCTGTGTGGACTACAAATGTGAAGAGCGCAGTCTGCAACTGTCCATTGAGGGAGAAATGACCAAAACGGAATCACAACTGGTTTATGAGACCTGCTGTGAAATCATCTGGGACAAACAGATGAAGGGTATCCGTGTTTGGTGCAGCAGTCACAGTATGGATATCGTAGTGTGCCGCAAGGTAAGCAAGCTGCAGGTGATTGAAGACCCTGAGAACACCTTGTGCATAGGGGATTATGGTACGGTGCAAGGTAACGACTATGAGATGCTGACCTGCAAATATTCTCTCAGTGTTGACAGAGTATCGAAGAATGCAGAGAGTTGCTGGAACATAGTACCATCAGGTGTGAAGGGACTTGATGCAACCCTCTATTATATGAGTCGCATGAAGGCAAACGATGGAAAAATAACGTGTAAGTTTCGCGTATGAACAGTAATTTAGCAAACCAGCTTCTTGCCAGCATAATGAAGTGGGATGCCCCGACATTGGCATCTGAACGTGCTGCCCTTGAATTCATGGGTAGCATGAAGTATGATGCATATGACCGTTATATGCCGGGAATGCGCTTCATGAGTAGTCTGGTACAATGGCTGAATGATATAAAGGAGGAAGACCGTGATAAGGCTTATAAGTTTATTAAAGAGAAGCTAGTCTTCATTTCCTCAATGCAGATGAACTATCTGGTGGATTTGTTGTATGATTCAAAAATACGACCCATTCTGCTGGATATGGCTACTGTAGAAACGGATATGTCATCATATAAGCGTTCAAGTAAAGTAGTACGTACACGTTTTGAGATTGAGAAGCGTTCAGCTTTGGTCATTGGTCTCAGTGATGGTGCCCATACAGACATTTTACGTCGTAGCGCAGGGTTCAATAATGAGCAAGTCTTGACCAACTATTATCCTGACGGGAAGAAACTGGAGGATATGCTGGATGAATTGCGTAAAGACGAAAAGCTGAAAGTAATAGAGAAACCCTTCTTCCGTAGGATTTTCCTAATTGATGATTTTACCGCCAGTGGAAAAAGTTTCATCCGCTTTGATGAGAGCGATGGAAAATATCATGGTAAGTTGAAGAGAATCATCGATGAGCTATGTGTTAAAAGTTGTATTAAAAAAGGACAGAAAATTGAGCATCTGAGCTATCTGCTGGACCCGGAGCAAAAGATACAGATAGATATTTTGTTCTGTATAGCTACTGAAAAGGCTAGAACCAATATAAAGGACAGCCTTGACAATTATTTGAAATCTGTCAATTGGCGGGACAAGGTGGAATTCAACATTCATATTGTGCAGATTCTTGAAGACAAACTGTCGATCGATATCAAGACGGACAAAGACTTGGTCAAGCTGCTGAAGAAAGATGAGCACTTTGTGGAAGAGTGTGTTATCTCCAAAAGCTACAAGGTTGGCAAAAATGATAACCCCTGGTTGGGCTTTGATGAATGTGCCTTGCCTGTTGTTCTTGCTCACAATACGCCAAACAACTCACTGCCTATTATTTGGCAGGACGCTGAACGATTTCATGGATTGTTCCCCCGTATTAGCCGTCATTGACCGTATGAATATTTATAAGAACCCATTTGCCATACGAGCCTCTGAGCGAATTGAAACTGATGAGATGTTCTTGGAGTTATTCTCGTCGGAGCCATTGACTCATCTGGAAGAAAAGCATGAACAGGGTAAGTTATGGAACAATGTGACTACCATTCTTAGTTCGCCCGGTGCGGGAAAGACCACCTTATTGCGTCTGTTTTCTCCTACAATCCTTCAACGTATAACTGAGCGCAATACTGCTTACAAGAAGTTGAAAAAACTAGATGTAATAGATAGTGATCATATCAAGAAATGTGGAGTCTATCTACAGTTGGGTCGTGACTATGAATTTCTGGAAGATGATGTTCTATTTAATGAAATTGAGCAGAAGAGGATATTTCTGTCCCTCCTTAATTCAAGGATTGTGTTGGCCACATTAAAGAGTCTGATGTCTTTGACTGGTATCAAATACACCCAATTAAATGAAATAACTTATACGCCAGAGGAGATTATACCCGAGTTTGGAGATTTCAAGGCAGAGTACACTGGAAAGGAACTGCTGGATTGGGCTGCAGAACAGGAACGTAAGATATGTGAGTTCCTTGATAGTTTTGTGATGCCCGACGAGGGTATTAAGGGCAGTAGTAAGCTATTTGCCCTGCAAGCCATGAAAGCTTCTTGGTTTACCCATAGAGGGGAGAAACTTTGTGAGGATTTTATCTTCCAGATAGATGATGGTCATAAACTCACAAAGAAACAAAAGAAAATTATTCGTGATGAAACTATTGAGGTACGCCTCCCTGTTACGCTCTGGATAGCAGAACGTTTAGAGACTCTCTCAACAAGTGATATACTAAGTGATAAGAACATTAAGGACAGAGATGATCAGACCATACATCTAGAGAGCACTAAAAAAGGCATATTCAATCCAATGGTAAAGAATATTGCAACTTTGCGCAGTGCTTTCTCTGCGGATGGAATCATCCTTGCCAGTGCACTTGCCAGTGATACAACAATTAATTACAAGACGTTGTATAACGATGCAAGCAAAAGGTATTTGGCTCAATTAACAGAACTGCATAACTATGACAACTACACCGAGTGTATTGCTGCCATAGAGGCTCAAGACCCATATGAGCGAGTGCTTAATATAAGAGCTTTGCTGATGCATGCTGCCCGTCAAGGTGCCAGTGGGACGATGAACCTGTTTGGATATACAGCTCAGGATTTGGAATGGATGCTAAATCCGTTGATGCCATTGGTGAAAGAGGTAATCCCCGGTGAAATAAAGAAGTTGCCACAGTATTACGGCTTCTCTACACTTATGGATCTGGCCAGCCAAAATGTTGAACAATTCTTGGATTTGTCTGCCAAGATGTATGAACTGTTGGTGGCCAAGAAAATTTCAGACCCCTCACACTATGTATTAACCGCAGAGGAACAAGACAAAATTGTAAGAGATTTTGCACTTGCTCGTTTGGAGGACATCAAGCGACTGCCACGAGGTAACAGAATCTACGGTTTCCTGATGCATTTGATAGATTTCTGTTATGGTCTGACCTATACTCCTACGTATTCATATCGTTCTGTTACTGGCTTTGCCGTGAAAGAAGAGAATTCAGGCAAATGGGGAAAGGATGGTTTTTGGTTCCAAGATACTGACAATGAAGAGTT
>OGXX01004700.1_pt1 | contig 10348 bp, 9 predicted proteins | sample 1576301 | NCBI WGS metagenome assembly OGXX01 (sample SAMEA3541469, study PRJEB24748) | human gut metagenome | biome: human gut; feature: human-associated habitat; material: faeces | place: China | collected 2012 | reverse complement strand
TGTTTTATATATAACAGTTAAAAAGGTATATCAAGAGCAGGCGGATTTTCCGCCTGCCTTAGTTGTCTCAACTGGTTCGGTTCCTAGTAAGTCACCCTTAAATCCATAGCAAGGGTTCTTCTATCCTTATCAAGGATGCATTTCAAGTTATCTCCAATCTGTTGAACTTGACTTCCGTTTCTGCGGTACTTGGATTTCTATAGAGCAACACGAAACTTTATTCTTTTTTTAATAATTTTGTAATTCATAAATAGCGTTCTTAGAAGCTGTCTTTGCTGTATTAATAAATTTCCCATAAACACTTCCATATTTGCCATCTAAAGAAGTACTTGCCCAATAATATGGTGTTGTTTTTTTAGCTGCAAGAGAAAATAAATATTTGCTACTTACATCATAAATATCTACAGAAAAAGAAGTATCTGCATTACCTGAAATATATTGTGGCGTCAAGTATTTTGTATAAGTATAATTTATTGTTCCACTCCAATCTGAATCAAACACCTTCCCTTTCATTAAAACGCTTGTAGGAATAGTTGTTGCCCTTGTAATCGACTCGTTTGCCAATTCATCTTCTGTCTTTAAAAATATTTCCCCTGCATTGATCTCTGTTGGAATTGCTCCAGTATTTTCGTAGATTTTCTCTAAAACATTTAAAACTTCTTCATCTGTTTGATTTGTAATATCATATTTTTCAGAAGATAGTTTCCCTGTAGTTTTATACTGTTCCTGCAAGTCTTGTAAGGTTACATATGGTAATTCATTATCCCCTTCAGATATATCTTTAGCCGATGCACAAACAGACATTCCCAAACATAAAATCACACCAAGACTCACTGCCATAAATCGTTTCCCATATTTCATAAAATCACTCCTTTTAGTCTTAATTACTTTCTAACACATTTTAATATCTATAAACCGATTTATAAATTGAACATTCATATAATTATGTACACATTTCTCAAAAAAGTGACCTTTTACTTAAATTATACAGTACAAAATATTTAATCTTGTATAGTCTACTTTCATAAACCTAAAACACCTCCGGTCTGCCGACCAGTGTAAACCCAACTCGTCCCGTTACCAAAACACCGTTCAAGGAACAATGCACAATCAGCACATTTCCCTCTCCGTCATAGCCTGCCACAATCCCCACATGACCTAAATCGGGATAAAACACCAAATCCCCTGGCTGTGCCTCCGCCCAGCTTATTTTCCTGCAATAGCTATACTGGCTTCTGGCTCCACCGCCATGACCAACCACAACGCCGAACGTATTGTTAAACACCCAATCCACAAATCCCGAACAATCCAAGCCATAAGGAATCGTCATTCCCGTTGTGTTGCTGCCTGTGGCAGTTACTTTCTTCGGCGTACCCCATCTGCTGTCCCAACCGATAACAGAGGATTTTCCGCCCCAAAAATAGCTTACCTTTCCGACAAGGGAAAATGCCGTTTTGACGGTTGCTTTTCGTTCTTCAGAAACAGCTTCAGGAAGGTTATCCAATATATCCCTTAAAGCCGCATCACTGATTTCTACGTTATTTCCGGTTACATCCATTGCTCCAATGAGTTCGGACAGCATTTGTGCATATTCGGGTTTCAGCAGCTCCTCCGCAGACTGCTTTTGATACTTTGTAAAATTATAAAATTCGTACATATCACTGCATTTCTTACTTGTCAGCGTAATATGCAGCTTGATTTTTACCGTCTTTTTCCCATTATGGCGGCGAACAATCTTCTCCGTCCGATAGGTCAGCTCATTCATATCCCAAAAGGTTTCCTTTAGCAGCTTTTCCCGTTTCTCATCCATCGTAACTACATCAAGGGCATGATTTTTGTCCCCCGAAACCCTTGCAGAAAACACCGCAACCACATCTGTCCAGTTAGTAATCAGTAAATCACTGCCGCTATCGGGCAGGCAATGATACACGATACTGTCATAGGCAACACTGTTTTCAATCTCCCTTACCCTTTGATTAAATTCATAATTCGTTTCCGCAACAATCTGTGCCACCTGTTTTGTCCCTTCCGTATGATCAAATGCAGAAAAGAAAATGCCGAAGGACGTGGAAACAACCGCCATCACCGCAGCAATTATCACGAACACCACCAGAGCCACACTCATACCGCCCAGTGCCGTCAAAATACTCTTTACAAAAGCTTGTGCCGTATGTATCACAGCCTTAGTCAGTCTCTCAGAAAGCTTCTCTGCCTTCCTATTGATTTTTGCCGTCTCCCTCTCATTGATAAACCGCTCCTTCAACTTATGTTTGATAAAAGCCCGCCGCTGTGCGTCATATTCTCTTTTTCGGTCGGTATCCCCCAAAGGCTCACGAAAATATCTACCTTTTGTATCGATTGTTTGGTTTGAAACTTTTTTATTACTCTGCGGTCTATTTTCTCTTTCTGTCCGCAAAAAAGCCTTCGGCTGATATGAATATCTTTCTTCCGTTGCAATCGGCTCTACATGATACTTGTTTTCAAGCGTTTTCTTTTTCTTCTCCTGCAAAAATTTCTTCTTTAGGCGTACAATGCCGATATTCCGCCGAACCTCCATAACCCTTCGGTAATCTCGCTTTACTTTTCTTCTCTTGGTGGCTTTATCAACGGCATCTCGCTTTCTCTGTAGATCAGCCCTTGTCTGCACCGCAGGTTTTTCACGCTCTCTGTGCCTCTCCCTTTTCTTATCTGTTTTTCTGCTTTTTGCCTTACTGATTGCATACTCAGATACATAAACAGCAGTATCTTCCATATCTTCTTGTGCATCCTCGGCTGTTTCATTGAAAACACTCTCTGATTTTTGTCTTGCGTTTCTCGCCGTTTCCCGTATAAAGGCAGACTGCAAGGCTTTATTTCTCGCTCCTATCGGTGTTCTTTTCACAGAATCCTTGGTTTTTATGACTTCTTCTTTTCCTTTCCATTCTCTTTTCTTCATCATCATTTCACCTCCACGCAAAAAAACAGCAGGCAGAAATAGGATAAAACCCTAAAATCTGCCTGCCATATGTTATTTATCCTCCGGTTTCGTTGTCATCAGCTCATACAGCTTGGTATCCTTCGGAAACTGATTTACAAAAGGCACCATTGCCTCGCCCACCTTTAATAGCCCCTGTCCGACGGGCGTATTTTCGATATGCTTCATTTGATTCACAGAGATATGAAACAGCTCCGCCAAATCAATCCTATCCGCAGGTGCCTGATTGAGCAGTATCAGAAATTCGCTGTTGGAAAACATATTTCTTGCCGTAACGGAGTGCAGGCAATCGCTCACATTCTGCGTAATGCCCGTTGCCAAAGCACCATATTTACGAAAGCGTTTCCAGCTTTCCGAAAGAAAATTTGCACTGTATTCATTTGCGAAGAACAGATACACCTCATCAATATATACCCATGTGCGTTTGCCCTTTTTTCGGTTCTCCATCACTCGGTTCATAATGGAATCCAGCATAATCAGCATACCTACGGACTTTAGCTGTTTCCCCAAATCCAAAATATCAAAGCACACAATGCGGTTTTTCATATCCACGTTGGTCTGATAGGAAAATACATTTAAACTGCCCTCTGTGAATAATTCCAAAGCAAGTGCAATCTCCTTTGCCAAGGGCTCCTCCTGCCGCAAAAGCTCCCTTCTTAGCTCCTTTAATGTTGGCGGCTCACCCGTATAGCTTTTGATGTACTCCTGATAGACATTTTTCACGCATCTGTCCACAATGGAATTTGCCGCACCTTCCACTCTGCCGTTATTCACACTTTCATACAGGGACATAACAAAGCTTGATTTCAATGTAATCGGGTTATCCCCCTCGCCGTACTCCCTCGACATATCCAGTGCATTGATGTGATTTTTGCTGTCGGGTGCAAATCGAATCACCTCTCCGTTCAGAGAACGAATCAGCGGTTCATATTCCCGTTCGGGATCTACCACAAGAATATCGTCGTCGGTAGAAAGTGCCACAAAGGTAAGCTCTTCCTTTGCGATAAAGGATTTGCCCGAACCGGAAACCCCAAGGATAAAAGCATTGCCGTTCTGGAGATTTTTTCGGTTGCACATGATAAGGTTGCGGCTAATGCCGTTTACACCATAAAAAATGCCGCCTTTATCCCGTATCTCCTGTACGGAAAACGGGTGCAATGCAGTAATACTCCTTGAGGTCATTGTTCTTAAAGCGTGTATTTTTCTCATGCCATAAGGAAGAACTGTTTTCAGTCCGTCCTCCTGCTGCCACCGCAGAACAGAAAGCGTACTGAATTTTGATTTTACGGTGCTGACAAGAGATTCCGTATCGGCATTGAGCTGTTCCATATCATCTGCGATATGCACCACCGTCAGCAGTGCAAACATCATTCTTTCATCCCGCATGGTAATATCATCCAGAAAATCCTCGATTTCCTCTCGCATTTGCCGAAGATCATAAGGGATATTGGCACTGAAATTGTAGTTGTCATTCTGCTTTCTCTGCCATCTGGTTACGTCCGTTTCCACAGAAAGCAGCTTGTTCTGCACCTCTTTTACCGCCTCATCCGTCGGAATCGGCAGAATATCAATAGAAAGCATGATATTTTTTGAAACATCCGCCATGCTGGCAATCATATCTTCCTCTAAAAAAGAGGCATAGTCCTTGATAAAAAGAACCCTGCCCACCTTATCGTCCATTTCAAAATAATCGGATTGAAACTGTATGCTGTCGGGACAAATGGCATCCTTAAAATTATGCCCATGCCGAATGAAATTTCCTAAGTCAATCTCATCCTCCCATTCCTCATCCGGTCTGAAAAAATCCTTAAGGATACGCAACCGTTCCTTGTTGCCTAATTCCGTTACAGCAGAAGAAAGCCTTGCCAGATTTGTTGCCATATCCGTACCAATTCTCGTAAAGGCTGCCCTTGCTTCTTCCACAGTCTTTTTGCTGACAGAAATGGTGATATATTTTTCCTGCACCATGTTCTGGGTTGCGGCGGCTTTTCTCTCTAACATCTTGTTGTATTCCGCTCGGTATTCGTCAATACCGTCCTTCTTCGCCTGCAACATCAGCGTCCGCCGAAACTCCTTCAGATTCAGCTTTCGGTTATTGATTGTAATTTTAATGGATGCGTCCACAGGCAGGGAATTTAAAAAAGAGCAAAACTGATTCAGCATTGCCCTTTTATCCTCGTCCGATGCAACCGCAAAATTGATGTCGGTCATTTTCCATGTGCGGCTGAAATTGTTGTTTACCTTCCAAATCCCGTCATCGTATATTTTTTCTATGGGAATGGATGCCTGCACGCTTCTTGGCACCTTTCGTGCCTCCCTTTCGTTTGAAATGCTGTTTCGCAATGTCTTTAACACAAAATCCCGCCTTTCTTGTTGTCTGTTCCGTATGTAACAGATATAAATAGTAGTTGTCCGCTTTGAAAACTCGCCTGCCGGCATAAATGATTTCCGATTTTATAATAGCCCAAAAAAGCTGCTCTGCTGTAAGAGAGTTATACTTAAAAAATCCCATTGCCGCCACAGGAAGTGCGGCAATCATGCAAAGCCAGCTTGCGGTTTCCTTGCCTAAAATGCCTTTTAAGCCGAAATATGTGCCAACAGCAATGCCGATTGCCGCCACCGAGCAGACAAACTGCCTTGTTGTCAGCCCGAAAAACACCGCCTCCTTGTAGGCACAAATCTCTTTGTTTACGTTTATTTCCATATCACACCTCCTATAATGCAAACATTTCTTTTACGATTCTGTCCGAGCCTTTAATCAGCCCCACCAAAACAAGCATATTGAAAATCGTTTCCGCAAGATACGCCAACACCTGCACCACCGCAGAGCTTTCCGCATCCACTAAACCGAAGTTTCCGCTTGAAGTAAATGCCGAAAAAATCAGACAGGCAAGCACAATAACCGCCCCCTCCATACACACACCCATGTAGCTTTTGATAAAGGCCTTTCCCATAAAGGAAGTCGCTTCGCCTGCAAAGGAAGATAAGGGAATGGGCGCAAAGGCGGTATACATATAGAGCTTAAAAAATCTCGAATATACCGTCAGTATCATCACAAAGGATAGTACGATAATTACAAGACAGCCCAATATCGTTACCAACCATAAGGGTATACTTGCAAGAAATCCCACCTCATTGACTGCCGTTTCCAGCTCTTCGGGCAATGCCATATCCGCCGCAGCCGTTCCCATTTTCTCCGCAATCACCGATACAATTCCTGTGCAGATGTTGAAAATAGCCGTCATTAAATCTATTCCGTAGGTTACGGCTGTTTTGGCAAGCACGAACCGTATAAAAAAACGCAGGCCCTGTTCCGGTCTGCGTAAATCTCTGAAATTTATGGTGCTTTTGCAGATGCTCAGAGCAAAGAAAAGGACTAAAAGCCCGTATCCGATTGCTTTTAGTCCGTCATTCAATGTCAGTGCCAATCTCCAGATGTCTCCGCCCTTAAATTCCTCGGGCGTTGTGCTGACAAGCTGCCATATTTCCGTTTGTTTGTTGTTCCAAAATTCAAATGTCCATTTTAGGCTTTCTATCAGCCAGTTGTCATTCAATTACACCACCTCGTGTTCACTCATATACTGATTTCCTATTACCGAATTGATTCTTGAATATCATTCTGAATATTTCTTTTAGATATTTTTGAATGCGATAAACTGGAATTTCTATTTTTGTGTTTGTATATTTCAGGATTTTTAACCAAGTATCAACATGCTGTAAAGTCAACTTTCTTGGTTAAACCTTGGTTTTTTAACTTTGACGATTTCAACTTATCCAAGGAAAACCTTGTTTTTAAAGGTTTTTTCTCATCAGCTTGGATAAATCTTGGATAAAATTTGTTTCTTACTTGTTTAATTCCTTGACAAGTATCCAAGATGACCTCTGCTGATTCTTGGAATCTGTTGTGATTATTCCCATTCTTCTCATCTGAGCCAAAAGATTCTTTACTTTACTCTCTTTCTGCTTATCCTATATTGCTAATAAATTCATTACCAAATTAACCATAATGTCCTTTTCCAACGGATTAGACTCTGCGATCATCAACGTAATAGCAACCATCGCTCCATCGCTTATTCGCTTTGTTCCATCTTTATATAAAAAATTATTTTTATTTAGAAATTCCAAAAACAATGAAGCAGCAATTCTCTTACATCCATCGGCATAAGGATGATCTTTTATCATAAAATATAATAAGTTAGCAGCTTTTTCTTCCAACGAGGGATAAACATCTCTTTCAAAAACGCTTTGGTAAACTGCAGCTAAAATCCCCTCAACTTTTCCTTCTTCTTTTTCAACGCCAAAAACATTAGAATGAAATGTATCTTCCATAGCATCTACCATCCTACGGCATTCTTCATATGTTATCCTATAAATTGGTTTATTTCCCTCTGGCTTATTTAGCGATTGATGGTCATATTGATCTAATAGCATCAAAGCCTCTGTATACAAATTAACTGCTTTCAACACATCTGTTTCCTCCACTTCCAGAGTTGATGCCAACATCTTAGTTTGTATACTTACTGTACGCTGCAATGCCTCCAATCTCTTTTCATTAATTGCATATCCCTGGATAATGTATTGTTTAAGGACTTTATTCGCCCATTTACGAAATTCCACCCCTCGATTAGATTTTACCCTGTATCCAACAGAAATAATCATATCCAGATTATAATGCTCTACCCAGTAAGTTTTACCATCTGAAGCAGTTGTCGCAAAATTTGCGACAACTGAATTATCTAATTCTTCTTTCAATGCATTATTAATATGTTTACCAATCGTCTTCACGTCTCTTTCAAATAACTCAGCCAACTGATTTCTATTGAGCCATACAGTGCTATCATTAACAGACACATTAAGTTTTATCTCCTTATCTGCCGTTTCAAACAAAATCAATTCATTTTTCATAATAAATTTCTCCTGCAAAATTCCGATTTTTTACCGCTATTATAAATAACAAGGCTCAGTAATTGTCGAATTTTAAAACTATTAGATTATTTCTTAATCTACTATAATTCGATATCCATGAAATTCATTCCATGTAGTTATTAAAATTTCTTTATTTTCTCGAGCCCATTCTAAAATTTTATTTAAATCCTTTCCAGGAAGTGACGATTCCAATACTTCCAAAGGATCTATTCTGATACTTGCCATACCATCAGTGCCTTTAGCAACATGAAAATGCGCATAGTTGTGATTATCTTCACGAGCAGATCTTATTTCTATTCTATAACCATTCATTCTACCTACAGTTTTAAGCTCTATAGATGGAATATGTAGTGCACGAGCTTTATATTTTCTACCATCTTTATCTAATGAAGATACTACTCTTTCAAGAATCAATAAAATCAATTTTTTCTTATTTTTTTTAGATTATCTCTTATTCATATACCGATATCTCCAAATGCAAATCCCAATTTATCCAAAATATATCATTTTTATCTATTATAGTGCCTTTCTCCAATATCCGCAACACTCCACTCGCAAGGCTTGAAATTCTTTTATTTTTGGAACCCGACTATCTCTCCATCACAAAATCAAGTCCAATATCTCCTTGGCAAAAGCAATAATCAGCCCACCGAAGAAGGACAAAAAACCATTACTTTTCTGTGTGGGATCATGCCCCTGCACCCCCAAGCCAATCTGCACAACACCCCAGCCAAGGATAATCACGCCAACCGCCTTAATCGCCGCAAACACAAATGTAGAAAGATTATTGATTGCCGCCAATGGGTCTGTTCCTGCGGCAAAGGCTTTTGCTGTGCAGAACAGTATGGAAAAAATAAGCGTGGCAAACAGCTTATAAATCTTTTTCACATCTATTCCCTTCATTAAATTTCTTATCTTTTTTCGTATATTCATTTCGATTCCTCCTTAGTCCAATTCAATTACTTCTATCTCATCCGCATCAAAATCTTGATGCAGGTCAACATCGGAATAGTCGGCAGTTTTCTTTTTCTCATAAGGTTCTGCACCGCCATCCTCCGTAAATTTGATATTTCTGTGTTTCTGCAATACAAACTTCTTATCCATCACAGCCCGTTCCCCTCTGATTATGACAACCTCGTAATTATTATCTATCATGCGAACCTCATCGGGTGTGAGCAGCTCCCTGCCAACACTTTGGAAGTTATTGCTTGAGGAGCCGTTTCTGCCATGTGTCACACCTCTGGTTTTCACATCAACGGTTTCTTTACCAAGAGACTTAGAAATGTATTCATGGGAAGTGCTTTCATTGCCGCCCAGATAGATATAGGTATCGCAGTTGCCCGTCAGATTTTCCCAGCTATCCTTAAACATTGCCTTTATTTGTGCCATGTTCTGTATGATAATGTTTATGGAAATCTCCCGTCCTCGGCAAGTAGCAAGCACCTTTTCAAAGTTTTCGGGCAATGCGACATTGGCAAATTCGTCCATCATTACCCTTACATGAACAGGCAGTCTACCGCCATTTCTGTCTGCCTCATGGTAAAGTTCCTGAAACGCCTGCGAATAGAGCATACTTACGATAAAATTCAAGCTGGTATCGTTATCGGAAATGACGGCAAACACCGCCTTTTTCCTGTTCCCGATGGTATTCATGCTGATCGTAACCATCACATCCCTTGTACAGACCCTGATCGCAAACTTCAAGGGCCTTGGCGCAGGCGTTGGCATCGGCTGGTGCGTAGCACGTATCGTGCTGGCAGGCCTGCTTGTCATCCTGGCGCTGATCCTGGCTGTCGATGGATTCAAGACTCTGGCAAATCAGAAAAAAGCAAAATAATGTGTGATTACAAAAAAAGGCTCCCGGATAAAACGGGGGTCTTTTTTTGTGACAGGGTTCTTGTGTTTGCGTCACACATACGGTATAATGATCGCAAGTTATTTCAGCGTGAAAGAAGGAAAACGGTTATGAAAAAAATTGTATTTGCAACAGGAAATGCCGGCAAAATGAAAGAAATCCGTGAAATCCTTGCGGATCTGCCGGTGGAAATTTATTCGATGAAAGAAGCCGGCATTTCGGTCGAGATCGATGAGAACGGCAAAACCTTTGAGGAGAATGCAAAAATCAAAGCACAGACCGTTGCCGGATGCACAGACGGCGGCACGATCGTGCTGGCGGATGACTCCGGTCTGGAAGTGGATGCCTTAAACGGCGAGCCTGGTGTCTATTCGGCAAGATATATGGGAGAGGATACGTCCTACCGCATCAAAAATCAGAGCCTCGTTGACCGCCTGGAGGGCGTGCCGGTGGAAAAAAGAACGGCACGATTCGTCTGTGTGATTGCAGCCGCCTTCCCGGATGGAACAGTCTGTACCACCAAAGGAACGATCGAGGGAAAAATCGGTTACGAGGAACGCGGGGAGAACGGTTTTGGCTATGACCCGATTTTC
>OGXX01004693.1_pt1 | contig 10377 bp, 6 predicted proteins | sample 1576301 | NCBI WGS metagenome assembly OGXX01 (sample SAMEA3541469, study PRJEB24748) | human gut metagenome | biome: human gut; feature: human-associated habitat; material: faeces | place: China | collected 2012 | reverse complement strand
GCCGTCCGGGCGGAACGTGGAGAGCGCCTCTTCGAGCTTTTTGAGTGCCTTCTTTTCAATGCGCGATACATAGCTCCGGCTGATGCCACAGCGGGCGGCAATTTCGCGCTGCGTCTGCGGCGGACGATTTGACAGCCCATAGCGCAGCGAGAGAATTTCCTTTTCGCGCGAGGATAGCACCTGGTCCATGATTTCATGCAGCTTTCCATGCATTTCCCGTGTGCTCAGGTCCTCAAAAAGATCCTCCTCTGAGTCGATCACGTCCATCAGAGAAAGCGACGTGCCGTCCTTTCCGGTTTCGATGCACTCCGAGAGCGAAACGTCTGAAGCAGTCTTCCTCTGCGACCGGAAATGCATCAGGATTTCATTTTCTACACATCTGGCAGCGTAGGTTGCAAGGCGGGCACCTTTACTGGCATCAAACGTGGAGATGCCCTTGATCAGCCCGATGGTTCCGATGGAAATGAGGTCCTCCTGGTCGGAAGTCTGGGTGTAGTACTTTTTCATAATGTGCGCGACGAGGCGGAGATTTCGCTCGATCAGGATATTGCGCGCCTCCAGATCGCCGTTTGCGCTTTTTTCGAGGTAATAGCGTTCTTCTTCCAGTGTCAGCGGCTTGGGAAACGAGCCGCCGGAAGAGAGTCTGAGCGAATAGAGCATGCTGCTGAGCATCAGCCAAACGCTGGCGCATAGCATATGAATCACCTCCATATGCTACTGTATTCAGCCGCAGCACGTCCAATTTCCTAGGGTGTATTCTTCCAACTCCCAACGCACCCGGACAGCGGGTCTTTTCACGCTGCGCCGCACCATTTTTCCTTGAAATACGTCAGTATTCCTGCGAAAAAATGTCTTGCTCAGCGCAAAAATTTCTCGCTGCCGGTCACATTGGGAGTTTTCAGATACACCCTAAAAACGAAATGAAAGACTGTCCTGATACTCCGAGGGTGTTTTCCCGGTGATTTTTTTGAAGGTGCCGGAAAAATATGCAATATCGCGGTAGCCGCAGGCCTCCGCAATCTCGTAGACTTTCAGCTTTCCCTCGCGCAGCAACGCCATAGCCTTCTGGATGCGGCAGCGCGTAAGATACGCGCCGAGCGTCATATCCGTTTCCTTTTTGAACAGGTGGCTCAGATGTCCTTCGCTCAGTCCCAGCTGCGCTGCCGCCTGCCCGACGGACAGATCGCCGCTGCCGCAGTTTTGCTCAAGGTACACCATTGCCTCGCGCACATAGCGGCTCTTGGGGCCGGGCTTCACGCCGGGAAGCGGCTCTGGCTGCGGTGCGGTTTGTGCGGCGATGCGCTTTTGCAGCGCCAGAACGGCGTTTTCCAGATCGCCGTCATGAAAAGGCTTCAGCAGAAAGTCCACCGCGCCCAGACGGATGGCCGTCTGCGCGTAGGCGAACGAATCGTAGGCGGTCAGAATGATGACATACGCGCGGCTGCCTGCTTCGCGCAGCCGCCGCACCATTTCCAGTCCGTCCATCTTCGGCATTTTCAGATCCGTGATGATGAGCGTCGGGCGGCAGTCCTCCGCAACGGCGAGCGCCTGCTCGCCGTTGGCGGCCTCGCCGACCACGACGCAGTCCAGCGCCGCCCAGTCTACCGCCATGACGATACCCTTGCGGATCATTTCCTCATCCTCTACAACCATTACCCGCATCATACGCCGGGCCCTCCCTTCGCGGGCAGGCGCGCAAGAATACAGGCGCCGCCGCCCTCCGGATTTTCAAGACGCAGACCGAACGCGTCGCCGTAATGCTTGCGCAGGATCGTGTCTACATTTAATAGTCCCAGATGTCCCGTCTGCGTTTCCGGCGGTTTGTAAGGCCCCAGAAGGTCCGGCGGGAAGCCGCAGCCGTTGTCCCGGACGCGGATCTCGAGCACGTCCTGCTCCGCAAGCACGGCCGTGACGGAGAGTTCACCGTGTTCTACACCGGAAAGGCCGTGCAGAATGGCATTCTCTGCCAGCGGCTGCAGGAGCATTTTCGGAACCATGCACGAAAGAAGCGCCTCCGGCACGGCTTCCGTGTATGAGAAGCTTTCCGACAGGCGGATGCGCTGAATCTCGACGTACCGGCTCAAAATCTCCAACTCCCGCCGCAGGGGGACAAATTCGTCCGGCGTGATGCAGAAGCGAAGGATATCGGCAAGATTCGTTGACATCAGCGCCACCTGCGGCACTTGATTGATTTTGCTGATCCACTTCATGGTGTCGAGCGTGTTGCACAGAAAATGCGGGTTTAGCTGCGCCTGCAGCATGCGGATCTGCGCGCGGTTAAGTGCGCGCTGGTTTTCCAACAGTGCCTGCTGGTTGTGCCGGAGGGCGACGACCATGGTGTTGAACTGCTGTGCCAATTCGCCCAATTCGTCATGCCGGCCGGCGGGAACGGGAACCTGCACGTCCAGATTATTTTTCCCGACCTGCCGGATGGCGTGATGCAGTCTGCCGATCGGTTGGAAGACCTGCCGGCTTAGCTGCAGGCTGAGTACGACGCTTAAAATGATGCAGGCCAGCGCGCACAGCACGCTCACCGAGTACAAAAGCCGGAGTGTTCCGGCGCTGAGCGGCTGCGGCTGCTGCAGGACGAGATACAGACCGGTTTCGGTATGCTGCCGCACGGTATAGGAAACGTCGGCAGACAGACCGGTGAGCGCCTGGCCGGACAAAAGCTGCCCGCGCAGCGCGTCGGCGAGGCTCTGGGTCTGTGCCGGCTGCGTACAGTAGACCGGACGCCAGCGCGCGTCGAGCAGAAGAAGTTCGTTCTGCGCACCAGCTGTGCCGCCGAGCAGTGTCCGCAGCTGCGTTTCCAGCATGCCGATGGTGAGATATCCGACCGGCGCGCCGTAGCGGTCGGTCAGGAGCATCGCAGCGTGCAGAAGCGGCTCGTCTGTGTCGGCCGGATCTTCTGCCGCGCTGCACACCAGAACACCGGTTCCGGCGCAGGCCGCCTCGTATAAAAGGCCCCAATTGGTCGGCAGCGACCGGATTTCGGGCGCTGTCTGTGTCGAATAGCGCCAGCGGCCGCTGATATCGTAAAGGTCAAAGCGTGCAAAGCTGCGCACGGACTCTGTAGCGTCGAACAGCTGGCTGTAGACCGCCGTGTCCTCCGCTTCTGCGTCAAACAGCGCCTGTGCAACGAGTGGATTGTGCTGCAGGGATGCGGCTGTCTGCAAAAAGCCGCTGTGCAGCGTATCAAGCGCCTCGCAGGAGGCGGACAGCTGCTGTTGGGCCGTCTGCTGGGCGTTCGACGTCATGCGCAGGCGGAAAATCTGCAGCAGCAGACCGGAGCACAACAGCATCGGCACCAGAGACACGGCCAGAAACGCCGCGTTCAGCCGCTGACGGAAGGAAGAAAAGTGAAGCCGCTTCATTGTTCCGCCTCCGTCCCGAGATAAAAGGCCCAACTCATCAGAATTGCTTCGCGGTGCTCGCTTGCCCAGCTTACGTCATACGCGACCTGACGAATGGCGGATAGTTCCGGCAGTTTGCTGGCAGGACTCACGTCGCTGCGCACCGGGCGGCGGTAAAAATCAGACTGCAGCAGCTGCTGCACGTCGTAGCTGACGGCAAAATCGAGAAACAGCTTTGCGTTGTCGGGGTGCGGCGCGCCCTTCAGCGCGGCGCAGCCGTCCGGTACGCAGCTTGTGCCGTCTGCGGGGTAGACCATGGCGATCCCGTCCCCAGCAGCAATGCGCTTGCGCGCGGTCTCCTCCAGCGTGATGCCGACGAGCGCTTCGCCGTTTGCAACGGCGGAAATGATCGCACCTGAACCGGACAGGAGCTTTCCGTCCAGGTTTTCCGCAAATGTTTGCAGCACCTCATCCGCGTCGCCGCCCAGCGCGCAGAGCATCGTCACGAGCGCGGTATAGCTCGAGCCGGAGACGGATGGATCGGCAAAGGCGATCTGCCCGCGCAGCGCAGGGTCGAGAAGATCGGCCCAGCAGCTGAGCTGTCCGGAGGACAGCAGCTTCGGATTGTAGACCAGCACGACCGGAAGCGAGGAAAACGGCGTCCAGCTGCTGTCCTGCGCACGGTACTGCGGCAAAATCTGCTCCGCGCCGCGGCAGACGTAGGGCTCAAACAACGCCCGGCAGGCTTCGAGACTCTCGACGCCGCCGCCGAACATCACGTCGGCCCGTGGTGCGTCCTGCTCCTTTTGCAGCTGCTCAAGCAGTTCGTTTGTGCCGCCCTGTACGACCTCGACCCAGATTCCGGTGCGCGATTCAAATTCCTTGACGATCGGCCACCAGACCTCTTTTTTGTGCGAGGTGTACAGAACGAGACGCTCCGATTCATCCGGCGCGTAGGCGGCTGTATCCTGTGCGGCGGGCGCGCAGCCGGTCAGAAGAGCGAATGCTATACATAATATCAGAATGCGTATGTGTTTCATAGTTTCCGTGTCCTGTAGCAGCGAGAACAAAACTCTCTGTTATTTTGCCCTGATTATAACACATCTCCGGCTCGGTTTTCATTGAATTTTTAAAATTATCGCAGAGAATCACAAATAATCGCAGATTTGTCCACTGTTCTTTTGTGCAGAAACACCGTAAAATGAAAGCATACGATGCAGAACTCCCGTTAGCTGCTGCACGAATTCAAATTTTATCAGGAGGAATATCAGAATGAAGAAGATGCTTGCGCTTCTGCTGGCTGCTGTGATGGTTCTGTCCATGGCTGCCTGCGCTGCCGCTCCGGCGACGACCCCGGCTGACACGACCGCTCCCGCAGAAGATACCCAGACGACCGAAACCACTGAAACCACTGAAACCAACGAAACCACCGAGGCTCCCGCAGAGGAAACGCCCGCTGCCGAGCCCGAAAATCTGACTGCGACCCAGCAGATCATCAAGGAAGCCGAAGGCATGACCCTTGAAGAGCTGGCGAAGAAGGCCATTGAAGAGTCCAACGGCAAGATGTTCTACGGCGTCGGCAACTCCAGCCGCGGCAAGAGCGCCCTGCCTCTGTTCATTGAGTATCTGCAGTCCATCGATTCCAGCTACAACATGGAGTTCGAGTGGCAGCAGCCCAAGAACAACAAGATCTTCGATCAGCTGACCGCTGACTCCCTGAAGGGCACCGGCACGTTCGCCATGACCCTCATTCAGGACGGCAACCAGATCGAGAGCAAGATGGTTCAGACCGGCATCCTCGACACCTTCATCCCGAAGGACTGGGCCGATGCCAACGGCACCACCGCCGACGCCTACACCGGCTTCCTGCCGCTGCAGACGCTCAACAAGGTCTTTATGTACAACTGCGTGGGCGACAAGACCTACGATAACTGCTGGGACTTCGTCGCCGAGGGCGAGCATGGCCTGTTCATGGACATCGACTCCGAGATCGTCGGCAAGAACTTCCTGTACATGCTGACCCGCGACGACTACGCAGCGTGGCTGAAGGAGTCCTTTGAGGCTCTGTCCGCTGACGAGCAGGCATACTTCCAGCCCACTATCGCAGAGATGGAATCCGAAGCTGCCGACCTCGGCCTCGGCGCTGACGGCGCTTACGCGCTGGCATGGATCAAGCTGTGGGTCGAAAGCTACAACGCCCAGACCGACGACGGCCCCATCTGCAACACCCTTGTCGACGCTTCCGCGAAGGATCAGTTCGGCCTTCTCGTTTACTCCAAGCTCCGCTCCGTCGAGGAGTCCAGCTCCGTCTCCGTCAACAACATCAAGGTCGCCGCGTATGAGGACGGCTATCAGGGTATCGGCGGCTATGGCTACTGCCATTACCTGTTCGTCACCGACAACTCCCCGCTGCCCTGGACGGCCTGCGCCTTCATCGCCTACATGACCTGCACCGCCGACGGCTTCTCTGCCTGGGGCAAGGACATGGGCGGCTACTCCTCCAACCCGACCGTGGCAGAGGAGACTGAGGCCAACTTCCATCACTCCATCGGCGGCATGGCCGAGGACGGCACCACTGTTGAATTCGCAGCAAAGAACGACCGCGGCTATGAATGGTGGACGACCAACGGCAAGCTCGTGCTCGAGGATCCGGAATACTGCGCAGACGTTGCATTCACCGTCGGCAGCTGGATCGAAATGCTGAGCAAATACTCCGCAGGCTGATCTGTCAACCAGCACCTTACCGGCGCCCCTGGATGCGCATCCAGGGGCGCCTTTGCAAAAACATACCCCATCATCCGCCCTTCAAACCTGAGAAAAGAGGAGGAAGCCATGAGCCGACCCACTACCCTCCGCGCAAGCAGATCCACGATTGTGCTCAATAAGGTCAAGACCTTCTTTTCCAAGCCGCACAACGTCATTCTGCTGCTGCTTGGCATTGTCCTGACCTTCACCACGGTCGCGCCGATCGTCGCCATCGTGGAAGATACCTTCAAAATTCACGCCGGCACCATTGACGCCCATCTGACCGGGCAGGCGACCGGCTACACGACCGTCAACTACACAGACCTTTTCACCAGCCGCATGGCCAAGACAAATTTGTGGACACCGCTTCTCAATACGGTGCTCCTCGCTGTCGGCACGTGCGTGGTGTCCATTCTCTACGGCGGGCTGTTTGCATTTTTGATTACGCGCACCGACCTTGCGTGGAGAAAATATCTGAGCTCCATCTTTATTTTCCCGTACATCATGCCGCAGTGGACGCTGGCCGTCGTGTGGCAGAACCTGTTTAACTCCAACGCCGTCACCGGCACGTCCAACGGCCTGCTTGCCGCCCTGTTCGGCGTCAACATGCCGATGTGGTGGTGCAAGGGCCTGTTCCCGAGCCTGATGGTTCTGGGCCTGCACTACGCGCCGTTCGCCTATATCCTGATCGGCGGCATTTTCCGCAACATGGACGCCAATCTTGAAGAGGCCGCGACCATTCTCGACACGCCCAAGTGGAAGACCATGTTCCGCATTACGCTTCCGATGGTCAAGCCCGCGATTTTGTCCACCATTCTGCTGGTCTTCGGCAGCGCGATGGGCTCTTACCCGGTGCCGCATTATCTGGGCCTGAGCACGCTGTCGACCAAGTATGTCTCGATGAACTCCAAGTATACGGGTGAAGCGAGCATTCTTGCCATCATCATGATGGTCTTCGGCGTGGCGATCATGCTTCTGAACCAGATCTCGCTCAGAAGCCGCAAGAATTACACGACTGTCACCGGCAAGTCCGGCCAGATCTCCAAGATCACGCTCGGCAAAACCGGCCGCGTCGTCATCGCCTTGATCCTTGTGATTCTCACGTTCTTCACGAGCATCTTCCCCATCATTTCCTTCGCGTTCGAGACGTTCCTGCCGAATCCGGGCGACTATTCGTTCCTGTACACGGGCGACGCGTCGAACCTCACGACCAAGTGGTGGGTCACGGCGGAGAACGTCACCGAAAACGGCATGTACGGCCAGAAGGGCATTTTGTATAACGAGACGATCTGGCGTGCGTTCAAGGGCACGATCCTTGTCTCCGTGGCCTGTGCGCTGCTGGCCGGCTCCATCGGCACGATGATCGGCTACGCCGTCTCGAAAAACCGCCGCAGCCGCTGGGCGAACTATGTGAACTCCGTCGCCTTCCTGCCGTATCTCATGCCGTCCATCGCTGTGGGCGTCGCATTCTTCATCCTGTTCTCGACGGAAAAGCTGAACCTGTTCAATACCTACACGCTGCTCATTATCGTCGGCACGGTCAAATACATCCCGTTTGCCAGCCGCAGCAGCCTCAATTCCATGCTCCAGCTGTCGGGCGAGATCGAAGAAGCGGCCATCATTCAGGATATTCCCTGGATCAAGCGCATGACCCGCATCATCATCCCCATCCAGAAATCCTCGATCATTTCCGGTTTCCTGCTGCCGTTCATGACGTGCCTGCGTGAGCTGTCGCTGTTCATGCTGCTGTGCGTGCAGGGCTTCATCCTCTCGACGACGCTGGACTACTTCGACGAGATGGGCCTCTACGCGTTCTCCAGCGGCATCAACCTGATCCTGATCGTGACCATTCTGGTCTGCAACACCCTCGTCAACAAAATCACGGGCGCAAGCCTGGATAAAGGAATCGGAGGTTAAATCATGCCTGAAATCAGATTAGAGCATATCACCAAGCGCTGGGGCAAGTTCTATGGTGTGGACGACCTGAATCTGGTCATTGAAAATAACGCGTTTGTCACCCTGCTGGGCCCCTCCGGCTGCGGCAAGACCACCACCCTGCGGATGATCGCGGGACTGGAGACCCCCACTAGCGGACGCATCACCATCGGCGACACGGTGGTATTCGACAGTGAGCTGGGCATCAACATCCCCGCCAACAAGCGGAAGGTGGGCTTCCTCTTCCAGAACTATGCCCTGTGGCCCAACATGACCGTCTACCAGAATATTTCCTTCGGCCTGTCAAACATCAAGGAGGAAATGCCGAAGATCAGCTTTGAGGCGAAAAACGCCGCCCGTCTGGCACAGATCCTCAAAAATCCTCAGGATGTGGTAAAGACTCTTGAGGAATGCCGGGATAAAAACGGCAAGCTGGACGAAACGAAGGCCATCATCAAGCTGATCGATACCTACACCATCTCCCAGTACACTGCCCAAAAGCTGTTCGGCTATCATTTGGAGCAGGGTAAGGACGTGTCCGCCGAGGTAAAGGCTCTGGAAGAAAAGGTGGAGGCCGCTCGAAAGGCTCAGCCCTTCAACGAGAACTTTGAGCTTCTCAAGGACGGCGAGGTGGAAACTGCTGTGCGCAAGCTGACCAAAGAAGAGATCGACCTGTCCGTGCGCCGGGTGTCCCGCATCGTCAAAATCAGTATGTTCATGGACCGCTATCCCGCGGAGCTGTCCGGCGGTCAGCAGCAGCGTGTGGCCATCGCCCGGACGCTGGCTCCCGAGCCCAGCGTGCTGTTCATGGACGAGCCGCTTTCCAATCTGGATGCCAAACTGCGTCTGGAAATGCGCTATGAATTGCAGCGGCTCCATGTGGAGACCGGCTCCACCTTCGTATACGTCACCCACGACCAAATGGAGGCCATGACGCTGGCAACGCAGATCTGCCTGATGAACAACGGTGTCCTTCAGCAGTATGCCGCGCCGCTGGAAGTTTACAATCACCCTGCCAATCTTTTTGCGGCAGACTTCGTGGGCAACCCCTCCATCAACTTTGTGGAGGCCAAGGGCTGGCAGGGGCCTGAGGGCAGCATTGAGCTGACGCTGCTGGACGGACACAAGGCAGTTTTCACCCCCGAGCAGCCATTGCAGCTGCCCCAGTGGTTCCACCGGCGGGACGAGGAGCTGGAAGCCCAGGCGCAGGCTCTGAAGGCCCGTGCGGGAGAGAGCGGCTACGTGGAAAAGAGCAACAAGGACGAGACCTTCCGCTACCACATCGCCAGAGTCAACGACGAGGACGACGGCATCCACGAGGAGCCGATGCTCACCAACGAGGATCTGGTGCTGGGCATCCGCCCGGAGTTCCTGTCCATCACCGGCGGTGGAAATGTGGAGTGCGAGATTTACGGTGCCATGCCCACCGGCATGGAATCCACCGTCAAGGTGCGCATCGGAGAGTATTTGCTCACCGGCGTGGTCTTCGGCAGCACCCTGTTTACCATCGGAAGCAAACACCTGCTGGATATCACCGGCAGCAGCGTGATGCTCTTTGACCGGTCAAGCGGTCGGCGCATTACCTCTGGCACCCTGAAGCTGCTGTGATCCGGGGACTGTTGTTCGATCTGGACGGCGTTCTGGTGAACACGAACCCCCTCCACGCCCGGGCGTGGCAGGAGCTTGCCGAAGAATTGGGGATTCCCTTCACTCCGGCAGACCAGGAGGCCTTTCTGGGCATCAGCCGGGCACAGTGCCTGGAAATTCTGCTGAAAAAGGGAAACCTCTCCCTTTCGGAATCCGAAAAAGAGAGGCTGTGCACCCGGAAAAATGACCGCTACCGGGAGATGATCGGCACTTTGACCCCGGCGGCGCTGCTGCCGGGCGTGTCGGAATTCTTACGCGTTGCCCGGGCCGAGGGATACCGGACAGCTCTTGGCAGTGTCAGCAAAAATGCGGAGTTTGTCCTGAAAAAGCTGGAAATTACGGCGTTTTTTGACGCCGTCATCGACGGCAGGAAAATTGTAAACGGCAAGCCCAACCCGGAGGTGTTCCTCAAAGGAGCGGAGGCTCTGGGACTCCCGCCTGAGCAGTGCCTGGTTTTCGAGGACTCAGCCGCAGGTATCGAGGCCGCCCACCGGGGCGGAATGAAAGCCATCGGCATCGGAACGGCCCGGCTGCTCCCGTCGGCAGAGCTGACCATCCCAGGCTTCTCCGGCGTAATGCCGGACGCGCTTCTGGCGCAGTTGCTATAACACTTTTATCAGATTGATATGAATTCCTGACCGGCTCCCACGCCGTCAACGATTTCTGCGTCGTGACGCTTTCGAGCCTCTATCTCGAT
>OGXX01004688.1_pt1 | contig 10390 bp, 9 predicted proteins | sample 1576301 | NCBI WGS metagenome assembly OGXX01 (sample SAMEA3541469, study PRJEB24748) | human gut metagenome | biome: human gut; feature: human-associated habitat; material: faeces | place: China | collected 2012 | reverse complement strand
GAATCCAGTCACCGCTACCATTGATATTAGCGCGTCCTTTATGGGCGCGTCGTTGTTTATTACGTTTTTGCTCAAGCGAAAACCAAAATAAGGAGGAAAAGAATGGCAAAGGAGAAGTTCGAGCGTACCAAGCCGCATGTTAACATTGGTACGATCGGCCACGTCGACCATGGTAAGACCACGCTGACGGCAGCCATTTCCAAGACCCTGTCCATGAACGACGGGTCTCATGGTACTGCCCATGCGGACTTCACGGCTTTCGAGGACATCGATAAGGCTCCTGAAGAGCGCGAGCGCGGTATCACCATTTCGATTGCTCACATCGAGTACGAAACCGACAAGCGTCACTATGCACACGTTGACTGCCCGGGCCATGCTGACTACGTCAAGAACATGATCACCGGTGCTGCTCAGATGGACGGCGCGATCCTCGTTATCGCTGCTACCGACGGCCCGATGGCCCAGACCCGCGAGCACGTGCTGCTCGCTCGTCAGGTGGGCGTCCCGAAGATCCTCGTCGCCCTGAACAAGTGCGACATGGTCGACGATGAAGAGCTCATCGAGCTCGTCGAAGAAGAGGTCCGCGACCTCCTCGACGAGAACGGCTTCGACCGTGACTGCCCGGTCGTGCACACCTCCGCCTACGGCGCGCTGCACGACGACGCTCCGGACCACGAGAAGTGGGTCGAGACCGTCAAGGAACTCATGAACGATGTCGACGACTACATCCCGACCCCGGTTCACGACCTCGACAAGCCGTTCCTGATGCCGATCGAGGACGTCTTCACGATCTCCGGTCGTGGCACCGTCGTCACCGGTCGTGTCGAGCGTGGCAAGCTGCCGATCAACACCAACGTTGAGATCGTCGGCATCCGCCCGACCCAGACCACCACCGTCACCTCCATCGAGACCTTCCACAAGCAGATGGATGAGTGCGAGGCTGGCGACAACACCGGTCTGCTGCTCCGTGGCCTCGGCCGCACCGACGTGGAGCGTGGCCAGGTTGTGGCTGCTCCGGGCTCCGTGACCCCGCACACCAAGTTCGAGGGCGAAGTCTACGTTCTGACCAAGGACGAGGGTGGCCGTCACTCGCCGTTCTTCTCGAACTACCGTCCGCAGTTCTACTTCCGCACCACCGACGTCACCGGCGTCATCACGCTGCCGGAAGGCGTCGAGATGGTCCAGCCTGGCGATCACGCGACCTTCACGGTCGAGCTGATCCAGCCGATCGCTATGGAAGAGGGCCTCACCTTCGCAGTGCGCGAAGGCGGCCACACCGTCGGCTCGGGCCGTGTCACCAAGATCCTCGCCTGATCTCATCAGACGCGATCTGACACGCTGAACTAGCGTAGAGGGGGCTTCCCAGACGGGAAGCCCCCTCTTGGTATATGCGGGGAAGAGGATCAGACGGTCGCGGTGGATTCAATGCGGCCGTTGCGCCTGGACGAGCCGAGTGCGCGGTCGATGCCCATCAGCACATAGCCGAGCACGATGAACGCGACAAGCAGGATGACCACCCAGCGTACAACGCCCGCCACACCCTGCTCGTCAAGGTTGATGAAGAAGTAAGGATAGAGCTTGGGCACGTTGAGGTTGAATCCCACCATCCATGCACGGATGTAGATGAACGCCAGATACATGAGGGGGAAGATCGTCGAATACAGCGGGTACGTCCACTTGACACGGCCGTGTTCGTAGAACAGAATCCAGTCGAAGACGAACAGCAGCGGCAGTACCACATGGAACGAGATGCTTGTAATCGTGAAGTTCTGGGCCGGATCGCGGTCAGGCGCCCCGGCGAGCAGGATGTTGAACACGAAGAATGTCAGCAGGATCGCTGTGACGCTGATGAATTTGACCGCTGGGCTGAGCGTGACGAATCCGTCGGCCTTGCGTTGCGCGGTCTGAATCAGCTCAAGCAGCATGACCGCGATGCACAGGTAGTTGGAAAGATTCGTGAAATACACGTAGAAGACATCGTCGAACGAATGCTCGTAGAAACCGAGGCTGCCGACGATGCCGACGAGGCCGATCGCCACATAGAACGATTGGAATATGAGTTGGGCTGTTCTGCTGCGTACCATAATCACCTTTCGTGGGCAGACGATAAGGCCCGTTGCCGCCGCTGGGCGGCAACGGGCCGCAAGCGCCAGTCTACGGCAATGGCATGTGGTGCGCGCCATGTGCATGCCGAAGAAATCAATGGCCCGGACTTGTGGAACACCACAAATCCGGGCCATCGCCAAGTGCCGCGTAGAGCGGGCGCCCGTCACTGCATCGGCATTGCCACAATGCCTTCGGCATGCTTGTCGACGGTCATGATCGACTCCACATTGCCGTTGCGGTCCAGCGTCACCACAACCGGGTCCATGGCCTTGATCGCAGCATCGGAGAACTCGGTATGCCCTGACGGCGAGGATTTGAGCAGCATCATCGGCAGGTCACTGCGCAGGGTCTGCACCGCGTCGGACATGCCCTCGTTGATCATCAGCACCTGCCCGTTCTCCTGACCGGCGTAATCCATGAGCATGCGCACAATGTCGCCGCGGCGCATCGTGGGGAACGCGACGGCGGTGATGTTGTCCTCGCGGATGGTGCGGTGGATCGCGTCGACACCTTTGCCATCGGCATCGATGACCGTCGCTGACGGTGGCACGGTCGGCAGCACATGGTGCTCGTCGATCACGCCGAGCTTGCGCTCGTCCGCCAAGGCGTCGACGAGCGACTGGAACGCGGTGACCTTGCTGTCGAGCGGCGCGTGGCCCACGACGATGATGGAACGGCCGTCAAGCAGCGCGTCGGTGATCATTGGATTGTTCATGGTTTCCTCCTATGCGATCCATGCGGTCTGGGCGGTCGGACGCAGCGTGCGCCGACCGCAATCACTTTCCGATATACCGCAAAACATGGGGGAGGGGAGGGTCATGGGGGCAAATGATGTCAAGAGCGAACAGGCTTGCATGGCGGCAATCGCGCACGATATGACGGCGTGGTTGCAGCTGTAGGGGGCTTCTGGCATAATGTCGTAGGCTCTATATGGCTTTCAATACAATAGCTTTCCAACGAGCGAACGAATAGGTGAGTATTTTGGCACAGACTACCAACGACATCAAGAACGGATCCATCCTCAATCTGGACGGCCAGCTGTGGCAGGTCATCAAGTTCCAGCACGTCAAGCCGGGCAAGGGCCCCGCCTTTGTACGCACGACGATCAAGAACGTGCTGTCCGGCAAGATTGTGGACAAGACCTTCAATGCCGGCATGAAGATGGACTTCGAGACCGTCGACAACCGCACGCTGCAGTACTCCTATGACGATGGCGACAACTTCGTCTTCATGGACATGACGACCTACGACCAGATCATGATCCCGAAGAGCCTCGTGGGCGACAAGGCGAAGTACCTGCTCGAAGGCACCGATTGCATCGTCTCCTTCCACGACGGCACCCCGCTCTCCGTCGAACTGCCGGCGTCCGTCGTGCTGACCGTGACCCACACCGAGCCCGGCCTGCAGGGCAACCGCTCCAACGCCGGCACCAAGCCCGCGACCGTGGAGACCGGCGCCGAGATCCAGGTGCCGCTGTTCATCGGCGAAGGCGAGAAGGTCAAGGTCAACACTGAAGACGGTTCCTACCTGGGCCGCGAGAACTGACGCGCAGATAAAGGACCCACTGTTCCATGGCACGTTCCACCGCTCGCAAACGGGCTCTGAACACACTGTATGAAGCTGACGAGAAGGGGCAGAGCATCCTGTCCCTTCTCGATGAGCGCATCGCCGAACCCGGCGCACAGACACCTCTCCCCGAATACGCCATCGAAATCGTGCGTGGGGTGGCGGACAACCGGCGAGACATCGACGGCCTGCTCAATGAGCATTCCACAGGTTGGAAAGTCAAACGCATGCACGTGGTCGACCGTAATATTCTACGTATTGCGGTATGGGAGATCGTCTACAACGACGATGTGCCCGACAAGGTGGCCATCGATGAGGCGCTGAATCTCGCCAAGCAATTGTGCGACGACGACGCACCCGCCTTCATCCATGGTTTGCTCAGCGCCATCTGCGCAAGCAAGCCGCATGGAGCACCTACCGATCAGACCAACTGAATTCAAGCGCGTTAGGCCGGGTCGCGAGTCTCAACCGGCCGCTATCCACGGTACAACTACCTTGATGAATTGGGGGTTTGGGTGAACCAGCTCGACTCGGCAACCGACAACTACACTGCGCAGGATGCTGTGCTCGTCCTCGAAGATGGGCAGGTCTACATCGGTGAACCATACGGCGCCGTTGGGGCCACCCGTGGAGAGATCGTGTTCTCCACGGCCATGACCGGCTATCAGGAGACGCTTACCGATCCGAGCTACGACCGCCAGATCGTGGTGCAGACCTTCCCTCACATCGGCGACACCGGTGTGAACCCCAGCGACCCAGAGTCCTCGCGTATCTGGGTCGCTGGATATGTGGTGCGCGACCCCAGCGTCAATGTGAGCAACTGGCGCGCCACAGGCAGCCTCGATGACGCGCTCGTCGACAACGGCATCGTGGGCATCAGCCACATCGACACCCGCAAGCTTGTGCGCCATCTGCGCACGGCCGGCGTGATGCGCGCGGGCATCTTCTCGGGCGACGCCCTGCTCGATGGCCAAGGCGAGCCGCGCAGCATCGACGCGCTGCTCGACGACGTGCGCCAGACCCCTCAGATGAAGGGCATGAGCCTCTACGACGAGGTGAGCACCAAGGAACGCTACGTGGTCGAGCCCACCGGCGCGTTCGAAGGCAAGGAACCGGTGGCCACGGTGGCCGCGGTCGATCTGGGCATCAAGGCGATGACCCCGCAGCGCCTCGCCGAGCGCGGCTGCCGCGTGGTCGTGCTGCCGTCGACGACCACGTTCGAGGAAATCGAGCAGCTCAATCCCGACGGCGTCTTCTTCTCGAACGGCCCGGGAGACCCGGAACAGGCCGATGACATGGTCGCCATGCTGCGTGAGGTGCTTTCCGCCGGCTACCCGTTCTTCGGCATCTGCTTCGGCAATCAGCTGCTCGGCCGGGCCCTTGGTTTCGGCACCTACAAGCTCAAGTTCGGCCACCGCGGCATCAACCAGCCGGTCAAGGACATGACGACCGGCAAGGTGGAGGTCACCGCGCACAACCACGGGTTCGCCGTGGACGCCCCGCTCGGCCAGACCGTGGACGCCCCCTACCAGAATGGCACATTTGGCAAGGTGTTCGTGAGCCATGTCGACCTCAACGACGACGTTGTGGAAGGCCTGCAGTGCGTCGACATCCCCGCGTTCTCGGTGCAGTACCATCCCGAGGCCGCGGCCGGCCCGCACGATGCCGCATATCTGTTCGACCGCTTCGTCGCGATGATGAACGACGCCAATGCAAAGAATGCCAAGGAGGAATCCACGAATGCCTAAGCGTAACGACATCAAGTCGGTCATGGTCATCGGCTCGGGCCCGATCGTCATCGGTCAGGCCGCCGAGTTCGATTACTCGGGAACCCAGGCGTGCCGCGTGCTGCGCGAAGAAGGCATCCGTGTCATCCTCGTGAATTCCAACCCGGCCACGATCATGACCGACCCGGAGATGGCGGATGCCACCTACATCGAGCCGATCGCCACGCCGATCCTCGAACGCATCATCGCCAAGGAACGCCCAGACGCACTGCTGCCCACGCTCGGCGGCCAGACTGCGCTCAACGCCGCGGTGGCCCTCGGTGAGGCGGGTGTGCTGAAGAAGTACAACGTGGAGCTCATCGGCGCCTCGCTCGAAGCCATCGACCGCGGTGAGGACCGTGAGTCGTTCAAGGAGGTCGTCGAGGCGGCCGGCGCCGAATCCGCACGCTCTGACATCGCGCATACGCTCGAGGAAGTGGACGCGATCGCCGAACGCTTCGGCTTCCCGCTTGTGGTGCGCCCCAGCTTCACGATGGGCGGCCTCGGTTCGGGCATTGCACACAACACCGAGGAACTGCACCGCATCGCCGGCGCTGGCATCCATTATTCCCCGACCGACGAGGTGCTGATCGAAGAGGGCATCGAGGGCTGGAAAGAATACGAGCTCGAGCTCATGCGCGACCGCAACGACAACGTGGTGGTCGTGTGCCCGATCGAAAACGTCGACCCGGTCGGCGTGCACACCGGTGACTCGATCACTGTGGCGCCGGTCTTCACACTGACCGACCGCGAATACCAGAAGCTGCGCGACATCGGCATCGCGATCATCCGCGGTGTGGGCGTCGACACCGGCGGTTGCAACATCCAGTTCGCGATCCACCCCGCCACGGGACGCATCATCGTCATCGAGATGAACCCGCGCGTCTCGCGCTCGTCCGCGCTGGCGTCGAAGGCCACGGGCTTCCCGATTGCGAAGATCGCGACGAAGCTCGCGCTCGGCTACACGCTCGACGAGATCCAGAACGACATCACCAAGTCCACCCCGGCGAGTTTCGAACCGACGATCGACTACGTGGTCACGAAGGTGCCGCGTTTCGCGTTCGAGAAGTTCCCGGGCGCCGACCCGACACTGACGACCTCGATGAAGTCGGTGGGCGAGGCGATGGCCCTCGCCGGCAATTTCCAGGAATCGCTCGGCAAGGCCATGCGTTCCATCGACAAGCGCGACATGGGCTTCTCGTGGAGCGGCGAGAAGCCTGGCGAGCAGGAGGTCGCCGAGCTGCTCGAGGCGATGAAGGTGCCGACCGAGCACCGTTACCTGCAGCTCATGCGTGCCATCTGGGGAGGCGCGACCGAAGAGCAGATCTTCGCCGCCACCAAGATCGACCCGTGGTTCGTCAAGCAGTTCATGCTCATCAACGGCATCGCGATGCAGGTGCGCGACGCCGAAACGCTGTCGCCGCGTCTGCTCAAGAAGGCGAAGCTCGCCGGTCTGTCTGACCTGCAGATCGCGCGCCTGCGCGGCTTGGGCGACGCCGGTGAGAACACCGTGCGCGAACTGCGCTGGAACTACGGGCTGCACCCGGTCTACAAGACGGTCGACACGTGCGCCGCGGAATTCGACGCGGTCACGCCGTACTACTACTCGTGCTACGCCGACGAGACCGAACTGCGCAAGCGCGACCGCGCGGCCGTGATCATCCTCGGCTCCGGCCCGAACCGCATCGGTCAGGGCATCGAGTTCGACTACACGTGTGTGCACGCCGTGCAGGAACTCGGCAAGGACTACGACACGATCATGGTCAACTGCAACCCCGAGACCGTCTCGACCGACTACGACATGTCGGACCGCCTCTACTTCGAGCCGCTCACGTTCGAAGACGTGATCGAGATCTACGAAGCCGAGAAGAAGATGGGTCCGATCAAGGGTGTGATCGTGCAGCTCGGCGGCCAGACGCCGCTTTCGCTCGCCGCGCGACTCAAGGCAGCCGGCGTGCCGATTCTGGGCACGACCCCCGAATCGATTGATCTGGCCGAAAACCGCGAGCTGTTCGGCGAAGTGCTGCGCGCGGAGAAGCTCAACGCGCCGCGCTTCGGCACGGCGCTCAGCCTCGAGGAGGCGCTCGACGCCGCGCACTCCATCGGCTACCCGGTGCTCGTGCGCCCGAGCTACGTGCTCGGCGGCCGCGGCATGGAAATCGTCTACGACGACGCGCAGCTCGAAAAGTATGTGAACCGCGCGCTCAACGAAGCCAAGGCCGACACGGTGGTGTCCGGGCGCCTGCCATCGCCGCTGCTCATCGACAAATTCCTGCAGGATGCGATCGAGATCGATGTCGACGCGCTGTTCGACGGCGACGAGCTGTATATCGGCGGCATCATGGAGCACATCGAAGAGGCCGGTGTGCACTCCGGCGACGCCGCGTGCACGCTGCCGCCGAGCACGTTGAGCGACGACCAGATCCGCCGCCTGCGCGAAGCCACCTACGCGATCGCCAAGGGGTGTGGCGTGTGCGGCCTGATCAACGTGCAGTACGCGTTCATGGCCAACACGCTCTATGTGATCGAAGCGAACCCGCGCGCCTCGCGCACGGTGCCGTTCGCGTCGAAGGCCACCGGCGTGGCCCTCGCGAAGGCCGCCGCGCGCATCATGGCGGGCGAGACAATCCAGCAGCAGCGTGACAACGGCCTGCTGCTGCCGCACGGCGACGGTGGCGATGTTCGCCTGGGACAGCAGGTGGCCATCAAGGAATCCGTGCTGCCGTTCAAGCGCTTCCGCACGCCCGTGGGCAAGACCGTCGACATCCTGCTCGGACCCGAGATGCGCTCGACCGGCGAGGTCATGGGCTTCGACCGCGACTTCCCGCACGCTTTCGCGAAGAGCCAGCTTTCCGCATACGAAGGCGGCCTGCCCACAAGCGGCAACGTGTTCATCTCGGTGAACGACACCGACAAGCGCCAGCTGCCGCTGTTCGCGGTGCGCCTTGTGGAGCTCGGCTTCCAAATCTGGGCCACCGAAGGCACGGCGTCGGTGCTGCGCCGCTACGGCATCGAATCGAAGATCGTCGACAAGATCACGGCGCGCGTGGATTCCGACCCGGACGCCCCCGTGCAGATCGACAAGGCCGAAGGCAGTGTGGGCAAGAACGTGGTGGAGCTCATCGAGGAAGGCGCGATCGACCTGATCCTCAACACGCCGAACTCGCGTGGCTCGCGTTCCGACGGATACTCGATCCGCGCCGCGGCCATCGCCGCCGATGTGCCCCAGTTCACCACGATGACCGAGTTCTCTGCTGTACTATTGGCTATCGAAGCAGTCAAGGCCAATGACTACCAGGTCATGAGCATTCAGGAGCATGCCCGTGAACTGTTCGCATTGGAGAGCAAGCAGGCATAGCAAGGCGGTGAAGCGATGAGTTCCGGGCTCACTCCAGAGGAGCAATTTGCGTTGCGGTCCGATTTCGGTCTGCGGCTGAGCAACTCGATGAAGCAGAACGGTCCACTGTGCGTGGGCATCGATCCGCATCGCAAGGTGCTCTCCGAGTGGGGTTACCAGGTGAACGCGGAAGGCGCGGAGCTGTACGCCATGCGCATGCTGCAGGCGGCCAGTGGCCGCGCCGCCGCCGTCAAATTCCAGTCGTCGATGTTCGAACGCTACGGGGCCAAGGGGTACGCGGCCCTTGAGCGTGTGCTCTATGCCGCACGGCAGATGGACATCATCACCATCGTCGACTGCCTGCACGGCGGCCTGTCCACCACGATCTCCGCGATCGCCGACGCCTATTTCAAGCAGGGCGCGCCGATGCTCGCGGATGCGATCACCCTGCTGCCGTATTATGGCGCGCGTTCGCTCGGCGGCGTAATCAACGACGCGCTCGACCACGGCCGCGGCGTGTTCATCGCATCGCTCACCTCGAACCCGGAAGGCGCGAGCCTGCAGACGGCGATTCGCCAGACCGGCGAATACAAAGGCAAGACCGTGGCCTACGGCATCGCCAACACCGCGCAGAAATACAATGAGGACGTCAAAGGCCTCGGTTCGGTGGGCCTGATCATTGGCGCCACCATCGGCCAATGGCTGCAGGAAAGCGGTGTAGCGCCCGCCAGCTTCACCGGGCCGATCCTGTCGCCGGGCTACGGCTGGCAGGGCGCCGAGGCGGATGATCTGCGCACGGTGTTCCGCGGTACACACGGCAACGTGCTCGTGACCGTGTCGCGCGCGATCTCGGAACACGGCCCGGGAATCCAAGACCTCATCCAAGCCACCGAAAGCATCTCGCTCGACATTCGGCGCGCATTGATGGAAACGCTCGAAGGAGACGAATCGTGACGAATCAGCAGGAACGCACAGGCGGCCGTCTCATGGTGTTGACCGGCCCCACCGCGGTCGGCAAAGGCACTGTTGAGGCGGCGTTGCGCAAGCAGCACCCCGAGGTGTGGGTCTCGGTCTCCGCCACGACGCGCGCGCCACGGCCCGGCGAAGTGGATGGTGTGACCTACTGGTTCATGAGTGAAGACGAGTTCGAAGCCAAGGAGCGCGCCGGCGAGTTCCTCGAGACCGCGCTCGTGCACGGCATGGCGCATTACGGCACGCCGCTTGTGCCAGTGGAGGAGCATCTGGCGGCGAATGTGCCCACCGTGCTCGAAATCGACCTGCAGGGCGCGCGCCGTGTCAAGGAACGCGCGCGCGAACTCGGCCTCGACGTGGTCTACGTGTTCCTGGCGCCGCCGAGCTTTGACGAACTGAAGAAGCGGCTGATCGGCCGTGGCACCGAGACGCCCGAACAACAGGCGAAGCGCTTGGAGACCGCGAAGGTGGAGCTCGCCGCCGAACCGGAGTTCGACGTGACGATTGTGAACAACACCGTCGAACAGGCCGCCGAAGACCTGTGGAACGTCATCGCTGCCGAATACGGCCTCGACTGATTGCCACATAGGCCGTCCGGCCATATATACATATATACCAGTGTGGGGTTGGCACGGAAACCATT
>OGXX01004684.1_pt1 | contig 10397 bp, 7 predicted proteins | sample 1576301 | NCBI WGS metagenome assembly OGXX01 (sample SAMEA3541469, study PRJEB24748) | human gut metagenome | biome: human gut; feature: human-associated habitat; material: faeces | place: China | collected 2012 | reverse complement strand
GAGCCGATCTGGTTCTTTTCAAACGGCTCTTCGACCTGGCGGTCGTGCTGGAGCAGGCGAATGTCGTTCGCCATGCGGTAGGCGCTCTGTGCGATGGAAGAGAGCACATTCAGAATGCGGCTGTCGGCCTTTCTCGGATAGGTCTGGCCGCTGACAGAGAAGCACTTTTCAAAGCCGAACTCCGCGGCGATGCGGCGGTTCATCTCGTCGACCTTGTCACCGTCGCCCTCGAAGAGGTCGACAAAGCTCGCCTCCGTGCCGGTCGTGCCGCGGCAGCCGAGGAAGCGCATCGAGCCGATGACGAAATCAAGCTCCTCAAGGTCCGAGCGGAAGTCCTGCATCCACAGCGTCGCGCGCTTGCCGATCGTCACGGGCTGTGCGGGCTGATAGTGCGTGTAGCCGAGCGTCGGCGTGGCGGCGTATTCGCGGGCAAAGGCCGCAAGATTCACCATCACGCTGAGAAGCTGCCCTCGCAGGTATTTGAGGCCGTCGCGATAGAGCACCAAATCGGCGTTGTCTGTCACATAGCAGCTCGTCGCGCCGAGGTGGATGATGCCGGCGGCGGAAGGCGCCGCCTTGCCGTACGCGTACACATGCGCCATCACGTCGTGGCGCACCTCGTGCTCGCGCTTTTCGGCGACCTCGTAGTCGATGTCGGTGATGTGCGCGGCGAGCTCGTCGACCTGCTCCTGCGTGATCGGCAGGCCCAGCTCGTGCTCGGCGCGGGCAAGCGCCACCCACAGTCTGCGCCACGTCTGGAAGCGCATATCGGGGGAAAAGAGGTGCAGCATGTATTCGGACGCATAGCGGGACGAAAGCGGGGACTCGTAAATATCCTTGCGCATAGGGTTCTCTCCTTTTCTTTCTCAGCGGTCGCTGTTCGTATTTTATATAGAATGAAGCAAAGTTGCAATAGAAAAGTAAAGAGGGGGCCTTCGTCCCCTCTTTACTTTGGTGTGTCAGCGGATGATGAGGCTCTCGCGCTCCGCGCCGACGGAAACGAAACCGATGTGGCAGCCGATGGCCTTTTCCACGTATTCGACATAATTGCGCCGCGTCGCTGTGGCTGCCAAAAAGAAAAAGTCCTCCCAATTACGCGCGCCGGAGATGTCGCACTGCCAGCCGGGCAGATACTCGACGACGGGCTTGGCGTCCTGCAGCAGCACGGGGAACGGGAAGTCGTCGGTCTGCTCGCCGTTTAATTCATAGTGTGCGCAGACGGGGATTTTGTCCATGTAGCTCAGGACATCGAGCTTCGTCAGGGCGATGTTCGTCGCGCCCTGCGTCTCCACGCCGTAGCGCGTCGCGACCAGATCGATGGGGCCGACGCGGCGGGGTCTGCCGGTCTTCGCGCCGTACTCCGCGCCCGCGTCGCGCAGCTGCTGCGCTCCTTCGCCGAACCACTCGCAGACGAACGGGCCCTCGCCCACGCAGGAAGAGTACGCCTTCACCACGCCCACGACCTCGTCGAGCTTCGCCGTGGGAAGTCCCGAGCCGACGGGCGCATACGCCGCAACGGCGTTCGAAGAGGTGGTGTAGGGATAGATGCCGTAGTCCAGGTCGCGCAGCGCGCCGAGCTGGGCTTCAAAGAGGATGGACTTGCCCTCCTTCTGCGCGTTTCTCAGGAAACGGCCGGTGTCGGTGATGTAGGGCTTGATGGGATCGCCGAACTCGTGCAGCCACGCGAGGATATCCTCGGCCTTGACCGGCTCATGGCCGTAGCCGCGGACGGTGAGATTTTTCCACTCGGTAAGGTCGGCAACCTTCTCCGGCAGCTTGTCGGGGGCAAACAGGTCGCCCATTCTGACTGCCTTTTTCATATACTTATCTGCGTAGACGGGGCCGATGCCGCGGCGGGTGGAGCCAAACTTCTTATCCTTTAAGCGATCTTCCTCCATGATGTCCTGCATCTTGTGCCAGGGCAGGCAGATGACCGCTTTGTCGCTGATCTTCAGGTTGTCGGGGCCGATATGGATGCCCTTCTCACGCAGGGACTGTATCTCGTGAACGAGATGCTCAAGGTCGATGACGATGCCGGGGCCGAGAACGTTGACGGTCTCATCGCGCAGGATGCCGGAGGGCATGAGGTTCATGATGAACTTGCCCTTTTCATTGATGACGGTGTGGCCGGCGTTGTTGCCGCCCTGATAGCGGACGACGATGTCATAGTTCTTGCTGAGCAGGTCGACCATACGGCCCTTGCCCTCATCGCCCCAGTTAGTACCAACAATAGAAGTCAACATAGCGCTTTTTCCTCTTTCTTCTTTATACATTTATTTCGGCCTTGACGCCGAGGCTGGAATCATACTTTTTGAGTACCGGCTTTACGGTGCCGCGCAGGAAGGTCTCGCACTGGCGCTCCGCCATGCCGGTGAAGGTCGCGGGATCGGTCAGCTGCGCCATCTCCTCATCGGTGAGGGAGAAGGCAGGATCGGCCTTGATGCGCTCAAGCAGATCGTTATCGCGCCCATAGAGCTTGACCTGCTCGGCGGCGGCGACGGAGTGCCGACGTATGGCCTCATGCAGCGCCTGACGGTCGCCGCCCTTATTTTTGACGCAGTACATGAGGATGTTCTCCGTGGACATAAAGGGCAGCTCCTCATTGAGGTGCTTTGCGATGACCGCAGGATAGACCTTCATGCCGCGCACGATGTTGATGTAAAGATTCAGTATCGCATCCGTCGCGAGGAAGGCCTCGGGTATGGAGATACGGCGGTTTGCGGAATCGTCCAGCGTGCGCTCGAACCACTGAGCGGAGGCCGTGACGGCGGCGTTCTGCAGATCGCAGATCACATAGCGGCTGAGCGACGCAACGCGCTCGGAGCGCATGGGGTTGCGCTTGTAGGCCATCGCCGAGGAGCCGATCTGTTTACTCTCAAACGGCTCGTCCACTTCTTTCAAATGGCTGAGCAGGCGTATATCGCTCGAAAACTTCGACGCGCTCTGCGCAATGCCGGAGAGCACCTGCAAGACAGCAAAGTCGACCTTGCGGGTGTAGGTCTGGCCGCTGACGGCCTGACATGCCTCGAAGCCCATCTTCGCTGCGATGCGCCGTTCAAGCTCCTCGACCTTTTCGGCGTCCCCGTCGAACAGCTCAAGGAAGCTTGCGCCGGTGCCGGTCGTGCCCTTGCAGCCAAGAAGCTTCAGCTGCGAGAGCTGGAAGTCGAGCTGCTCGATATCAAACAGCAGGTCGTTTATCCAAAGGCAGGCGCGCTTGCCGACGGTCGTCGGCTGGGCGGCCTGGAAATGCGTGTAGGCAAGCGTCGGCAGGGACTTGTACTTCTCTGCAAACTCACTGAGCGCCGCGACGGCGTTCACAAGGAGCTTGCGGATGATGAGCAGCCCGCCGCGCATACGGATGATGTCCGTATTGTCGCCGACGTAGCAGCTCGTCGCGCCGAGGTGGATGATGGGCTTGGCCTTGGGGCAGCACTCGCCGAAGGTCAGCACATGCGCCATAACGTCGTGCCGTACCTCGTGCTCATGCGCGGCAGCGGCGGCATAGTCGATGTCGTCTATATGCGCGCGCATCTCGTCGAGTTGCTCATCGCTGATATTGAGCCCCAGCTCCTGCTCGCTCTCGGCGAGCGCGAGCCACAGCCTGCGCCATGTGGAAAACTTGTTGTCGTCCGAAAACTGGCGCTTCATCTCCTCGTCGGCATAGCGGCCGCAGAGGGGGTTTTCGTAAAATTCGTGCATGGTATCAGCCTTTACCTTTGTATGTCACAAGCGGCTTGCGCTTATGCTCGCTGCGGTTATGGTAGCGGTCAATGACGGCCTTGTCCTGCGCGTTTACCGCGCCGTAAAGCAGAAAATCATCGATGGCCTTGTAGGTCACGCCCATCTCCTGCTCGTCCGTCTGTCCCTCGAAAAGACCGGCTGACGGTGCCTTGCGGATGATATTTTCTGGCGCGTGCAGCCACGTCAGGAATTCATAGACCTCCGTCACGGTCAGGTCGGCGATGGGGTTAAAGTCATACGCACCGTCGCCCCACTTCGTGAAGTAGCCCATGTACGCCTCGCTGCGGTTGCCCGTCCCGGCGACGAGGCGTCCCTCCGCCGCGCCGATCGTGTAGAGCGTGAGCATGCGCAGGCGCGGCGCAATATTGGACGTTGCCATCTGGTTGAGCGTCGTGACGGCGGAGAGCGTCTGCATGACGAGCTCCTTTTCCGCCGTGAGGTCGACCGTGCGTGTCTCGATGTTGAACTGCTCGGCCACAGCCAGACCGTCGCTCATATCCTCGCCGAAGTTGCGCTTGGAGGCGCACGGCATCATGATGCCGACCGTGTTGTCGCACGCCGCCTTGCAGAGGATGCCGACGAGCGCACTGTCCTTGCCGCCGCTGTTGCCGTAGATGACCCCCTTGGCGCCGCTGCTCTTGAGCAGGTCGCGGATAAAGGCGACGCGGTTTTCAAATTCTTTTGCGTAATCTCGCATGATTTCCACTCCGTTTCTTTCGTTACTCCTGGATCATAGCCAGAAATTCTGCTTCCGTAATGATCGGCGTGCCGAGCGTGAGCGCCTTCTGATACTTTGACCCGGTGTTCTCCCCGGCCAGCAGATAGGACGTCTTTTTCGACACGGATGAGCTGGTTTTGCCGCCGAAGCGTTCGATGATGGCGCCGGCCTCATCGCGGCTGAAGCGCTCGAGCGCGCCGGTGAGCACGAACGTCTTGCCCGCAAAGCGGTGGTCGACGATCTGCTCCCTGGACTCGAAGCTGACACCGGCCGCGCGCAGCAGACGGATCTGGTGCTGCGACTGGGGATTTTCAAACCACGCGCGCAGGTATGCCGCCGTCGTCCGCCCGACGTCGGGAATGGCCATGAGCTCGTCCTCCGTCGCCGCCATGAGCTTGTCGAGCGTGCCGAAGTGCATCGCCAGCACCTTGGCCGCCTTCTGCCCCACCTGCCGGATGCCGAACGCGCACAGCAGGCGCGCCATGCCCGCATCCTTGCTCTTTTCAATGGCCGCAATGAGATTCTCGGCCGACTTTTTGCCCATATGATCCAGCGCAGCGACCGCCTGCGGCTCGAGGGAATACAGCTCCGCCGGTGAGCGCACGAGGCCCGAATCGATCAGCGACTGGCACAGCGAGATGCCGAGCCCGTCAATGTCCATCGCCTCACGCGAGGCGAAGTGTGCGATATTGCGCAGCCGCTGCGCCGGGCACTCTGCACCCGTGCAGCGCAGAGCGGCGCCGTCCGGATCGCGCACGACCGGCGCGCCGCACTCAGGGCAGGTGTCCGGCATGTGAAACGGAACCGTGCCCTCCGGACGCTTTTCGCGCACAACGGAGAGGATCTCGGGGATGATCTCCCCCGCCTTCTGCACGAGCACCGTGTCGCCGATGCGCAGGTCAAGATTATCGATGAAATCCTGATTGTGCAGCGTGGCGTTTGTCACCGTCGTGCCCGCCAGACGGACAGGCCGCACCACCGCCTTGGGGGTCAGCACGCCGGTCCTTCCCACCTGCACCACGATGTCCTCCACCACGGTGGGCTTGATTTCCGGGGGATACTTGTAGGCAGCAGCCCACTTGGGGAACTTGGCGGTATTGCCCAGCCGTTCCCGTTGAGAAAGATCGTCTACCTTGATGACCGCGCCGTCAATATCGCAGATCAGCTTTTCCCGGTTCTCGTTGATGGACAGCACTTCTGCATCAATTTCCGAAACTTTGGACAGCTTTTTGTGGGGAATTACTTTGAATTTCAGGCTTTTCAGGTATTCCAGAGACTGGGTATGTCCGGTAAACTCCACGCCATCCGCAAGCTGGACGTTGAAAACATAAATGTCCAGTCCCCGCTTCGCCGCGATTTTCGGGTCGAGCTGCCGCAGTGACCCGGCGGCGGCGTTCCGGGGATTGGCGAACAGAGGCTTTCTCAGTTCCTCCTGACGCAGATTCAGCTTTTCAAAGCTCTTTTTCGGCATAAAGACCTCGCCCCGGACGATAAGCCGGGAGGGTGCGCCGGTCAGGGTCATGGGGATGGAGCGGATGGTTTTCAGGTTTTCCGTCACGTCCTCCCCTACCGTACCGTCGCCCCGGGTCGCGCCCCGGACGAATTTCCCGTCCACATATTCCAGCGCCACGGAAAGGCCGTCGATCTTCGGCTCTACGGAAAATTCCGCATTGCCCTCGGCGGCAATGGTTTTTTCCAGGAAATCGTTCAGCTCTTCCATGCTGAACACATCCTGTAAGCTCATCAGCGGCACGGGGTGGGACACCTTCTCAAACTGGCTCAGCACTTCCCCGCCCACCCGTTTCGTGGGGGAATCCGCCCGCGCCAGCTCCGGGTGGGCGATTTCCAGCTCCTCCAGCTCCCGGTAGAGCCGGTCGTATTCGTAGTCTTCCATGGTCGGGTCGTCCAGAACGTAATAGCGGTAGCCCGCTTCCTTCAGCTGATCGGTCAGCCGGTCAATTCTCTCTTTGGCTTCCATAATATCCTCCGGTCTGTAAATAAGTGCTGGGTACCTCGCCGATGATCACCGTCTCCGCCACCACGACCTCCGAATGGATGGTAAAGCTGTCCGTCTCCCCCATGACCAGAACCGACACATCCACGCTGACGATCATGTTCAGCTGGTGAAGCGTCTGGTTGATGCCGGCCTGGGAAAAGTTGCTTTCAAAGGTGGCGTCGCTGTTGCGGATGGACAGGATGTGTACCGGGATTGCCGGGACTTTCCCGGAGAAAAACTCCGGCAGGAACAGGCTCCCCAGGGGTATGCCGATATCCGCGGTGTCCAGGGCTAAAATTTCGTCGTTGATAATGTTCAGGATATCCGTTTTCAGGTGGTTGATCTCGCTCATGTTGGTTTTCAGAGCGGTGATGCGGCCGTCCAGATTCTTTTCAAAATAGACGATGCGGTCGTATTGAATGGTGCCGTTGGCAATCTGCCTGGCAATGGCGTCATTGGTCAAGTCCGACGTGGCGTTTTTCACCTGCGTTTCCGCCAGCTCCGTGACGATCTCCCGGTAGCGGCTGCGAAGCATCAGAAACGCCACCAGAACGATCACTGCCAGAACCAGCAGCGTGTAAAAAAATCTCCGAAGCCGCCAGCGCATACCCATCCCTCCTGTAGAGGATATGCGGGAAAACGAAAAGCATTACGGAAACTCTGAATAAATCGTCTGCGACTGTGAGCGGATCTTTTCCTCCCACTCTTCGGCATCGGAAACGGGAAATACATACAGTATTTCTCCGTTTCCGATGCCTCGATTGGACGAAAAATCTCTCGCTCACAGTTCTTGCCGATTTAATCAGAGCTTCCTAGAACCCTTTTTTCGAGGTAACGATATGGACGAACGTAAAAATAACAATCATCCCTGGGATGACAGCGTGTACGGCACAGGCCGTACAGAGCCGCCGAAAAGCCATGGCGGCACCGTGGCGCTGCTGCTGATTTTAATTATCTTTCTGTGCGGCATCATCACGGTTCTGGGCGTTCTGAACGTGCGGCTGTTCCAGAAACTGAACACCCGGCGGGAAAGCGAGCAGTCCATTTCCTTCGCCACCGGCGCGGTGCTGCCCGCGGAGACCACCGCCCTTCCCACGGAATCCATTGACGCCACCTTGGGCGAGGACACTCCCACCATCGACTTGCAGAAATGCCCTCAGGGCGTGGAGAACGTCCCCACCGAGGGCGCGCTGTCCCTTCAGAAAATTTACAGCCGGAATATCGACTCCGTGGTATCCATCACCAGCACCGGTCAGGGCACAACCGCCACCGGCACCGGCGTGATCCTGACGGAGGACGGGTACATCGTGACCAACTGCCATGTGGTAGAAAACGGTATCTCCATCACGGCGCAGCTGACGGACGGCCGGACGCTGCCCGCCATGCTGGTGGGCGCTGATTCCGTGTCCGACCTTGCGGTGCTGCACATAGACACGACGGGTCTGACCCCGGCGCAGTTCGGGGATTCCGATTCCCTCCGGGTGGGCGACACCGTGGTCGCCATCGGCGACCCGCTGGGCATCAAATTCCGGGGCACTTACACCGACGGCATCATCTCCGGCATCGGGCGGGACATGGATATGGACGGGCGCACCATGACCCTGATCCAGACCAATGCCGCTCTGAATTCCGGCAACTCCGGCGGCCCGCTCATCAACTGCTACGGTCAGGTCATCGGCATCAACACCATGAAGATCGGTGCGTTCACCGACTCCGCCGGTGTGGAGGGTCTGGGCTTCGCCATTCCCAGCTCCACCGTGAAGGAGGTGGCAGAGCAGCTGATCTCTCAGGGCTATGTCTCCGGCCGGCCCACGCTGGGTCTGGAGGGGGAGTCCCTGTCCTCTTTCGACCAGTATTACTACCGGCTCCCCGCCGGGCTGTATATCACCGACGTTGACCGCAGCAGCGACGCCGCCGCCAAGGGCATTGAAGAAGGCGACATTCTCCTCAGCGTCAACGGAACCAATGTGACCACCATGGACGCCCTGAACGGCGCGGTCTACAATCTGGACGTGGGCGACACGGTGGAGGTCGTGATCTACCGCAGCGGTAAGCAATACCGCGTCTCCCTCACCGTCACAGAGGACAAAGGATAAGATCATGCCGACTTTCCCAAGGGAATGCCGGCAGAATCATTTGGAGGAACAATTATGGAACCTATTTTTCAGCAGGATTTTCCCGTTCAGGAGCTGTGCGTTGACCGCTATGGCCGCCTGAAGCCATCCACCCTTTTATATTTCGCGCAGGAGATCGCGGGGCGGCACTGCGACGAGCTTGCGGACACGCTGGAAAGCCACCGGCTGTTCTGGGCGGTGACCCGGCACCGGGTGCAGATCAACCGTCTCCCGGAACTGGGCGAAACCGTCCACATTGAGACATGGCCCATGCCCAACACCCACGTCGGCTATCCCCGTTCCATTGTCATCTACGATCAGGCGGGCAATGAGTGCTCCCGTTCTATCAGCCTGTGGGTTCTGATGGATCAGGATACCCGAAGCAGTGTTTCTCCCGACAAGAGCGGCATCATCGTTCCCGGTACGCTTCGGGGAACGGAACTGGCGCTTCCCGGCGGTCTGCTTCCCAGAGCGATGGAACACAGCTGCCAGCGGGACGTATGCTTTACCGACCTCGACCGCAACGGACATATGAACAACACCCGCTACATGGACTGGATCGACGATCTTCTCCCCAGCGACTTCCACCGGGAGCATCCCGTGAAAGAATTTGCCGTGCGCTACCACAGCGAAGCGCGGGAGGGACAGCGCCTTGACCTGCACTGGGACTTTGTGGAGGACAACTGCCTCCGGGTAGACGCCCACCGCAGGAACGAAACGAAGGACGAGCTGGTGTTTTCCTCCAAGGTTCTGTTCGACTGAACCTCCCAGATACAGTGTTATGTAAATTAGAGATATCTCCACAGTTTTATGCAAAGCTGTGGAGATGTTTTGATACGCCCCTTTTTCCCCCTTATTTTTCAACCGTTTTCCCAGCCAATCCTGTGGATAAACCTGTGGAGAATGTGGATAACTCATTTTATGTAAACGTTACAAGTTGTTACAGAATATATTATGTTAACCTACATTCCAACCGAAATCACTCTCATACAGTAAAAACAGCGGTATCCGAATTTCCTCGGATACCGCTGTTTTTCGTTCAGATCAGGATTCCGGCATGATGACCACGCCGACGATCTTGCTGCCCTCGGGGCGGAAATGACCCGCTACGCTCTCCACCTGCCCGTTGGCGGGCACGTTCTCAAAGGGCACCCGGTAGGTGATGCCGCCCAGATACGCGCCGCCCAGCTGCACGTACTTATAGTAGACGTACACCTTGCCGTAGCTCTCGCCGGTCTTGTTCACCAGCGTCAGCTTGCCATCTCCCTGCAGGATGTCGAACTTGTCGCTTTCCAGCGACGGCATGTCGATATAGCTGGACGCCACATTGCCGTAGGAGAAGTCGTCCCCGTCGTGGAACGCGCGGCGGTTGTTCTCCATCACCAGCGCGGACGCACCGGCGGGCAGGTTGGTCACGGTGAATTCCGCCGTCTCCGACCCGTTCACCTGAAATTCCACCACGCCGATCTGGAGCATCCGGTCGGAATTGTTGGTGATGACCATAGCCGTCACATCCGTCGTGGCGGCGTTGGTGCCGTCCTCCACGTAGCTTCCGGCGTACTTCGCGATAACCTCCGCGGTCAGGTTCGGGTCGGACAGGACTGTGCCCTGCGGCGCGGCGTCCGTCCCGGAATCGCCGCCGCTCTGGGAATCGGAGGGAGTCAGGCCCTGAATTTTATCCACGTCCAGCGCGCCGCGACCCGGTTCCACGTACTCCGGCGACCGTTTCACGTCCACCACCGTGCCGCTGATGTCCTCACCGGGCTGCACCTCGTGGTAGCCCTTCTCGGTGGGCGCCGTGGTTTCTGCCTCTGTAGGCAGTTCCTCC
>OGXX01004683.1_pt1 | contig 10397 bp, 8 predicted proteins | sample 1576301 | NCBI WGS metagenome assembly OGXX01 (sample SAMEA3541469, study PRJEB24748) | human gut metagenome | biome: human gut; feature: human-associated habitat; material: faeces | place: China | collected 2012 | reverse complement strand
GGATTCCCGTATCCACCGCATTCAGGATCTGCTCGTAATATTTCTCCCGATCCATCTGCTCCTCTCTTGTGTGCTGCAGGAAGAGTTTGATGCGGTTGAGGGACTGGTGTAGAATATTATCTTCCTTAAACCTCTTCTCCGTAGGAAAGTTGAAGGAGAAATCCCCATTATCTATCGCATCAAAAAGGAAGGTTACCTTCTTGATGTTCCGGCGATAGTGGCGGTAGAGCCAGATGTTGCCTGCTACTAGAACTACCAAAATCACCAATAAAACGATGATTGCTAACTGATTATTCATCTAGAAACTTTGAACTTTGAGATTTGAGCTTTGAACTTTATGATTACTAAAGCTATTGTCTTAACTCCTTAACTCCTTAACTTCTTAACTCCTTCTACAAACCGTATCGCTTAATCTTATTATAAAGCGTCTGGCGGGAAATGCCCAGTCTTGCGGCTACCACCGACAGATTCCCTTCACATTCCCTGATGGTTTTCTCTATCATTCGGCTTTCCATCTCGTCGAGCGTCTGAACCTCTTCCAGGGGCTTCTCTTTTCTCTGCTGGTTTCCGCCGTCAATATCTTCGGCAGAAATCATTCCGCCATCAGACAGAATCACGGCTTTCTCGATGGCGTGCTGAAGTTCACGGATGTTTCCGTACCATGGAAAACTGGTAAGTTTTTTCTCAGCCTCTTCCGAAAAACGGAGATTCACCTTATTATATAAATCGCCATATTGACGGAGGAATCTTTCTGCCAATGGAACGATGTCTGATTTTCTCTGTCTTAGGGCAGGCAATTCCAGATGGATGGTGTTGATGCGATAGAGCAGGTCCTCTCTGAATTCGCCATCGTTTACCATCTGCTGCAGGTTGCGGTTGGTGGCGGCGATGACGCGCACGTCCACCGTGATGGGCGAGTCCGAGCCAACGCGCTGCACCTCGCCCTGCTGCAGGGCGCGCAGCAGCTTGGCCTGGAGGGAAAGGGGCATCTCGCCTATCTCGTCCAGGAAGAGGGTGCCGCCGTCGGCCTGCAGGAAGCGGCCCTCGCGGCGGCGGTCGGCGCCGGTGAAGGCCCCGCGCTCATGGCCGAACAGTTCGGATTCCAGCAGGGTCTCGGCCAGGGCGGCGCAGTTGACCGTGACCAGGGGCTTGCCCGCACGGGCGCTGGCACCGTGGACGGCGCGGGCCACCAGCTCCTTGCCGGTGCCGGATTCCCCGGTGATGAGCACCGTGGCCTCGGTGGGCGCCACGGTGGCGATGATCTCGCGCATGGCGCTGATGGCGGGGCTGCGGCCCAGGATCTCGGGCCCGGCGGCGGCCTCGCTGAGCTGGCGGCGCAGCTCGCGGTTCTCCACGCTCATGCGGGAGTGGTCCACGGCCCGCTGCAGGGTCTCGCGCAGGGCGTCGAAGTCCAGCGGCTTGGTCAGATAATCGTAGGCGCCCAGGCGCAGGGCCTCCACGGCGGTCTCCACGGAGGAATAGGCCGTCATCAGCACCACGGGCAGGGCCGGATTGTAGTCCAGGATGCCGCGCAGGGCGTGGATGCCGTCCATGCGCCCCATGCGCACGTCGGTCAGCACCACGTCGTAGGGTTTGGCGCGCACGGCCTCCACGGCCAGGTCGCCGTCGGCCGCCTCGTCCACGCTGTAGCCCCAGGCCTGGAGCATCATGCGCAACATGCCGCGGTGGGCATCGTCATCGTCAACCACGAGAATGCTGGTGTTCACCCTGGTCCTCCCCCTTCTGCCTGTTGGCGGCAGGCCCCCCGGCCTGCCTGTCCGGGCCGTCCGCCGGATGGCCCGCCGCCTTGCCGGCCTGCGGCAGGCGTATGAAAAACGTGGTCCGGCCGGGCGTGTCCGCCGTGGCCTGACGGGACTGCACATAGACTTCGCCCCCGAGCGCCTCCACGATCTTGTGGACCGTGGCAAGCCCCAGGCCCGTGCCGTGCCCCTTGGTGGTGAAATAGGGGTCGAAGATGTGGCTGAGGTTCCCGGGCGCGATGCCCTGCCCGGTATCCGTGACCGAAAGGACGAGATGCTGTTTCTCCACCGTGCAGTCCAGGGTCAGGGTGCCGCCGCCGGGCATGGCGTCCAGGGCGTTGAGGCAGATGTTGAGCAGGGCCTGCCCCAGCCTGTCGGGGTCCATGCAGGCCGGGGGCAGATCGGCCGGGAGGCTGTTCACCAGCCGGACGCCGCGTTTTTCGGCATCCTGGGCGATGAGGCGCAGCACATGGGCCACGCTGTCTTCCAGCGGCGCGGCCACGGGACGCACGTCACTGGGGCGCGAGAGCCCGATGAGCTCGCTGATGACGCGGTTGAGGCGCTCCACCTCGCGCACCATGACGCCCGCGGCCTTGCGGTCCTCGCTGCCTTCGGGGAAACGCATGCCGAAATAGGTGGCGTAGCCCTTGATGGAACTGAGCGGGTTGCGGATCTCGTGGGCCACCCCGGCGGCCAGCGTGCCCACGGCGGCCAGCTTTTCCTTGCGGCGGATCTCTTCTTCCAGGCGGCGTATCTCGCCTTCGGCCCGGCGCTGGCGGCGGCGGGACTCGCGGGCGCGCTGGGCATAGTACAGGGCCAGCAGGCAGGCCAGGCCCACCAGCATGGCCACCCCGGCCAGCATGAAGACGTGGTCCCTGTCCTGGCTGCGGGTGATCTCGAAGGGCGAGAGGTCGAGGCCCAGGAAGATGACGGGTTGCGGCAGGCCCGGCGGCAGCTGCTGCCCCTGCGGGGGCTGCATGAAATAGCGGTAGACCACGAACACGCGCTGCCCTTCCATATTGAGGACGGCAGAGCGGGTCCGGCTGCCGGGGGCCAGCATCTTCATGGTCTTCTCGTCAGCCTCTTCGCCGTTGATGCGCAGTATCTCGCCCAGGCGGTTGCCGTTGCTGTGGGCCAGGATGGTGCCGTCGGGCATGGTGACGGCGATGAACTGCACGTCCGAGGTGCTGGCCATCTCCTTGAGCAGGATCTGCAGGCGCACCCGGGCCTCGCCGCGCATGCTGGTGCGCAGCATGCTCTCGAAAGCCATGATCAGGGAGCTGCCCTTTTCGGCCAGCAGGCGCGACATGGCGCGCTCGTTGCGTTCGATGGAGGCCAGGGCCAGCAGGGTGACCAGCAGGATGAGGACGAAGGCCGTCCCGCCCAGCAGCAGTCCCAGCGGGGTGTTCTGCTGCTGGGCCAGCTGCGAACGGGCCTGCGAGCAGTCGTTCTCGCGCACGGCCTGGTCATTGGCCACCATGCCGCCGCTGTCCTGACCGGACGCGGAAGGCCCCGGCGTCTGGCGGGGCCGGCGGGCGGCGCGGGCCAGCCTGTGGCGGCGGGGGTCCAGCAGGGCGGCAGCGGCGGAAAGGCAGCGGCGGAAAAAGTTCATGCCTGCACTATAAGCATGGTTGGGGCCCCTGTCACCTTGCCGTCGGATATTTGGCTTGCATGTTTTTTGCAGGAACAGGAAAAGACGAAAAAAATGCCACGGCCCGTGCGCGGCCTTTCCTTGCGCCGCGGACACAGGCTTGATATGCCAGAAGCATGGCCCAACAGAACAAGGTTTGCCTATGTGGAAGAATATAGTTGTCAGTGGTCTGGTGATGACATCGCTCCTGCTGCTGCCGCTCCTGGCGGCTGCCGGGGGACATCATGGCGGCGGTCACGGGCCGCGCGGCTATCGCAATGTCGACCAGTGGCTCCAGAGCCTGCCCGAGGAACAGCAGGTCAAGGCCCGTGCCATCCTTGAAGAAGCCCGCCCCGGCATCGAGGATACCCGCTGGCGCATACGCCAGAAGCGGGAAGAGCTGGCCCATTTCGATTATGCGGAGGATTCGTCCGCCGAGACGCTTTCCCGCCTGGGCTGGGAACTGCAGGACCTGCGCGACCGCCTGCGCCTGCAGCTGGCGCAGCTGGAGGGCCGCCTGCTGGACGAGGTGGGCGTGAGCTTTCGCCGTGCCGGCAAGAGCCGGGGCTGCAACAGCATGATCCGGCAGGACGTGATCCATGCCTATTCCCTGCAGGAAAGCCTCGAACCCTGCCCGTAACGCCCGCCGACCTTCGCCGACTATCCATGCCCCGCCCGGACGGGGCTTTTTTTGTGCCCGGGCTCCGGCGTCGGGGCCCTGTGCCGGGGTGTATGAAAATTTGTCTGCTGTATAATTTTTAGCCAGATCCGCCCGCCGGCTGCATAAAAACTGGACATCCGGGGCCCCCGCCCGCCCGCCGGAAACGGCATGTTTGCCGGGTTGTACATTCAACATATTGATTTATATTGAAAAATTATATTTGGCACGGGGGTTGCTGTAAAACAGAGCACAAAGGGCAAGACCCAAAGCCCAAAGACAATCCACTCTGCAAAGAGACAAAGGAGCACATATATGAAGACTTCCCGTGTGATGATCCCTGCCCTGCTGGCTGCTGCCCTCATCGGCGGAACCATGACCTCCGACGCTTTCGCCGGTCCCCACCATCGCGGTCAGGGCAACGGTTACGGTCCCTGTTACGGTTACGGCGACGGTGGCTGCTGGGAAGGCGGCTGGGGACATCACGGTCACGCCCGCGGCTGGGGTTACCGGGCCATGTCGGACGCGCAGCGCGCCAAGTTCAACAAGATCATGGAAGAGTTCGCTCCCCGCATGGAACAGCTGCGCGACAGCATCTATGTCAAGCGCCAGGAACTGCGGGCTTTGGAAAACGCCACCAACCCCGATGTGAAGGCCGTGCGCGAGGCCGCTACCGAAATGACCCGCCTGCGCAACGAGATGGCCGACCTGCATGACGCCCTGGGCGACAAGCTGGCTGCCGAAGTGGGCGTGCCGGAAGGCTTCAAGGACGGCCCCCGCGGCCCCCGTGGTCCCCGTGGCGATCGCGGCCCCGCCTTTGACGGCCCCCGTGGTGACGCCGGCTGCTACGACGGCCCCTATCGCGGCCACTACTAAGCGCTGATACCTGCCAACGGCAGCAAGAAATATCTGGCCGGAAGATCCTCCTCCCTCCGGCCAGGCTCCCGAGAACAGCAACCTCCTTTGACAGGCACCTTTAACCGGAGCCCGCGCTCCGCAAGAAATGCAGTCCTCTGGAACGTCTACCCCGGCCGGGGATCTCCCCTGGCTCCGGCCGGGCCTTTCCGAAAAAGGCAGGTGTACACCCCGAGATAGCCCCTCCCCGCCTCTGGCGGACACCATATCCGGCAGGGCGATCCCCCTTGGTCCTGCCGGGGCTCACAAGAGCATCCTCCTCCTTCACCATAACCTCTAACCATCAGAACATCCTCCCTCTTTGGCCGGCTGCCCCTCCCCCTGGGCAGCCGGTCGTCTTTTTCCGGCCGCTGCTCCGGCCGGTCCGCCTTCCTGTCCGTCCGGCGGCAGGGTGTGCCCCGGGGGACAGGGGCCCGCCTGTGCCCGGGGCCTGCGGCCTGCGCTGCCGGACGCCGGGACGGGGGAGGGCCCTTCCTCCCCGGGCGCCCCCGGTCTTCAGCGGCGCGGCAGTCCGTCCGGGCCGGCGGGCGGGGCGGTCTTCGCACCTGCCGTTTTCGGACAGCGGCCGCTTCCTCCCCGGACGCCATGCCCTCCGGCGGGCGCGGTGCATGCCGTCATCGTTCCTCCCGCAGGCTCCGCCATCCTGTGCGCCGATGCCGTGGCGCCGGACTGGCCGCCACAGCGGACAGGCCCGATGCCCTTTGGCGGGCTGTCCTTCCGCTTCGTCTTCTTCGCTTCCTTCGTCGTGCGCGTCGTCCGGGGACGCCGGCGGCGGTGTCTTCCCGGAATGCGCCGGGCGGTGGCAGGACGCGCCACGGCATCGGCCCGGCCCGCGGACACAAAAAAGGCGTCCACCGCACGGGGCGGCGGACGCCTTTGCCGTCGGGCGGATGCGGCGCCCGGGATCAGAACAGCTTGTAGAGCAGGGAAGAGATGGCCACGCAGCCGGCGGCCAGCACGAAGGCATTGCTCCACTGGCCGCGGTAGCGGCGCATGGCCGGGACCTTGTGCACGGCGTACATGGGCATGATGAACAGGATCACGGCGATGACCGGGCCGCTGAGGGACTCGATGATGTCCAGGATGCCGGGGTTGAGCCAGCCGGCCAGCCAGAGGGTCACGAAGAAGAACAGGGCGATGCCGGTGCGCACGCGGCGCGAGGTGGCCGTGGTTTCGGGGGTGGAGGACATCTGGACCAGGATGCCGTGCAGGCCTTCGCGGGCGCCCAGGTAGTGGCCGAAGAACGAGCTGCCGATGGCCAGGAAGGCGATGAGCGGACCGAACCAGGAAATGACGGGATTGTCGAACTGGTTGGCCAGATAGGAGAGCACGGGGATGTTCTGGGCCTTGGCTTCCATCAGCTGGGCCGGGCTGAGGCTGAGCACGCAGCTGAAGACGAAGGCCATGACGAAGAGCACCAGGATACAGGCCGTGCCGCGCAGGGTCCGGGCGGCCTTCTGTTCGGCCGTGTCGCCGTAGTGGCGGCGCTGGGCCAGGGCAAAGGAGGAGATGGCGGGCGAATGGTTGAAGGCGAAGACCAGCACCGGCAGGGTGAGCCAGAGGGTGCCCAGGAAGCTGCCGGCGTCAGGCATCTGCCCCAGGGCGGAGGTGTTCCAGTGCGGGACGAGGTAGAGCGACAGACAGAAGAGGATGGCGCACAGGGGGTAGACCAGCCACTCGTTGAATTTGAGCATGAAGCTCTCGCCCAGCAGGATGACGGCCATCAGGGCCGCCACCAGCACGCCGGAAAGCAGCAGGCGCGGCGGCGCGGCCAGCTGCAGCTGGTTGACGATGAAGGATTCCACCGTGTTGGTGATGCCCACGGCATAGATGAGCAGGATGGGATAGATGGCGAAGAAATAGAGCAGGGTGATGAGCTTGCCTGCGGAAAGGCCGAAATGCTCTTCCACCACGGCGGTGATGTCGCTGTCGGCACGGGAGGAGGACAGCACGAAGCGGGCCAGGCCCCGGTGGGCGAAATAGGTCATGGGGCCCACCAGCAGGGTGATGACGACCAGGGGCCAGATGCCGGACATGCCCGCATTGATGGGCAGGAAAAGGATGCCCGCGCCCACCGCGGTACCGAAAAGGTTGAGCATCCAGACGACGTCGAATTTCGTCCAGCGGCCGCAGGCGGCGTGGCCGGTCTCAGGGGTCTGTGCCATGAAGGTTCCTTGCAGGTGAAAAGGTTGGAAAAGCAGGGGAACAGGTCCCGGGCCCGTGGCAGGGGCATGCTGGGGGCATCCGGCAGCGGCGGGTGCCCTTCCTGTTCCTGTCCGGGGACGGAAGGGGCCGCCTTCATCGGATGGACGAAGACGGCCCCGGGGGAGCGCGCGGCTCCCGGTCAGCATTCCACCAGGCTGACGGCCAGGCCGCCTTCGCTGGTTTCCTTGAATTTGGCGTTCATCTCGCGGCCGGTCTCGTTCATGGCCATGATGACGGCGTCCAGGCTGACCATGTGCTGCGAGGCCTTTTCGCAGGTGGCCAGCAGGCAGGCATTGTAGGCCTTGATGGCGCCCACGGCGTTGCGCTCGATGCAGGGGATCTGCACATAGCCGCCCACGGGGTCGCAGGTGAGGCCCAGGTGGTGTTCCAGGGCCACTTCGGCGGCGTTCTCCACCACATCCACGGCATAGCCGCGCGCATGGGCCAGCATGGCGGCGGCCATGCTGGAGGCCACGCCCACTTCGCCCTGACAGCCCACCTCGGCACCGGCGATACCGGCGTTGTGCTTGGCCAGGAAGCCCACGGCCGCCGAGGCCAGCACGCCTTCGCGCAGGGCCCGGTCACCGATGTTCATGTTGTAGCGCATGGCGTAGAGCAGGGCGGGCATGACGCCCGCGGCCCCGCAGGTGGGCGCGGTGACGATGACGCCGCCCGAGGCGTTCTCCTCGGCCACGGCAAAGGCATAGGCATTGACCTGGCCCAGGAAGCGGTCCACGGCCAGGGGCATCTCGCGGGCGCGTTCCAGCAGGGTGTGGCCCTTGCGCCACACGCCCAGGGTGCCGGGCAGCCGGCCTTCGGCCTCAAGGCCGCGGCGCACGCTGGCGTACATGGATTCCATGATCTGTTCCAGGTTCTGGAAGATGTCCGGGCGGGACATGCCGGTGATGGCGCTCTCGTTGTCCAGGATCAGTTCGTGCAGGGTCAGGCCTGTCCTGGCCAGCTGTTCGCGCAGCTGGCGCATGGTGCCGTAGGGATGCACGGGCTTGCCGCGTTCGGGCGGGGTCCAGCCCTTCCACTGGATGAAGCCGCCGCCCACGGAATAGTATTCCATGCTGAACAGGGCCCGGCCGCCGGCATCCTCCAGGCTGACGCGCAGGGTGTTGCTGTAGGGGGCGTCGTGGATGATGGGGCCGTGCTCGATGTCGGCAAGGCCCACCTGCAAGGGGACGTCGTGGATGCGCAGCTCGTGCCGGGCGTCCGCGTCGCGGCCCAGTGTGTCCAGCAGGCCCGCGGGACAGGTCTCGGGGCTGGTGCGCAGCAGGCCCGCCAGCACGGCGGTATTGGTGCCGTGGCCCATGCCCGTGGCGCTCAGCGAGCCCAGCAGCACCACATGGATGCGGGCGGCGCGGCGTACCAGGTCGGGGTCGAGGGCGTCACAGCGCAGGACGAAGTCATGCCCGGCGCGCATGGGGCCGATGGTATGGGAGCTGGAGGGGCCGGGGCCGATCTTGAAAAAGTCGAAGAGCGAGGTCTCGATGGCCGGCCGGACGTGCAGGGGCGTCAGGGGCTTGTGCGTCGTGGGAGTCATGGTGTCTCCTTGTGTGGGATGGCTGTGCCTGGCGTGGGGCGGACGCGGAGCGCGCCGGGGAAGGAGAGGGAGAAACAGAAGGGCGCCCCATTGCAGCACATCCCCTTGTGCCTTGAGTCCGGGGATGTGTCAATATTTTTTAATTTAAAAAATATTTTAAATAGTAAAGATAATCACTATTTTTTTAATTGGCGCATGTAATTATAGACCGTGTAGATGGAGACCTGCATCTCCTTGGCCACATGCTGCACCACGCCCTTGATGAGGAAGGCGCCTTCCTCGTCGAGGATGCGGATGAAGTCCTTTTTTTCCTCGCGGTTCATGAGGGAGGGGTGCTTGCCGGCGCGCCGGATGGCCGCCTCAAGGATGGCAAGGCTGGTATCGCCGGTGCAGGCGGCAAAGGTCTCGCTCACGTCGCGTTCCAGCGGGTCCACATGCAGCAGGGGGTGCAGCACGGCCTGGAAGTGCAGCAGGTCGGAAAGGTCGACGTTCATGCAGAAGGCGCCGATGACGCGGCCGTCGGCCCTGCGCAGGAACGAGGTGGAGGACTTGAGGGATTTGCCGCCCGGCGTGGACGAGGGATAGCCCACGAGGTCCGCCACGGCATCGCCCTGCTGGCGCCAGGCCTTGACCACGATGTTGGTGATGGGCGCGCCCAGCTTGCGCCCGGTGAGGCTGCCTTCCAGATGGACGAGGGAGTGGTCGAGGTCGCGGAAATCATGGATGGCGACCTCGCACAGCGGCCCCAGGGTCCGTTGCAGCATGCGGGCCTGCCGGACGGCATTGGCAAAGATGGCGCGTTCTTCATCGGTGAGTGGCGGCAGGGACCCGGAAGGGGCGGCGGACATGGTCACCTCGTGGTGGGATGCGGGCTGGGCCGCAGGTTGGAGGAAAAAGCGGATCAGGCATCAAGATGCAGGCAGGCGGCCTGTCCTGCCGTCCAGACAAGGGCGCGGCGCGTGATGCCCAGGGCCGCCCAGGCCCTGCCCAGCTCGTCGCCCGGCCCGCGGAAGAACCCCTGGCAGGCGCGCGGCAGGTACAGGGCCCGTGCCCGGGGCAGCCCGCCGGGGGCGTCCCCGTCCGCCAGCAGGGCGTCCAGCAGGGCCGCGGCCCGTATTTCGCTGCGGGCCGCCTCCTCCCCCCGCGCCCGCAGCAGGCAGGCTGTCGACGAGAATATGCGCGGCGAGGTCTCGCTCGTCAAAGACCTTTCGCCCGACTTCGCCCTCTTTCAGGAGGTCGACATCGACGGCACGCGCAGCTGGCACATCGCAGAGGACGTTTATCTCAGTGATGTGATGGAAAACAGCGAATTCAACGAAGTCTTCGCGCAGAATTATGACAGTCCCTACCTCTTCTATCCTCTTATTAACCCCCACGGCGCGAACCAGTCCGGTATCGTGACGCTCTCGCGCCATCCGATCTCGTCCGCCGTACGCCGCTCGCTGCCGATTGAGACGGGCATCATGAAGCTCGTCGACCTGGACCGCTGCTACTCCGTCAGCCGCATCCCGATGGAAAACGGCAGGGAGCTGGTGCTCTATAACCTGCATCTTTCGGCCTACACATCCGACGGCACGATCGCGACCGAGCAGCTGCAAATGCTCTGCGCCGACATGCTGGCGGAATATGAAAACGGCAACTACTGCGTCGCGGGCGGCGACTTCAATAAGGACCTGCTCG
>OGXX01004680.1_pt1 | contig 10402 bp, 10 predicted proteins | sample 1576301 | NCBI WGS metagenome assembly OGXX01 (sample SAMEA3541469, study PRJEB24748) | human gut metagenome | biome: human gut; feature: human-associated habitat; material: faeces | place: China | collected 2012 | reverse complement strand
TTGTTTTTGCCGCCACGAAAAATTATCTCTATCTGGCGGCCGGAATGATCGGCGGAGGCGCAGCCTCTTATCTGGCATATCTGTTGTTTGATCATGTACGGGTCAGGGTTCTGGCATGGCAGGATCCCTGGAAATACATCGACAGTAAAGGATATCAGATCACACAGTCGCTGTTTGCCATCGGAAGCGGAAGCTGGTTCGGCATGGGATTATTAAAAGGTAATCCTACCGCGATTCCGTATGTGGAAGCGGATTTCATTTTTTCATCCATTTGTGAGGAACTGGGAGTTATCTTTGGAATGTGCCTGATTTTGATCTGTATCAGCAGTTTTTTGGAAATGATGCGGATTTCGGTACAAATTCACGACCGCTTTTATCAGCTGATCGTATATGGCATCGGTATTATGTATATTTTTCAGATTTTTCTGACGGTTGGCGGAGGAACCAAGTTTATCCCTCTGACAGGTGTAACGTTGCCGTTTATCAGTTACGGCGGAAGTTCCGTTATGACTACGATGATCATGTTTTTCATTATACAGGGAATTTACATCCGGCTTCAAAAGGAAGGTGAGCGCAGAAGTGGCAGAAAATAAAAAAACGCAAAATCACAAACGTATGGGAAACCAGCGGGAGATCTGGATCTCTGCAGGTGCAGTCGGTGTGCTGTTTCTGTGTCTGTTTCTCTATCTGGGACATTTTGTGGCCACGAGTGAACAGGACATGATCAACAACAGCTATAATTCAAGACAGCAGATACTGTTGTCGAGAAATTATCGGGGATCCATCTATTCCAGAGATGGAGAGGTACTTGCGGAGACAATCTTGAATGATGAGGAAGAAGAGAGCCGTAACTACCCTTACAAAAATCTGTTTTCTCACATTGTTGGCTATTCCACACAGGGCAGAATGGGTGTAGAAGCGCTGGCCAATTATTATTTGATCAATACAAATACTTCCTTGAGTAACAAGGTGAAAAACGATACTGCCGGAAAAAAGAATCCCGGGGATAATGTTTACACTACACTGGATGTTAAAATTCAACAGGTGGCAAATGATCAGCTGGATATCTATCGCGGTGCCATTATTGTAACCGAAGTGTCTACCGGGAAGATTCTTGCCATGGTATCCCATCCGGATTTTGATCCCAATTCCATCGGAGAAATATGGGAGGATCTGGTAGATAACGATTCCAGTACCGTACTGGTCAACCGGGCTACACAGGGATTGTATCCTCCGGGTTCTACCTTTAAAATTGTGACGGCATTGGAATATATTCGGGAAAATCCGAATACCTACCAAAATTATTCTTATACCTGCAACGGAGCTTTTCGCCTGGGCAATAGCAAGATCAGCTGTTATCACGGCTCCAGTCATGGGACGGTGGATTTTACCAGATCTTTTGCAAAATCCTGTAATTCGTCCTTTGCTAATATCGGAATGAGCCTGGACCGGACTGCTTTTCAGGAGACATTAAATGATCTTCTGTTTAACAAAGAGCTGCCATTGACACTGAATTATGCCAGAAGTTCAGCGCTGGTATCCGATGATACTCCTCCGGCGGAAATGATGCAGACCTCCATCGGTCAGGGTAAGACACAGATTACTCCTATGCATCTGAACATGATCACCTGTGCCATAGCCAACAACGGAGTCCTCATGAAACCGTACGCGATCGATCACGTGGAGAATGATGAAGGAACTGTCATTAAAAGTTTTAAACCCAGCGAATACGGCAGTCTGATGTCAGAAGAAGAGTCTGCGATTCTCAGACAACTGATGACTGATGTGGTCCAGGAGGGTACCGCTTCCAAGTTAAAAGGACTTGACTATACCGCAGCCGGAAAAACAGGTTCCGCGGAATATAATAATATTAAAGGTGACAGTCATGCATGGTTTACCGGATTTGCTCCTGCAGAAGATCCGGAAGTGTGTGTAACCATTATTGTGGAAGGTGCCGGCAGCGGCGGAGATTACGCCGTGCCCATTGCAAGACGTATTTTTGACGCGTACTTCAGCGAAAAACAGTAATCGGAGGTTAAGGAACATGATTGAGGCTATCAGCTGCGGCGGAGTCGTAATATTTCGCGGAAAGATTTTACTGCTCTATAAGAATATCAAAAACAAATACGAAGGCTGGGTTCTTCCGAAAGGAACGGTGGAACCCGGTGAGACCCATGAAGAGACCGCATTGAGAGAAGTATTGGAAGAGAGCGGTTCCCGGGCATTTATCGTGGACTACGTCGGTAGAAGTGAATATTCATTTACCGTACCGGAGGATGTGGTAGCAAAAGAGGTTCACTGGTATCTTATGAGTACCGACAGTTATTACAGTAAACCGCAGAGAGAAGAATATTTTGCGGATTCCGGTTTTTATAAATATCATGAAGCATATCATTTACTGAAGTTTGCCAACGAAAAACAGATTTTGGAAAAAGCTTATGCGGAATACCAGGAAAGAAAAAGGAATAATCAATGGATGAATTGATTATTCCCGCTTCTTATTTTTATTTATTATATTTATACGTTTTTAACGATTTCCAGATCAGTTCTCTGCAAAAGATCCACAAATTCATTTTTTTCATTTTTCAGAATCGGGCGGGAGAACTTATTGGGATGAATGATCAGGACTTCCCAGACACTTCCGTCATTCAACTGCACATTGGTACCGATTTGTGCGTCTGCGATCCGTTTCATGATCGGCATTAACAATTCCACATCATACTTGTCCAGACTCTTTTCGAAATTCCCCAAAATCTGTAACGGTGTAAGTGCGTTGCGGTAAGTTCTCGGCGATGCCATCGCAATATAAGCGTCAATGATCGCCATATATCTGGCATAGACATCAATTTTCTGCCCCGACATATGATAAGGATAACCGCTGCCATCCAGACGTTCGTGATGCATGATCACTGCATTTTTAACATGTTCGTTTAAATCCTGGTTACGTACGGAAGTATAGCCTACCACCGGATGCGTTTTGATGATCTTGAATTCTTCCTCTGTGAGTTTTCCCGGTTTCCACAACAATTCATAAGGAAGCTGCAGTTTTCCGATATCATAATAGAATCCGCAAAGAATCAAAGTGTTTTTTTCTTCTTCTGACATAGAGAGCCAGTCGGCGAACGTACCTGCCAGCAGTGCAGCATTCAGGCCCTGCGTATACGTCAGTTCATCCTCACTTGGCATAAGGTTATACAGATAATCCAGCAATACGGATCCGGAAGTAATATAATAGTATAATTCTTGATATATGGTAAGTAGAAAAATATCCGCCGGCTTTCTTCCCATGACCAATAATTGTTTCATGGCCAGTTTATACTCAGCCAGAAAAATCGGATAAGCACGTTCAAATGCCTTAAAATTGGAATCAAAGCGAATTTTCTCATAATGGGTCGTGGCGAAATCAATATCCTCCATAATCGTAACGCATACCAGATCGTATCGCTTTAATTTTTCTATGATCTGCGGAGTTACTGTGGTACCGGCAGGATAAATGACATGATTCTGATCCTGAATGTCTTCTCCGAGAACCATATCCGGCTGAAGCTCCATCTTCGTTATAACTTTCAATGGTTTTTCCTCCTCATTTGTGCTGATTACAGTATAAAATATCATCCGGAAAAGTCAAGCAACAAAATTGTAATATAGAAGAATCTATGCTATAATAAGCACATCTTGGCAGCAATAAACTATGCTGCAGGGCAGGTTAACAAAAAGGATTTTATTTATGGCAGGAAAGCTTACGTTTGCTCCCAATCTCTATCTGGGAGAAAGCATTGCATCTGAAAAACTGGATAAACTAAAAAAGAGACTGGAAAAAAAACCTCTTTTGGCAAATGTCTATCTCATTACTCCGGCGAGGAATCCAGCCGATCAGCTAGATATTTTTGATGCCAGGCAACTCATACAGCCTCATTACAAAAAAGAAGAATTTCTGATTCTTGGTATTGCATCGGGATATGAGGAGGCATTGCAGCTGATCGAACAGATCACAGGAGAATGTCTGGATGCCAGAGGCGACTGTAATCTTCGGGAGTATTTACTATGTTAACGATTCTTTTTAAAATATTGGGCATTTTAGGAATTCTGTTGCTGGTACTTCTGGGGATTGCACTTACGGTAATACTTTTGGTGTTGTTTTTCCCTCTTTGTTATAAAGCATACGGACAGAAGAGTGCCGATGAAATGCGTTTTTCCGTAAAAGTCCGATGGTTATTTGGTCTGGTGCGAATCTTTTACGATTATCCGCAGCCGGGAAAGCTTTTGGCAAAGGTCCTTTTTTTTACCGTATATGATTCCTCGAACGAGAGAAAAGAGAAAAAGAACGTTTCCACCGGGAAGTCCTCAAAAAAAGCAGTGGTTCCTCCCACAACGGAAATACCACAGGAAGCTGTGCCTTCCGCTTCCGATTCGCAGCCATCTGTGAAAGAACCGATTCCGGAGCAAAAAAGCACGAAAGAAAGAGGCTTTTTTAATAAAATCCGGTACACAGTCGGTAAAATATGTGATAAAATCAAACATATTCTGAATAATATTACTTTTTATAAAGATTTATGGAATGACCCGGAGACCAGAGGATTACTACGGCATGCCGGAAACCGTATCGGTCATATTCTGAAATCATTACGTCCGCGAAAACTGGAACTTAAGGCCCGCATCGGCACCGGATCACCGGATACCACAGGCTACCTGTACGGAATCTACGGTATGATACTTCCTCAATTGGGAAAAGACATCTGTATCACTCCGGATTTTGAACAGGCAATTTTAGAGGGTAATTTTAAAACATCCGGCCATTTTACCTTAGCGTGTGTATTGTTCCATACCATTTGCCTGCTTATGGATAAGCGGCTTAAGCTATTGCAGCATAAAATCAGACAATTTCAAAATAAAGAAAAAGAATAACAGATTAAAAACAGGAGGTTTAATATGGCAGAAAAAGATAATCAGTTTCAGGGGGTTGTGGAATCTCTTTTAAAAGGAATGGATACCGTGCTCTCCACAAAGACGGTAGTAGGCGAAGCTACCAAGATCGGAGATACCATTATATTACCGTTAGTAGATGTTACTTTCGGTGTCGGAGCCGGTGCGGGGAATAATTCCGAGAAAAGATCCGCATCCGGAGCCGGTGGTCTGGGCGGTAAAATGACTCCCAGTGCCGTACTGGTGATCAAAAACGGTTCCACCAAGCTGGTCAATATCAAAAATCAGGATACTGTTACCAAGATTCTGGATATGATTCCCGATATTGTAGATAAATTTACCCAGCCGAAAGAAAAAGAAGGAATGTCGGATGCCGAAGTTGTCGATATTGCATTCCCCGAAGACGGAGAAAAGCCTTCCGAAGATAAGTAATAATTTTTATACTCTGCATATAATAAGATGAGAATATGAATAGCGGGTCTTTTATGAAAAAAATCATTGGCCTGATTCTATTTTTTGTAGCTATCGGCATGTTGTTGATGATGGTGATCCACAATCGACTCATCGGATTGATCATATTGGCACTTCTGTTGTTTGCAGGGTATTATCTTTTCAGCAGTTGTGAGTAAGAGGGTTGAGCATGATTGATTGGGAAGAAATCATCAGGACAGAAAGTACAGAGGAACTGAAAGAAGCCAAGCTCTGGCTGTTTCAGGAGAATATGCGTTTGCAGCAGGAGCGTACCGAATTAGAACAGGCAAAGGACAAATTCCTCGAGGAACGTGTAACACTTCGGGATGAACTGGATGCTTTGAACCGTCGTACGGTTATGGAACGAAAACGTCTGAAAGAAGAAAGTCTGTTTTTTGAGAAAAAAATGGCAATTCTGCAGGACGGCTTCCGCCAGTTGGAAGAGGATCGGAAAAAGCTGGAAAAAGAGAGACGACTTCTCCGGGAAGAAGAGGTCAGTCCAAAAGCTTCTGACGAAGACGGCACCGAGAATACCCTTACCGTAGTACAGCTTTTATTTCGCGGTGTCAATAATCCATTGGCATTACGGAAGAGATATCGGGATCTGATCAAAATCTTTCACCCGGACAACCTTTTCGGTGACGGAGAGCTGGCTGGACAAATCAACAAAGAGTATTTAAAAAGGAAACAGGAAGAGCAGTTTTGGTAAAAAAATAAGCCAGAAATGAAATTTATCATTTCTGGCTTTCTAAAATCCAATATTATCGTAGAAGATTAAGCTCTTTCAACTTTACCAGATTTTAAGCAGCTGGTGCAGACATGCATTCTTCTAGCTCCGCCGTTAACCTTGCACTTAACGCTCTTAACATTAGAGTTCCAAATTGCGTTGCTTCTTCTATGAGAATGGCTTACGTTGTTACCGAAATGAACGCCCTTACCGCAAATATCACATTTAGCCATCTTGACACCTCCTCGATCTAACGCGCATCTTACGCTTACTTTTAATCAAAATTTGTAATAAAACATATGTGAAATGCTCACAACATTGATATATTAACAGAAAAACAAAATAAAAGCAAGCAAAAAATATTTATTTTTTTTATTTTTATGTTTCTTTTTCATGACAAAGCTGTTAAAATACATTTATATATGTCTGAGTCCGGGAAAATCCGGCCGGAGATATCAGAAGAAACAATTGATCCGAATATAAAGGAGGTTCTGTATGAAAGGTTCTTCTATGAATACCCATATGGGAAATATTGTCATTGATAATGAAGTCATTGCACAGTATGCCGGCAGTGTGGCGGTAGAGTGCTTTGGTATCGTAGGTATGGCCGGAGTCAGCATGAAAGATGGCCTGGTAAAGCTGCTGAAAAAAGACAGCATCACCAGAGGTATCAACGTGTCCCTGGACAACAATAAACTGGTTCTGGACTTCCATGTGATCGTAGCTTACGGCGTCAGCATCCTGGCTGTCACCGACAATCTGATCAGCAACGTAAAGTATAAGGTGGAAGAGTTTACCGGTATTGAGATCAAAAAGATCAACATCTATGTTGAAGGTGTAAGAGTGATTGATTAAGGAGGAAGTAATTGTGGCTTTACAACAAATCGACGCTAAGATGCTTTCCAAGATGTTCTTAGCCGGCGCCAAGAATTTAGAGAACAAGAAAGAATGGATTAACGAGTTAAACGTATTTCCCGTACCCGACGGAGATACCGGTACCAATATGACTATGACGATCATGTCTGCGGCAAGAGAAGTTTCCGCACTGGGAGACGATGCCGATATGGCTGCTTTATGTAAGGCAATCTCCAGCGGTTCCCTTCGCGGGGCGAGAGGTAATTCCGGTGTTATTTTATCTCAGTTGTTCCGTGGATTTACCAAAAGTATTAAGGAAGAGCAGGTTCTGGATATTCCTGTTCTGACCCATGCATTCGAAAAAGCGGTAGAAACTGCATACAAGGCTGTTATGAAGCCGAAAGAGGGCACGATTCTGACTGTAGCAAAAGGTGCTTCCGATAAGGCAAAGGAACTTTGTGAGGACGGTGCGGATGATCTGGAGCAGTTTTTAGGTACTGTCATTGAACACGCACGTTATGTGCTCAGTCAGACTCCCGAAATGTTGCCGGTATTAAAGCAGGCCGGCGTTGTAGATTCCGGCGGACAGGGTCTGGTAGAAGTATTGAGCGGTGCTTATGATGCCTTTTTAGGTAAGGAGATTGATCTGACCGTAGCTCCCGCTGCTGCGAAAGCAGAAGACACCAAGAGTTCTCTGGAAGTACAGGCAGAAGCAGAGATCAAGTTCGGCTATTGCACCGAATTCATTATTCTGTTGAATAAGCCCTTCAATGTAAAAGCAGAGATGGATTTCAAGGCATTCTTAGAGTCCATAGGTGATTCTATTGTATGTGTTGCGGATGAAGATGTTGTCAAAGTACATGTACATACCAATGATCCCGGTCTGGCAATCCAGAAGGCATTGAAGTATGGTGCATTATCCAATATGAAGATCGACAACATGCGTTTGGAGCATCAGGAAAAGCTGTTCAAGCTCTCCGAGAAAGAAGCTGCACAGAAAAAAGCGGAAGAAGAGAAAGCTGCACAGCCTGCCAAGGAGGTAGGATTTCTGGCAGTTTCCGTAGGTGACGGTTTGAGCGAACTGTTCAAGAGCCTAGGTGTAGATTATATTATCGAAGGCGGACAGACCATGAACCCCAGTACGGCTGATATTTTAGACGCAGTGGACAAGGTAAATGCAAAGACCATTTTTGTCCTTCCGAATAATAAAAACATCATTCTGGCAGCAAACCAGGCAGCGGAACTGATGACCGATAAGGAGCTTTTAGTCATTCCTACCAAGACCATTCCTCAGGGTATCACTGCTGTGATCAACTTTGTGCCGGAGTTGTCTGTAGAAGAGAACGAAGAGACCATGCTTCGCGAGATCAAAAATGTCAAGACCGGTCAGGTGACCTATGCGGTGCGTGATACCGTGATCGATGACAAAGAGATCAAGAAAGACGACTTCATGGGCATCGGCGACCAGGGCATCGTAGCCGTCGGTACCGACATGGTAAAAGTAACTCGTGATATGATTGCAGAACTGGTAGATGAAGATTCCGAACTGATCAGTATCTATTACGGAGAGGAAGTATCAGAAGAAGAGGCGGAGAAATTCGCAGGAGAGATAGAAGAACTGTATCCGGATGTAGATGTGGATATTCAGTTTGGCGGACAGCCGATCTATTACTATGTGCTTGCTGTAGAGTAAGAGATAAAGTATAGAATTATATACAGAACCGGATCTGTATATCCAGAGTGAGAGAAGCTCCTGGTATATAGATCCGGTTCTTTGTATCCGGATGAGTTTTGTGATGAAGAGATTGGATTTACAGGATGGAGGGAAGGAAGCATCGTATGATAGAAAAGACAGATATCGGAGATTTGAAAGGAATCGGAGAGAAGACGAAAAAGCTCTTCGAAAAGATCAATATACATACGGTAGGTGATCTGATCCGTTATTATCCGCATGGATATGATGTGTACGAGGAAGCGGTGCCTGTCAGTGAACTGGAAGAAGACAAGATCCAGACCGTTACAGGCGCAATCTACGGTCGTGTGCAGGTATCCGGAAGCAGCCGGATGCAGGTGACAACGCTGTATGTAAAAGATATTACCGGAATATTAAAGGTAATCTGGTTTCGTATGCCATTCTTGCGGAATACGTTATCCGGCGGAGGCGTGATCACCCTGCGTGGAAGAGTCGTTCGCAAGAAAACGGGTGATCTGGTTATGGAGCATCCGGAGATCTTCTATCCATCTGCAAAATACGAAGAGAAACTGCATACATTACAGCCTGTCTATGGTCTGACCTCCGGACTATCCAACAACATGGTCATGAAGGCTATGAAACAGGCTCTGGACGGCCTGGATCTTACCAGAGAGATTCTGCCGGATTCCCTGCGTTTGAAATATGGTCTGGCGGAATATAACTATGCTGTGAGAGGAATCCATTTTCCCGAAGATAAAGAAGTCTTTTATCATGCGCGAGAACGTCTGGTATTCGAGGAATTCTTAGAGTTTATTCTGTCGATCAGGAGATTAAAGGAGAAAAATGAACGTCTGGAAAATAATTATCCGATGCAGCCACGCCCGGAGGTAGAGACATTTCTGAAGAGTCTGCCGTTTGAACTGACCGGCGCACAGACAAAGGTCTGGAAAGAGATTAAAAAAGATCTCGGTTCGGATAAGACGATGTCAAGGCTGGTGCAGGGAGATGTGGGCTCCGGTAAGACGATCGTTGCAGTGCTTGCACTGATGAATGCGGCATTCAATGGCTGTCAGGGAGCAATGATGGCACCGACAGAAGTGCTTGCAAGACAGCATTATGAGAATATTACGAAGATGTTCGAAGACTATGATATTCCGATCAAGGTAGAACTTCTGACGGGATCTATGACAGCAAAAGAAAAACGGCGGGCATATGACCGTATCGAGTGCGGACTGGCGAAAATCATCATCGGAACACATGCGCTGATCCAGGGGGCCGTAAGTTATGATAATCTGGGACTTGTCATAACCGATGAGCAGCACAGGTTTGGTGTAAAGCAGAGAGAAACATTTGCGTTAAAAGGCGGGGAGCCGCACGTGTTAGTCATGAGTGCGACACCGATTCCGCGAACACTTGCCATCATTTTATACGGAGATCTGGATATTTCAATCATTGATGAGCTTCCGTCCAATCGTCTGCCGATCAAGAACTGCGTGGTAGACACCGGATATCGTGATACTGCATATCGATTTATTAAGAATCAAATTATTGAAGGACGGCAATGTTATATAGTGTGCCCGATGGTAGAAGAAAGTGAAGCTATGGAGGCGGAAAATGTGACAGATTATTCCAGAATGCTGCAAGAAGAAATGGGAACTCAGATTGTAGTTGATTATCTTCATGGGAAAATGAAGCAGGCAGCAAAAGACGAGATTATGGAGCGTTTTGGACGT
>OGXX01004677.1_pt1 | contig 10409 bp, 8 predicted proteins | sample 1576301 | NCBI WGS metagenome assembly OGXX01 (sample SAMEA3541469, study PRJEB24748) | human gut metagenome | biome: human gut; feature: human-associated habitat; material: faeces | place: China | collected 2012 | reverse complement strand
CAACCTGCTGCAGCAGATGTATAATACCGCCGATTCAATTATAGTAGGCAATTTTGTGGGAAGTAACGGGTTGGCTGCCGTCGGCTCCGGCACTGCGCTGATAAATTTAATTATTGCTTTTGCACAGGGTGCTTCCGTAGGCGCAGGCGTAGTTGTTTCGCAATACATAGGTGCTGATAAAAAAGATAAAATCAAAATTTCTGTTCATACTTCAATTTGTATTTCAATAATACTCGGATTGATTTTGTCTTTACTTGGAATTTTTGCTTCACCGTCTTTGCTTATTATGATGAAAACACCTAAAGTGGTATTAAAATCATCTATCCTTTATCTTCAAATTTACTGCGGTGGCTTAATATTCAATGTTATATATAATATGGCTACCGGAATATTAAACGCAGCCGGAAATTCCAAAAAACCGCTGGTTTATCTTGCAATAGCCTCATTTACAAATATTATACTTGATTTGTTATTTATTAAAATATTTAAACTTGGTGTAATGGGCGCTGCAATAGCAACCGATATAAGCCAGGCAATTTCCTGTATATTGGCAATAGGCTATTTGCTGAAAGTAAAATCAGATTATAAACTTTACATAAAAAATTTAAAAATCAATAAAGAAACAGCTGTAAAAATTATAAAAATCGGATTGCCGACTGCTATTCAAAATATGGTTATTTCTTTTTCCAATGTGCTTGTACAATCAAGCGTTAACGCTTACGGTGCAACTGCAATGGCAGGGTATGCGGCTTATCTTAAAATTGACGGATTTAACATTCTGCCTGTTTTAAGTATCAGTATGGCTGTTACCACATTCACAGGGCAAAATGTTGGTGCAAACAGACTTGATAGGGTTAAAAAAGGTATGTATTCATCACTAATAATGGTACTTGTTTACACAGTATTTATAGGTGCTGTTTTACTTATTTTTTCACATCAAGTTTTAGGCTTGTTTACTCACAGTGCTCAAGTTATTATGTATGGTCAATTAGCCATGAAATATTTTTGCCCGTATTATTTCCTTTTGGGTATACTTAATGTTCTTGCAGGAACCGTAAGGGGTGCAGGCAAGGGAATTCCACCGATGATTATTCTTCTTTTTTCAATGTGTATTTTCCGTATATTATGGATTAAAATTGCATTGCCGTTTTATTCATCAATTGACGGAGTATTTATTCTTTATCCTATTTCTTGGCTTGTTGGCGCAATTTTAATGATTTTGTATACAAAATTCGGCAAGTGGTTGCCTCATAAGCAGATGGAGAAAAAAGAAAATAGTTAATCCTATTGACTTTAATAATTGGTATGATATAATATCTTCACGAAAATAAGTGTGGATTTTTCCTGACTTACGTCATCTTTTCGCCATACAGTCTTTTTTGACTGTGTGGCTTATTTTATGCCCAAATAAAGGAGGATTTTATGAAAAAAGATACTTTTATGAAGGAAAAGCCTGTTTTTCCTCTTATTATATCTATGGCACTGCCTATGATAATTTCAATGTGTGTTAATTCGCTTTATAATATTGTAGACAGCTATTTTGTAGCGAAAATCAGTGAAGACGCGATGACTTCGCTTTCGCTTGTATATCCTGTTCAAAATTTTATTAACGCTGTTGCTATCGGTTTCGGTGTAGGTATAAATGCTGTAATTGCTTTTTATCTTGGCGCAGGGGATAAAAATAAAGCTGATAGTGCAGCAACTCAAGGTTTTCTTCTTTCGATTATTCACGGTGTTGTATTGACTGCCACCTGCATTTTTGTTATGAAGCCTTTTCTTTTAGCATTTACAAAAGACGGAAATGTTATTTCCCTTGGTGTTCAGTATTGTAATATTGTTTTTCTTTTTACAGTGATTAACAGCCTTAATCTCTTTTTTGAAAAGCTTTTTCAGGCAGAGGGAAATATGAAAATTACAATGATAGGGTTAATGGTAGGGTGTATCACAAATATTATCCTTGACCCGGTTATGATTTTTGGACTTGCATTTTTTCCGAAAATGGGAATTAAAGGTGCGGCTTTGGCAACTGCACTTGGGCAATGTGTTACTTTTTTGATATATTTAATTTACTATTTTGCTAAACCGGGCAGTGTAAGAGTGAATAAAAAATACTTTAAGTTAACATCATATATTGTTAAAAAGCTTTATTCTATCGGTATTCCTGCGATTTTAAATTTGGCACTTCCGTCAATACTTATTTCTTCGTTAAATGCCATATTGGCAACTTTTTCGCAGGTATATGTATTGGTACTCGGTGTATATTATAAACTTCAAACTTTTCTTTATTTAACCGCCAACGGTATAATTCAGGGAATGAGGCCTATTATTGCTTATAATTACGGTGCAGGTGAATATAAAAGAGTACGCAAAATTTATAACTATGTCCTTATTATGATTGCGATTATTATGGCAGTAGGTATGGTTATTTGCTTAACTGTTCCGTCAAATATAATTTCAATGTTCACATCTAACAGCGAAACTGTAAAGCTTGGTGCAACTGCTTTAAGAATTATAAGTGCAGGTTTTGTATTTTCTGCTGTGTCTGTAACCTCTTGCGGTGCTCTTGAAGGACTTAGTAAGGGCTTTCCGTCACTCGTAATTTCGCTTTGCAGATATATAGTTATAATTATTCCGTCAGCATTTGTTTTAAGCAAATTTTTCGGTGCAATCGGTGTTTGGCACGCATTTTGGGTTGCTGAATTATTAACTGCAATTATATCAATATTTGTTTATAAAAAGTCTGTTAAATTTAATAAGAATTAAAGAAAGCACCTAAAGGTTATAAATTTCCCTTAGGTGCTTTTTTTAAAATATTAAGTTTATAACAATGCATAAAATTGAGCCGGCCAAAAGCGGTGTGATTATTGAAAGCAGCGTGTATTTTATGCTTCTTGTTTCTTTGATTATGGTGAAAAGTGTTGTTGCACACGGAAAATGAAACATACTGAAAATGCAGGCACATATTGCTGTTTTCACAGTCCATCCGTTAGTAATCAATATTTCTTTTAAGCTTTCAATTGATGAATAGTCGCTTATTACCGATGTTGATAAATATGCCATCAATGCTATCGGCAGTACAATTTCATTTGCCGGAAGCCCGATTATAAACGCCATCAGCATTACACCGTCAAGACCGATCAAATTACCGATAGGTTCGAGCTTATTACTTATAATAATCAGCAGGGAAGAACTGTCAATTTTTATATTCGCAAGCGCCCATATCATTAAACCGGCGGGCAGTGCAACAACTACTGCTCTGAAAAGGACTAACAATATTTTTTCTCTTACAGTTGTTAAAATTACATTTTTAAAATCAGGCACCCGATATTTAGGCAGTTCAAAAACAAGCGAACTGCTTTTTCCTTTTAATACAGTCAGGCTGAGAATTTTAGAGCATAACATTGTGCCGAATACCGAAATCACGAGAAAGAGTAAAAGCACTAAACTTGCATAAAATGAATTTTTAGCAAGAAATATAGATATTATTGCTATTAAAAAAGGAAATCTGCCGTTGCAAGGGGTTAGGGAATTGGTAATGATTGCAATTGAACGCTCACGCGGTGAATCAATTATTCTTGCTCCGGTAACACCGACTGCATTGCACCCAAGTCCCATACAGGTGGTTAAAGCCTGCTTGCCGCACGCATTGCATTTTTCAAAAGGTCTGTCAAGGTTAAATGCAAATCTCGGCAGTATTCCCCAATCTTCCAATATTGCAAACAGCGGAAAAAATATCGCCATAGGCGGAAGCATAACCGCCACAACCCATAATAATACTTTGAGCATTCCGTCAATAAGCAGGCTGATTATTATCGGTGAAATACCGAACTCTCTCATTTTGTCTGACAAAAATTCTTCAAAGTTAAAAAATGCAGATGAAAGTATTTCACTCGGATAATTTGAGCCTTTTATAGTTATCCATAATATTATGCCGAACATTATCAGCATTATGGGTATGGAAGTATATTTTCCTAGTATTATTTTATCTATAAATTCATCTCGTTTTTCTTTTTTAGACGGAGCTTGCGTTACTGCTTTATTTGTTACAAATTCGGCTTTGTACGCAAGGTTTTCAATATCTATTGATATGTTCATTCCGCTGGCGTTGTTTGACGCGGCGTCTTTCTTCCAATGGTTTGTCGACAACGCAAGTTATCTCTTTGTGTTTGTCTTCATGGTCATTGAGAGTTCGTTTATACCTTTTCCGCTTCTTGCAGTTGCTTTAATTACAGGTACACCGAGCAAATTGCTTAAAATATTTTTATCTATTTCTATGTTTCTTTTTTTCGCTTCATCGCATAAATTGAGCATTACTACTACTTTGTTTGTTATTTCTAATATTTGATAAAACAGCATTAAGTTTCGTTGCAGCAATGTGGAGTCGATTACAATTACAACACAGTCGTACTTTTCTTTAAGCAGATATTCGCCTGCAACTCGTTCTTCTTCGCTCGACGGTATTAAGCTGTATGTACCCGGCAAATCTATTAACCTGTAATTGTTATATTTATAATAGAAATTACCGTCTGCCGAGTCTACTGTTTTACCTGTCCAGTTACCTGTGTGCTGGTGCATTCCTGTTAATTCGTTAAATACTGTGCTTTTTCCTACATTGGGATTACCCATTAGTAATACTTTTTTCTCTTTCATATTTGTGCCACCTCAATTTTTTGGGCGTCTTTTTTTCTTATGGCAAGCTTGCTTGAACATATTTGGTATGCAATGGGGGAACGGCTTATTCCAATATTTTTACATTCAATCTTTTGCCCTTTTGATATTCCGAGTTCGCTTAATCTGTGTTTTAATGAGCAGTTTTCACTTATAGTTACAATTTTGCATATTTCATTTTCTTTCATTTGCGATAGAAGCATATATTTTCACACCTTTCGTGTACTTTTTGCTATGATCATTCTATGCCTGGTGGCAGAATTTGTTAAATTGTCGATTTCTATTGAAATTATTATTTAAGCGTGATAAAATACTATGTGTAATTTATTTTAAATAAGGGGTATTTTTTATGGGAAATCAATTTATTATGCCGGGCCGGGTGTTTTATGGCGAAAATGCACTTGCAAATGCAAGCGATGTAATTGCCTCTCTCGGTAAAAAAGCACTTGTTGTTACCGACCCTATGATGATGAAGCTCGGTACTGCTAAAATGGTTACCGATATACTTGATGAAAAAGGAATTCACTATGCAATTTATTCAAATATTACAGGTGAACCTACTGATAAAATGATTGAAGCCGGACTTGATGTTTATAATGACCAAGGCTGTGATTTTCTTATTGCGGTAGGTGGCGGTTCACCGATTGATTCAATGAAGGCTATTGCCGCTGTATCAACAAGCGGTGGTTCTATTGATGATTATCTTGGAAAAGTAATTACAGTTCCTACTCCGCCTATGGTTGCTATTCCTACTACATCAGGTACAGGTTCTGAAGCAACACAGTTTACAATAATTACTAACACTGAAAAGGATATTAAAATGCTTCTTAAAGGTGCAGTGCTTATGCCGGATATTGCTATTGATGACCCTGCATTTACGCTCACAGCACCTAAAAGTGTCACTGCTGCAACAGGACTTGATGCACTTTGCCACGCAAGTGAAGCATATACCTCGCGCAAGTCACAGCCGCTTACTGATGAATTTGCAATTTCTGCAATAAAAAAGATATTCAAGTATCTCCCGATTTGCTATAATGACGGCAGTAATGTTGAAGCAAGGGCACAAATGTCACTTGCAGCATTTGAAGCAGGTGTAGCGTTTAATAATGCCTCTGTAACAGTTATTCATGGTATGAGTAGGCCTATCGGCGCACTTTTCCATGTACCGCACGGTATCAGCAATGCAATGCTTCTTTCAGCTTGCTTTAGCTATGTTTATGACGGCGCATATGGCAGATTTGCTGATATGGCACGCGAAATCGGCGTTGCAGATGAAAAAGACGATGATAAATCGGCAGCTGAGAAGTTTATTGCCGCTTGCAATGAACTTTGCAAGATTTGTGAAATTCCGAGCCTTGAAGAATATGGAATTAACAAAGATGATTTCTTCGCTAATATGGATAAAATGGCAGAGGACGCTATGGCTTCCGGCTCACCGTCAAACACTATTAAGGAACTTAATAAAGAAGATTTATTAAACATTTACAAAGAACTTTGGAAATAAAGGAGAGAATATGAAAAAGATTATAAAAATATTCAGCGCAATATTAGCTGTTATTATGGTACTTTCATCAACTTCAGTCGCGTTTGCTTATACACAAACTTACAGCAAGTATGATGATAAAACATATACTCATAACACAAGATTTGATGCCTTGCCTAAAGTTATTGGCATTGATGTATCAGAGCATAATAAAACTATCGACTTTAATAAGGTTAAGGCTGACGGTATTGATTTTGTTTATGTAAGAGTGGGTTATACAGGATATACTAAATCAAAGCTTTCACTCAATTTAGACCCTTATTATCAAACCAATATTGCAAATGCACTTGCTGCCGGGCTTCAGGTTGGTGTTTATTGGTATTCGCAGGCAGTTAATGAATCAGAAGCTTCGCAGGAAGCAAATATGCTTCTTAACGCAATTGCAGGCTATAATGTTACATTGCCTGTTGTAGACGATTATGAATTTGCAGGTGTTGGTGACAATGGCAGGCTTGACAGTGCAAATCTTTCAAAAGACCAAATGACTGCTAATTCACTTGCATTTTTAAATACTGTTGCTCAAAGGGGATATGTACCTTGCCTTTATGCAAATAAGTCCTTCTTGGAAAACAGGGTAAATGCTTCGCAAATTGCACAAATTGCAAAGATATGGCTTGCTCATTACAATACAGTTACAGGCTATGCCGGGGATTATGAATATTGGCAGTTTACTTCAAGCGGTAAAGTTGACGGTATTTCAGGCAGAGTTGATATGAATGTTTGGTATCAAGGTGCTATGCCTAATATTTCAGCTCAGCCACCTGTGCCAAATGCTTCCCCTAAAAAAGTTACCGGTGTTAAGCTTAAGAAAAGAACAAATACTACTTTGACTTTCACTTGGAATAAGCAAGTTTCGGCAACATATTATAATATTTATAAGTATGACTTTAGTGCCGATAAATATGTTTATTTAGGTTCTACTCAAGGTAATGTAAATTCTTATTACATTTCAGGTATTCCTGAAGGTTCATATAACAAATTTAAAGTTTCAGCTGTTGTTCTTGGCATCGAAGGGGCAAAAAGTGCTGTATATAAAGAAGTAAACACACCTAAAAAGGTGAAAATAAAACTTGCCAAGAGTAAAAAGAAAAAGAAAATTACTTATAAGTGGAAGAAAGTAAAATGCACAGGTTATCAATATCAGTGGTCTACAAGCAAAAAATTTAAAAAGAATTATTTGACTAAAACAACTAAAAATACATCAGTTACTATTAAGACATCAAAAAGTAAAAAAACTTATTATGTTCGCGTAAGGGCATATGTTAAACATCCAAACGGTACTAAGTATTACGGTAAATGGTCAACTGTTAAAAAAGTAAAAGTTAAATAAATTGAAAAGGCACATCAAGATAAACTCTTGATGTGCCTTTCTTTATTAAAGCTCCTTTAAAAATCTTATTTGCTCTTTTTCATTGTTGTAACCGAGTTTGCGATAGAATTCGTGTGCTTCTTTTCTTGAATATCCCGAGTTGACTCTGATTTTATTTATTCCGATTGATAATGCCCAATTTTCAACCGCTTTAATAAGTTTAGTGCCTATTTTATGCTTTCTGTATTCTTTTGATACAGCCAAGCCTAAAAAATTAACAAGTTCATCAAAATAGAGCGTTTTGTATACTTGGGCGTGCAAATAGCCGACTGCTTTTCCGTCATAATCCGCAACAAATACTCTCTCGTTTTTTAAATCAAGTTCTTCTAATCTTGTTTTTACTAATTCTTCATTGCAATTGTAACCTAAATCGTCACAAGATATTTTGCAAATATCCTTATAGTCATCAACTTTTGCAAGCCGAATAGTCAATTTACTGTCGTCATATATAACAGGTTCGCTTTCTGTTAGCGGTACATATATTTCATAATATCTTTCTTTTCTTCGTTTTGCACGGTCTGTTGCCAAATGTAATACTTCAATAATATATTCCTTTTTTATGCTGTATTTTGATTCTTTTAACCAAGAGTTAAATATTAAATCGTGCATCTTTTTTAATTCGTCACCGGCATAATTGCCCTTTTCCGATGTAAACACAGCATATTTACCGCAGGGAATTTTAATCATTTCAAGGTTTTCTTTTGTTATATCTTTCTTTTTTCTCGCGATTGAATATTTGCCATTATCAAAAATACCGTACCATAATCCGTCATATCCGTCACAAATTCTTTCAGGATAGTGTTCATAATCTTCAGACCAAATTTCTTTTTCCTGCTCAAATCTGTCGCAAGCTTGGCAACATAAATCTTTTGAAATTCCGTATACAGTAGTTTCATTCAAATCAATAATTTTGAATTTGATTTTTGTTGCACCTTTTACATTTATTTCAAATATTGCAGGCGGAAAAATATTTACTTCGCAATCTTTATTTCGCGCTTGCGTAGGTGTTACACCGTGTTGGTTATAAAAAGCTTTGCAAAAGGAATCATAGCTGTTAAAATTATATTTGAAAGCAATATCGGTTATTGTATCACTGCTGTTTTGTAAATCGTAAACAGCAAGCGATAATCTTCTTTTTCTGACATAATCTTTAATAGTTGTGCCAAGCATAGAAACAAAAAATCTATTGATTGAATCATTGCTTTGATTTGTTATTTTTGCAAGTTCGTCAATTTCAATATCTTTGCAAATGTTGTTTTCAATATAATCGCAGGCCTCGTTAAGTTCATTTAAAATGTTCATATTTATCACCTCGTTTATCATTATATCAGGTTAATATTAAACCCGCACTGAATATTCGGTGCGGGTTTTTCAGTATCAAATTATTTATCTGAATATAACTTTTCGTGAAGTTTTTCTACTTCACCTTTAGTTAATTTGTAGCAAAATTTCATTAAAATGAACATTAGTATAAGCAAAACAGCCGGAATAATCGTAGCCGCGTCATAAAGTTTTGAAAGTACAGCTTCATCCTGAAAGGCCTGTGTGCCTTTGTATCCTATTACACCTAAAATAGCCGATGCACCGGAGCCGGCTGCTGTTTGGCCGAGCTTTCTCACAAATGAGTATACACTGTAAGCTGTGCCTTCTTCGCGCCTGCCTGAAAGAAGTTCCTGATAATCGGTTACATCCATTACAAGCGCCCATACTTCAAGTACAAGGAATGTTTGGCCGGCACCGGAAAAGAAAACTAAAATTAAGAAAATATACGGGTTTTCGCTGAGTGCTGAAAATCTTAATGTCACCATTAAAATATTAACAATTGCCGCAAAAAGCAAACCTGCCGCGCAAATTTCTTTTTTACCATATTTTCTGATAAGCTTATTCATAAACGGTAAAAATAAAGCCATCGGCAGATATGTGCATACCGTTACCAAGCTGTAAAGACCTGGCTTATCAAAGTATGTTTTGAAAAGATAGTTATAAATTGTTTGCGTATACATTTGGAAGCCTATAAGAAGCATTGAAATTAGGCAAAGTACAATAAAAGGCTTGTTTTTAAACATAATTTTTATTGTTTTAAATAAGCTGTAATCACTTGCTTTTTGTGTAGGCGGTAATTGAATTCTTTCTGTTGTTAATTTGTAGTGGGTGATTATAATTATTACCGAAAGTACGGCGAGTGCGCCAACTGCAATTGAAAGTTTTGTTCCGTTTAACACTTTTGCTGTGCTTCCGTCAGCTCCCATTACTGTGCTGTAAACTACAAGCGGTAAAAGTATTTGAGCAGGAAGTCCGCCGATACCTGCACCTACCGAGCGCCACATTGAAAGGGAAGAGCGCTCAACTTCATCATCGGTAATTACAGATGCAAGCGAACCGTAAGGAATGTTAATTCCTGTATACATCATTCCGTAGAAAATATATGTAATGTAAGCGTAAATTAAATACTGATTATCAGACAGGCCCGGTATTTTGTAAAACATTAAGAATGCTCCGATTGCTAACGGAAATGACGCCCAAAGTATGTAAGGCCTGAATCTACCGTATTTTGTAGGTTTTCTCGAATCAATAAATGCACCCCAAATCGGGTCGTTAATTGCATCCCATATCCTTGCAACAAACATTAAAATAGCAATTTTGCCGGCGGATATGCCCAATACATCTGTATAAAACATATTTAAAAATGATGATACCAAGCCGAATGTCATTATTCCGCCCATATCACCTAAAGCATAACCTAATTTATCTTTTACTTTTATACCGTGCGTTTCCATAATTTTCCCCTTAAAAATAAACAAAATATAATTATTCTATAATAATATTATT
>OGXX01004665.1_pt1 | contig 10434 bp, 9 predicted proteins | sample 1576301 | NCBI WGS metagenome assembly OGXX01 (sample SAMEA3541469, study PRJEB24748) | human gut metagenome | biome: human gut; feature: human-associated habitat; material: faeces | place: China | collected 2012 | reverse complement strand
GCTGGTGGACATGGCCGACAAATACGACCGGTTCAAAGCCATGGGCGTGGAGCTCTACTCGGTAAGCACCGACACCCACTTCGTGCACAAAGCCTGGCACGACACTTCGGAAAGCATCCGCAAAATCAACTACCCGATGCTCGCAGACCCCACGGGTGTACTTTCGCGCGGCTTCGGCGTCATGATCGAGGAAGAAGGCGTAGCCTACCGCGGCACGTTCGTCGTCAACCCCGAGGGGAAGGTCAAGCTGGTGGAGATTCAGGACAACAGCATCGGCCGCAATGCAGAGGAGTTGCTGCGCAAAGTCGCCGCGGCACAGTTCGTCGAGGCACACCCGGGCGAAGTATGCCCCGCCAAATGGCAGCAGGGCGCCGAGACGCTCAAACCGAGTATCGACCTGGTAGGTAAAATCTAAGGGCCATGCTGGATCATGCACTCAGGGAGCAGTTGCTCCGCTTGTTCGAGGGGCTGGAAGCCTCCTACGTGTTCGACGTCACGGCCGACCCCGGCCATGCGTCGCGCGGAGAGCTGCTCGGGCTGCTCGAAGAGACGGCCGCCTGTTCCGCGAAGATCGGCTGTCGGATCACCGACGGGCAGGGACTGGAGTTCCGGCTTCTGCGCAACGACAAGGACACCGGCATCCACTTCCGGGCGGTGCCCAACGGCCATGAATTCAGCTCGCTGATACTGGCCGTGCTGAACGCCGACGGCAAGGGCAAAAACCTGCCCGACGAAGCGACGCGCCGACAGATCGGGGCGCTCGGCGGGCAGATCGCGCTGACGACCTACATGTCGCTCACCTGCACCAACTGCCCCGATGTGGTACAGGCGCTCAACCTGCTGGCGCTCTCCAACCCCCGGATCACCCATACGGCCGTGGACGGAGCCCTGTTCCCCGAGGAGGTTGCACGGCTGAATATCCAGGCCGTGCCGGCGGTTTTCCACGGCGAAGAGCTGATCCACGTCGGCCGCGGCTCGCTGGCCGAACTGCTGGACAAACTCGAGGAGCGCTTCGGTACTTCGGACACAGGCATCACGCCCGTCGTGCGCGAATACGACCTGCTGGTCGCCGGGGGCGGCCCCGCCGGAGCTTCGGCCGCGATCTATGCAGCCCGCAAGGGGCTCCGCGTGGCGGTCGTGGCAGAAAAGGTCGGCGGGCAGGTCAATGAAACGGTAGGCATCGAAAACCTGATCTCGGTGCCGCGCACGACCGGAGCAGAGCTCGCGGGCGACCTGCGCAGACACATGGAGGCCTACGGGATTGACATCTGCGACAACCGCCGCATCGAACGTTTCGACATGGACGGCGGCATCCGGGAGCTGCATGCCAAAGGCGGGGAGGTTTTCCGCGCCCCGGCACTGGTCGTCGCCACGGGAGCTTCGTGGCGCAGGCTCGGGGTGCCGGGCGAAGCGGAGTACATCGGCCGCGGCGTAGCCTTCTGCCCCCACTGCGACGGGCCGTTCTACGCCGGGAAGCATATCGCTGTGATCGGCGGCGGCAATTCGGGCGTCGAGGCCGCAATCGACCTGGCGGGCACCTGCGCTTCGGTGACGGTTCTCGAATTCATGGAGACTCTCAAGGCCGACCAGGTATTGCAGGAGAAGCTGCGCACGCTCCCCAATGTAGCGGTACATACGAACGTGCAGACGCTCGAGGTCGAAGGCGACGGCAGCCGAATGACGGCCCTGCGCACGAAAGACCGCCCGACGGGAGCGGAAAAACGACTGCCGCTCGACGGCGTATTCGTTCAGATCGGGCTCTCGGCCAACAGCAAGCTGTTCGCCGGCATCCTCGACACCAACCGCGCGGGAGAAATCCTGACCGACAAGGAGTGCCGCACGTCGGTACCCGGCGTATATGCAGCGGGCGACGTGACGGACATACGTTACAAACAGATTGTGATCGCAATGGGCGAAGGGGCCAAGGCAGCCCTGTCGGCCTCGGAAGACCGGATCAAGGGAATAATTTGATATACAAACAATTAAAACAAAAAAAACGATTATGAAAACACTGGATTATTTGCACCTGGACGAGAAGAAAGTACAGGGCGTAGTATCGGCACTGCATTCGCTGCTGGCTGATTTTCAAGTATTTTACACCAACCTGCGGGGTTTCCACTGGGACATCGAAGGGCACGGGTTCTTCGTCCTGCACGGCAAGTTCGAAGAGCTATACGACGATGCTGCCGAAAAGGCCGATCAGATCGCGGAGCGCATCCTGATGCTGGGCGGCAAGCCCGAAAACAGGTTCAGCGAATACCTCAGGGTCGCCAAGGTCAAGGAGGTTTCGGGCGTAACACGCGGCGATGAGGCCATCGGGCATATCCTCACCACGTACAGCTACCTTATCGGCGAGGAGCGCAAGCTGCTCGAACTGGCCTCGGAGGCCGGCGACGAGTCTACCGTGGCGCTGATGAGCGACTACCTGAAGGAGCAGGAGAAGATGGTCTGGATGCTGACCGCCTACAACAAATAGCCCTTCACAGGGACACCGGGCAGCCGGTATGTAACGGCAATGCCGGCGGAGCACAAACTCCGCCGGCATTCTTTTCATCCGGACAAATCCGAAAACGGCATCGGCAAGACAAGACAATCCCGGCTCATCCTCTGCCAGGCAAACCGAAGCGACGCCCGTCGCCCGGCCTTCCGCCGGATTATTTATGCTCCTCCTGCCAGATCAGGGCCGAAGCGCCGAGAATCGCGGCATTCTTACCCTGGATACCGCTCGGAAGCAGCTTCACCTTGTTCTTGAATGCAAAGAGCATATTCTCCTCCATGTACCACTGCGTAGGCTCGAAGATCAGCTTGCCCGCCTTCGACAGGCCGCCGAAGAGGAAAATCGCCTCGGGCGACGTGACGGTCACCACGTCGGCCAACGCACGACCGAGCATCTCGCCCGTAAAACGGAAGGCTTCGAGTGCGATGGGATCGCCCTGCTCGGCAGCGGCGGAGATCATCGAAGCGTCGAAATCGCCGAAAGCGATGTCGCGCAGCTTGCTGGGAGCCGACATTTTGGCCATCAGTTCGAATGCCGTACGCTTGATACCCGTAGCCGAAACATAGGTCTCCAGGCAGCCCTTCCGCCCGCAACCGCACTCGCGGCCGTCGCGCTCGACGATCACATGACCGAACTCCCCGGCAAAGCCGTCGTGGCCGTAGATCATCTCGCCGTTGGCGACGAAACCCGATCCGAGGCCCGTACCGAGCGTAATCATGATGAAGTCGCGCATGCCCTTGGCATTGCCGTAGATCATCTCGCCGATCGTCGCGGCATTGGCGTCGTTCGTCACGAGCACCTTCACACCCCCGAAGCAGTTCCGGATGTCGTCCGCCAGCGGGAAAACGCGGCGGCTTTCATCGGGATTGGGGTCTCCCTCGCGGAATTTCCAGAGGTTCGCGGGGTTTTCGACCGTACCTTTATGATAATTGGCATTGGGGGCACCGATACCGATACCCGTCAGTTCGTACTCGAACGAAAGGCTGTCGGCCAGTGCGTGCATCGCCTGGCAGAGGTCTTCGACATAGGCCGGATAATCGTCTACACTGGGGTATTTCTTGGTCGAAATGACCGATTCGGCATACAGGTCGCCGTTTTCGTCGACGAGGCCGAACGCAGTATTGATACCGCCGATGTCCACGCCGATAGCGAGTTTTTTCATATCGTGTTCTGGTTAAAGGTTAGAATTTATCAGGTCAAAGTTAATCCAAAATTCGGCTACTCCAAACTTTTTTCCTACTTTTGGGACAGATTCCGATCCAAAAGTATTGTCAGACTATGCAAACGAACGAGCAACTGCTCTCCGCCATCGAAAATTACCTGGCCCAAACCGAGTTCCCGGCCGAACCCGAGCTACTTTACGCCCCGATCGGCTATTCGCTCGCGGGCGGCGGCAAGCGCCTGCGCCCCATGCTGCTGATGCTCTCCAACGGCATCTTCACCGATAAGATACAACATGCCCTGCCGGCCGCCGCGGCCGTCGAGGTGTTCCATAACTTCACGCTGCTGCACGACGACATCATGGACAATGCAGCCGTGCGGCGCGGCAAACCCTCGGTCTACGCCAAGTGGGGACAGAACGTGGCGATCCTCTCGGGTGACGCCATGCTGATCTGCGCCTACCGGTTGCTGGGCGAGGTGCCGGCGCAGCTGCTGCCGCAGATACTCTCGACGTTCAACACCATGGCGCTCGAAGTGTGCGAAGGACAGCAGTACGACATGGATTTCGAACGCAAGCCGAAGGTTTCGGTCGTGGAATACATGCACATGATCGAGCTGAAGACCTCGGTGCTGCTGGCCGGGGCCACCACGATCGGCGCCCTGCTGGGCGGCGCTTCCGAAGAGGACTGCCGCAAGCTGCGCCGCTTCGCCATCGAACTGGGACTGGCATTCCAGCTGCAGGACGACCTGCTGGACAGCTACGGCGACGAAAGGCTGGGCAAGGCCATCGGCGGCGACATCCTCGAAGGCAAACAGACTTACCTGATGATCACGGCCATAAGCCGCGCGGACGAACCTACGCGCGAAGTGCTCCGCTCGACGCACCGCTCACAGATGCCCGACGCCGAGAAAATCGCCACGATAAAAGCCGTCTACGACCGGCTCGACATACCACGCCTCACCGAACAGCAGATTTCGCTGCGCTTCGAAAGGGCGCTGGGCATCCTCGACACCCTTTCGGTCGAAAAATCCCGCACGGAACGGATGCGCGAATACGCCCTGAGCCTGATGGGACGCAAAAACTGATTCCGGAAACACCCCTCACAGGAACATCCCCCGTAAACGACACTATGCAACGCTCCGAGATAGAAATCATGGCCCCCGTAGGGTCTTACGAAGCACTGGCCGCAGCCATACAGGCCGGGGCGGACTCGGTATATTTCGGCGTCGGGAAGCTCAACATGCGCTCGGCGTCGGCTGCGAATTTCACGCTCGACGACCTGGCGAAGATCGTCGCCACGGCACACGCCGCAGGGGTCAAGGCCTACCTCACGGTCAACACCATCGTCTACGAGGACGAGATGCAAACCGTCCACGAGGTAATCGACCGCGCCAGGGCCGAAGGCATCGACGCCATCATCGCCACCGATTTCGCGGCGATACTCTATGCCCGGCGCATCGGGGTCGAGGTGCATATTTCGACCCAGAGCAACATTTCGAATTCCGAAACCGTGAAGTTCTTCTCGCAGTGGGCCGACACGGTGGTGCTGGCACGCGAACTGACGCTCGAACAGGTGGCGCAAATACACCGCCAGATCGTCGGGAACGACATCCGGGGCCCGCGTGGCGAGCTGGTCGAAATCGAAATGTTCGCCCACGGCGCATTATGCATGTCGATTTCGGGTAAATGCTACCTCTCGCTCTACGAAACCAACTGCTCGGCCAACCGCGGAGCCTGCCGCCAGCTGTGCCGCCGCAAATACACCGTCACGGACACGGAGACCGGTGCGGCGCTGGACATCGACGGGCGCTACGTCCTCTCGCCCAAAGACCTCTGCACGGTCGATTTCCTCGACAGGTTCATCGGTGCGGGTGTGCGGGTGCTGAAGATCGAAGGGCGTGCACGCGGCGCGGAATACGTCAAGCGCGTGGTGGAATGCTACGACGAAGCGCTGCGCGCGATCGAAGCGGGCACCTACACCCCCGCCCTGGCCGCCGGGCTGAAGGAGCGGCTCGCCACGGTCTTCAACCGCGGCTTCTGGGAAGGCTACTACGCCGGGCGCCCCGTGGCCGAACACAGCCAACATTACGGCTCGGCCGCCACGCGGCGCAAGGTCTACGTAGGCAAGGTAACAAACTTCTACAAGAGAATATCGGTGGCCGAGGTACTGGTCGAAGCCGCACCGCTGTCCGTGGGCGAGGATATTTTCTTCATGGGTGCCACCACCGGCATCGCCGAACAGGCACTCACCGAGCTGCACGACACCGACGGCACCCCGGTGCAATCCGTGGCACAAGGCACCCTCTGCGCCGTGCACACCGACACCCCGATCCACCGCGGCGACCAGCTCTACAAATTCGTCGACGCGGAATAGACCCGGCTGTCAGGGCAATACTCATTACAAGAAACGCCTCCGGGCGTTTTTTTGTTGTCCCACGTACAGCGGTTCTGCCCGTCATCTCGCACAACACAAGCCGATTTCCCGCAAAAAACAGCGCCCGACCGCTTTGAAGCCCTTGCGGGTATCGAAACGATCGGGCGCTGTTTCCAGAACGTAGCAGCGGGTCGCGCGGGTTCTGCGCTAGGCGAGGCGCTTGCCGAGCTCGGTTGCGGCCGCGGCCTTGTCGAAGTTACCGCCGGTCGCCTTCGTGAGCGCTCCCATCACCTTCCCCATCTCCTTCTTCGAGGTGGCACCGGTCTCGGTGAGCGTCTTCTCGATGAGCGCGATAAGCTCGTCGCCCGAAACCTGCTTGGGAAGATACGACTCGAGGATTTCCACCTGCGCGGCGAGAAGGTCGGTGCGCTCCTGGTTGTTCCCCGCCTTGATGGAGCCCTCGAGCGTCTCCTTCGTCTGCTTGATCACGCGCTTGAGCATGGCGTCGACGTCGGCGTCCGTGATCTCGCGGCGCTCGTTCACCTCGATGTTCTTCACTTCGCCGTGCACCTGGCGCAGGATGGACACGCGCGGTTTGTCGTGCGCCTTCAGCGCGGCCTTCACTTCGTCTTGCAGCTCCTGGTATTTCATGATTCCCTCTTTCCTGCTGCGCAATCGATTCAGCCTTTCCATCGTACACAATTTGGCTGGCCCATGCGGCCTTCTGCAAAAAGGCGACAAATGCCATCGATGTCGTGAGCAGGTTCGATGGCTGCATTACCCCTTGGCGTCGCAGGGCTTTCCCATTCGCTTTACGAAAAGTTTGCCGACACTTGCTATCATGGGGAAAGCGCTCGCATCGCGGGCGCGCTCGAGAAAGGCTTTCCTCATGAACGGAACCCCTCAAAGCAAGCTCGATCCTCGGGTGAAGAACGTGTGGCGGGTAAACGACGTCATCTGGATCGTGCTCGGCTACCTCTGCTGCGCTGCCCCCTTCGCCATTTGCGCCGCCATCGAACCGGCGCCTTGGGCGTTCGTCCTTGTCGCTGTGCTCTCGGTCATTGCTGCGGTGCTGCTCGTGGTGTTCCTCGTTGTGCTGCCACCCATTCGCTATGTTCGCTGGCGCTATGAGCTTCACGATGACTACCTCGACATCGCCAAGGGAATCATCTGGTGCAAGCGCTACATCATCCCCTTCATTCGCGTCCAGAACACCGACACGCGTCAGGGGCCTATTCTGCGTGCCTTCGGTCTCTCGATCGTCACCGTCGCCACGGCCGCTGGCGAGCACGTAATCCCCGGGCTTGCGAACGACGTCGCCGACCAGGTGCGCGACCGCGCGGCCGAGCTTGCCCGCATCGCGCGCGAGGACATGTGATGGACGGGGTCCAAAACCGCGAGAATCGCGAGAGGCACGCGGTCCATTCCAGCTACATCTGGCTTGGCGGTCTTCAGGGTGCCGCTGCGGTGTTCGCGGCGCTTCTCGTCGGCGCGCTTCCCCAGATCATCCCCGAGTTGTTCAACCCCGACAGCCTCGGGCAGTTCGTGAACGGCGGGCTTGCGGCTATTATCATCGCCCTGCTTTTCCTTGGCGCGGTGGTCGTTTCGCTCGCTGCGAGCCTCATCTACCGCCTCGTGTCCTACAAACACATTTGGTACGAGTTCGGCGACGAGGAATTCAGCTTCTATTCGGGTATCTTCAACAAAAAGCGCGTGCATGTGCCCTACCGGCGCATCCAGTCGGTCGACCAGACAGCCTCGCTTCTCCAGCGCGTGTTCGGCGTGTGCACGGTGCAGATCGACACGGCGGGCGGCGCGTCGAACAAGGCTGTGTCGCAAGGCCGACGCGGAGGCGCTGCGGGCCGACCTGTTCGCTCGCAAGTCGGCGGCCGTCGGGGCGCCCTTTCGGGAAGCCGACGCCCCGAGCAGCTTCGGCAACGTGCTCGATGCGCCTGCTGAGGTGTGGGACGACGTGCGCGGCGTATTCGCCGGGAGCGAGGTCGACACAGGGCGCATTTCTTTTCAGTACGGTATAACCAACAGCGAGCTCATCCTCACCGGGCTTTCGAACAACACGACGCTGGTTCTCGTCGTCGTCGGCATCATCGGCGTGTTCTCGCAGGTCGCCGATTTCGTCTCGCAAATGGCGGGCGAGGCGGGCGGAGCCGTCGCAGAAGTGCTCGCCGACGCGGGCCTCGCGCTTTTCGGCAACAGCCTCATCGCCCTTATCGTTGTCGGGCTCATCGCGTTGTCCCTGTTCGTGTGGGTGATGTCGGCGCTCGGCACCTGCATCTCCTTCGGAGGCTTCAAGGCGCGCCGCCGCGGCGATCGCATCGAGGTCGAGCGCGGCCTTCTCCAGCACAGGTTCCACGGTGTGTCGGTCGATCGCGTGCAGTCGGTTATCGTGAAGCAGACTTTCGTCAGGCGCATCTTCGGCTTCTGCGAGCTGTCGCTCGGGAAGGGGGATGCGTCGAGTGGGTCGGGTGGCATGGAAGACTCCCTTTCCGAGGGTGCGCTCGTCGTGCATCCCTTCGTGAAGGTCGACCGCGTGCCCGAGATCGTCGCGGGTCTCGTTCCCGAGTTCGCCGACATGCCGACTGAGCGCCGCCGCGTTCCCAAGGTGGCTCTTCGCCGTGCGCTGGTCAGGCGCACGATCGTCCAGGGATGGGGGCTTTGGTGCGCCGTGGCGCTTGCGCTTCTCCACGTGGGCGTGATATTCGGCGTGAGCGCTTATGGCGACGATTTCATGTCGGCGGGGGAACTCTTCTGGTTCGACCGGATTGCGCTTGTGGTCTACGTCGCGTGCGCGGTGGCCGAGGTGCTCGCCGCCGTGGGTGCGGTTCTCTGGGCCCGCTCGTCGTGGTTCTCGTTCAACAGACGCTTTATGCAGGTGAAAAACGGCGGCCTCGGCACAGTCTCGGTTTGCTTGCCTCGCGAGAAGATCCAGTTCGGCTTCTCGAAGTCGAACCCCCTCCAGCGCCGTGCGAAGGTGGCGACCATCACCGCGCGGACAGCTGCGGGTTTGCAGGGCACCTCGACCAGGCTGATCGACGCATGTGAAGAAGATGCCGCCGCATGGCTGGCGTGGCTTGTCCCTGGGGGAAATGTGATAGAGTGATACGCATGGACACACATGCGACATCCGATTCGAAAGGCGGCCGAAGTTCGGCGTCTGACCCTTCGGCGCCTGGGCCTGCCGCCCGCAAAGATGCCCCTCTGCCCGCTGCGTCGCCTTCGCGTGCGCAAGAGCATCCTCCCACGCCTCGGGCGTGGACTCCTTCTCAGTTCAAGCCGCGCACCCTTTCCGAGGCGCGCGAACATAGAAACGAGCCCGCCAACACGTCCGCGAACGCCGAGTGCGCGCGCCGCAACGTTCGTGAGTATACGCTCGGCGAGGAGATCGCCAACTCCGTGACGCATGGCATCGGTGCGCTTCTTTCCATTGCGGCGATTCCCATTCTCGTGGTGATCGCGGTGCGCGCTGGCGGCGGCGTGAAGCTGGCGGCTGCGCTCGTCTACACCATCACCATGCTGGTGGAATACCTCATGTCGACGCTGTACCACGCTATTGCGGTGGATCGCGCCAAGCGTGTGTTCAAGGTGCTCGACCACAGCGGGATCTACCTGTTCATCGCGGGAACGTATACGCCGTTTTGCCTGGTCACGCTTGGAAGTGACGGGGGAATCTACCTGGCTGCGTTCGTGTGGATCGTAGCGCTTGCGGGCATTGCCTGCGAGGCGTTCTGGGTATTCCGCCCGCGCTGGATCTCGGCGGTGCTCTACCTTCTTTTAGGGTGGTGCGTCGTTGCGTATCTGCCGGCTCTTGTGGCGAACCTTCCCATGGAGGGTCTTGCGCTCCTGGTCGCGGGCGGCCTGGTCTATACGGTCGGCTGCATATTCTACGTGTTGAAGAAGATTCCCTACATGCATTCGGTGTTCCACGTGATGGTCGTTGCGGCGAGCGTGCTGCAGTTTCTGGCCGTGGCGCTGTATGTGATGTAGCGGCGAGGTGAGCGTCCGCACCGTCACGGGCGCAGCGGATGGATTTTCGGGGATGACGTCCCTTGAGAGTACGAGGAGTGGATGATTACGATGAGCGACGAGGAGCAGAAGGGCCTGACCGGCTTCTTCTCACGTTTCGGGTCGGCGAAGAAGCAGACGGTCTCCGAGGAGGAAATCAAAGACATCGTCGCCGACAACGATGAGCTCGCCGACGACGAGAAGCGCATGATCCACGACATTATCGACCTGGGCGACATGTCGGTGCATGAAATCATGCAGCCGCGCGTCGACATGATCATGGTCGAGGACACCGAGACGGTGCGCACGGCGGTCGAGCGCATGCACGGCACGGGCTACTCGCGCCTACCCGTGTTCCGCGACGATGACGACGACATCATC
>OGXX01004664.1_pt1 | contig 10439 bp, 9 predicted proteins | sample 1576301 | NCBI WGS metagenome assembly OGXX01 (sample SAMEA3541469, study PRJEB24748) | human gut metagenome | biome: human gut; feature: human-associated habitat; material: faeces | place: China | collected 2012 | reverse complement strand
GCCCCTTTACGGCTGCACCGCTGCACTCCCCGGCAGCTCCATGCTATCTCACTTCAACCGGACTGTGCGCTCTGCTGGTGGCCGTGGCCGTGGCGCTGTTCCTGTCCTGCGGCGAAAAGGAGTACGCCTTTCTGGAGAAGGAGCCGCTGGAGGGGCCGCCGGAGTGTTTTTTTTATACCCCAATATTTTCTTGCACCGTATCTATCACCTTAAATGCCACGCCTGACAGTGCAAACCATATAAGTGAAAACGGAACGCAAACCTGACCTAAAAAATTGAGCGGTACGCCGGAGTAGTCCCATACATGTTCTTTTAATATAATATTAAATATCAATCCAAATAAAAGCTCAACTGCTGTTATAATAAGCATTCCTACTAAACATTTTAATATAAAATTCATTTCATATTTTTGGTTTATATAGTAAAATGAAGTTAAAACTATTGCCCCGGCAAAAAACATTGAGTAGTGTGTTCGCCCTCTTGTAAGTAATTCAATTAAGCAGTATCCTCCACCGCCGATTAGACCGACAGCTAAATAAATATAAAAGTTTTTCATAATTGTATTATTGCTTTAATTGTGCTAAAATATTATTGAAATATAATTTTATTTGGGTGCGATATGACAATTATTGAAAATGCCGGATATGAAGCTTATTTGGTAGGCGGATGTGTGCGTGACTTTTTTATGAATAAGCCTTGTGATGATATTGATATTACAACATCGGCTAAACCTATTGAGCTTGAAAAAATATTGACGGAAAATAAAATTAAATATATTGAAACAGGTCTTAAGCACGGTACGGTTACCGCTTTGATAGAGTCTGACTCTTTTGAAATCACCACTTATCGAACCGACGGTGAATATTCGGATAACCGCCATCCTGAAAATGTGAAATTTGTGAGCAATATAGATGATGATTTATCCCGCCGTGATTTTACTGTTAATGCGATAGCGTTTAATCCTAATAAAAATGAAATCGTCGATTTATTCGGCGGAAAAAAAGATATTGAAAATAAGGTAATCGAAGCTGTAGGAAATGCAGATGTACGCTTTAATGAAGACGCACTTCGCATTATGCGTGCTGTCAGGTTTTCATCCACACTTTCATTTAATATTGAGGAAAAAACCAAAACTGCAATTTTCAAAAATAAAGACCTTTTAAAAAATGTTTCAAAAGAAAGGCTTTTCAGCGAACTTTCAAAACTTTTAATGGGGGATAATGTTTTTTCTGTTTTAACTGAATATAAGGAAGTTTTGGCTGTTATAATTCCGGAACTTATTCCTACTTTTACCTGCAAGCAAAATACGGTATGGCATATTTATGATGTTTATACGCACACAGCAAAAACTGTTGCGCAGTCGCCAAAAAAACTATCGTTGCGCCTTACAATGCTTTTGCACGACCTCGGCAAACCGCAGGCAAAAACTACTGACGATAGGGGAGTAGACCATTTTAAAGGTCATCAAAAAATAAGTGGCGATATTTCAGCACCTATTCTTAAAAGATTTAAAGTTTCTAATGAGCTGTATGACAGCGTTATGCAAATAATTCCGATACATGATATTCATATAGGTACAAATAAAGCCAATATAAAAAAATATCTAAATTTATTGGGCGAGCAGGGCTTAAGAAACTTGATAGAAGTTAAAAGAGCCGATAAGCTTGGGCAAAACCCTGAAACGACAGGCGAAGAACTGCAAAATCTTGTTACCACAGAATCTCTGCTTGATGAAATTATTGCAAACGGGGAACCTTACAGTATTAAAGATTTAAAAATCAATGGCTTTGATTTGATGAATCTCGGCTTTAAGGGCAAAGAAATAGGAAACTGCCTTGATTGTATTTTGCAAAAAGTAATTAACGGTGATATAGAAAATAATAAAGAAACGCTGCTCAAATATGTAAAAGAAAAGGAGAACTGAATTACCAGTTCTCCTTAAATATTTATCGAAGTTTAAAATCAGCCTTCGTATTCGTCTTCATTTTCCCAGTTGTGCCAAATGTTTTGAACATCATCGTTTTCTTCAAACATTTCAATCATTCTTGCCATATTTTTCATATCTTCTTCAGATTCAAGCCTTGTGTATGTTTGCGGCACATAAGCAGGTTCACTTGAAATGATGTGATAGCCTTTGCCTTCAAGTTCATCACGAATTGCGCCAACATCGTTAGGTTCTGTTCTGATTTCGAAAATATCTTCTTCATCGGTAAGAAAGTCGGAAGCACCTGCCTCAAGTGCGTCTTCCATAAGCTGGTCTTCGTCAACATCTTCTTTTTCAATTATGATTACACCCTGCCTGTCAAACATAAAGGTTACAGAACCCGGTGTGCCCATATTTCCGCCTGCTTTATCAAAGTAATGCCTTACTTCAGATGCAGTTCTGTTTCTGTTATCTGTAAGCGTTTCAACTACTACTGCGATACCGCTTGGGCCGTATCCCTCGTAAACGATTTCTTCAAAATTAGTGCTGTCGCCTTCGCCGGCTGCTTTTTTAAGCATTCTGTCAATGTTATCGTTTGGTACATTGTTTTGCTTTGCTTTTGCAATAACATCACGAAGTTTGGCATTATTATTAGGGTCAGGGCCTCCGTTTTTAACTGCTACTGCAAGTTCTCTTCCTATTTTTGTGAAAACTTTTGCTCTTGCTGCGTCATTAGCACCCTTTTTTCTTTTAATGGTGCTCCATTTGTTATGACCACTCATTTTCTCAACTCCCGTATGTGAATTTTTAACTTAAATATTTTAACATATTATTTACTATATATCAAGAGTTAAGTTTACACAATATTACATGCACATACAAATTATATTTGTATGCTTATTTTTTAATTTGATGTTGTATATTTACTTATTATATGATATTATAGATGTGTATAATTATATAAATTTGTATAAATATTCAGGAGGATTTTATTATGTATTCGGATTATTATGATTCAATCGGCAAAGTTGCCGAAACGGATAAGGAAGTTGCAGACGCAATGGCACTTGAATTAAAACGCCAGCGTGATAATATTGAACTTATTGCTTCGGAAAACCTTGTTTCCCCTCAGGTAATGGCTGCTATGGGCAGTGTTCTTACAAATAAGTATGCCGAGGGTTTGCCGGCAAAGCGTTATTACGGCGGTTGCCAATATGTGGATATTGTTGAAAACATTGCTATTAAAAGAGCGTGTGAGCTTTTTAAATGCAATTTTGCTAATGTTCAGCCTCATTCAGGTGCGCAGGCTAATACTGCTGTTTACCTTGCACTTCTTAAGCCGGGTGATACAGTTATGGGTATGAGCCTTGATAACGGCGGTCACCTTACTCACGGTTCACCTGCTAATATCAGCGGTAAGTATTTCAACTTTGTTCCTTACGGTGTTGATGAAAACGGATTTATTGATTACAAGGAATTTGCAAAGCAAGTTAATAAAGTTAAACCTAAACTTGTGGTTGCAGGTGCTTCTGCTTATCCAAGAGAAATTGATTTTAAAACAATGGCTGATATTGCACACGCAAACGGTGCAATGTTTATGGTAGATATGGCGCATATTGCAGGTCTTGTTGCCGCAGGTCTTCATCAGTCACCTATTCCATATGCCGATGTTGTTACAACTACAACTCATAAAACATTAAGAGGTCCACGCGGCGGTCTTATTCTCTGCAATAATGAATATCTTATTAAAAAGCTTAATTCAGCAGTATTTCCGGGTACACAGGGTGGCCCTCTTATGCATGTTATTGCAGGTAAGGCAGTTTGCTTCGGCGAAGCTCTTAAGCCTGAATTTGCTGATTATCAAAAGAGAGTTGTTGAAAACGCAAAGGCTCTTGCAAACGGACTTATGAACAGAGGAATGAAACTTGTTTCGGGCGGTACTGATAATCACCTTTGCCTTCTTGACCTTAGGGGTACAGGTGTAACAGGTAAGGAACTTGAAAACAGACTTGATGATGTTCATATTACTCTTAATAAAAATACTGTTCCTAATGAACCTCTTTCACCGTTTGTTACATCCGGTGTTCGTATCGGTACTCCTGCCGCTACTACAAGGGGTCTTAATACTGATGATATGGATAAAATTGCAGAATATATTACTCTTGCTGTTACAGATTTTGATAATCAAAAGGAATATATCACAAACGGTGTTGCCGAAATTTGTGCAAAATATCCTCTTTATGAATAATTAAAGAAGTGATAATATGAAAGTCTTATTGATTGAAATATTAAAAATATTACTTAAAATTATTTATGCTCCCATTAAGCTTTTTAAAACTAAAAACAGAATAGTTTATCTTTCAAGGCAAAGCAATGATAAAAGCCTTGATATGAAACTTCTTGAAGAAGCAATAAATAATGAATGTCCAAATACCGAGCAGGTTTTCAGGCTTAAAATGATACCTGAAAGCTTGCCGGGAAAAATTGCATATTGCTTTTCAATAATAGGTGATATGTATTATCTTGCAACATCAAAGGTAGCAATAATTGATACTTATTCAATTACTGTTTCTTGCTTGAAGCATAAAAAGAGCCTTAAAGTTATTCAAATGTGGCACGCTTTGGGCGCACTCAAAAAGTTTGGGCTTCAAAGTGTCGGCACAAAAGAGGGCAGGGATGAAAAAATCAGCCGTGCTATGTGTATGCATAAAAATTATGATTATGTTCTTGCACCGAGTAAAAAAACAGCGAAGTTTTATATGGAAGCGTTTGGCTGTGATAATTCTAAAATTAAGATTTGCTCACTGCCAAGGGTTGACGATATATTAACCGATAACGGCTGTGCTTCCCGCTTTTTTACAGAAAATCCGGCTTTAAGTGATAAAAAAATTGTTCTTTATCTTCCTACTTTTCGTGAAAGAGATGCTTATGTAGCAGAAAAGCTTAAGGTTGAATTTGACGAACTTGCTGATTATCATTTGATAATTAGCGCGCATCCTCTGTTTTCTAAAATTAAGATTGAGGATAAATTTTCTTACAGCGGTGATTTTTCAACATATGATTTGATGAAAATTGCCGATGTTATAATAACCGATTATTCGGCTTGTGCTTTTGAAGCGAGTGTTTTGATGAAACCGCTTTATTTCTTTGTACCCGATTATGAAGAATATTCAAAAGAACGGGGAATAAATGTTAATCTTAAAGAGGAAATGCCAAGCGCGACTTTTGAAGATGCAGAAGCTCTTGTAAATGCAATTAAATCAAACAGCTATGATTTTGATATGTTGTATAAATTTAAAAGCGAATATGTTGAAAATTCAAAAGCAAACAATGCAGAAATTCTTGCAAAATTTATTTCTATGTTGATTGCTTAAATATAAAAAGAAGGCAAAACAATGGACTATACATTTTCCGACAAAATTTCTTCTCTCCAGCCAAGTGCTATCAGAGAAATACTTAAAGCAACAGCAGACCCTAAAATTATTCCACTTGCAGCAGGCAATCCGGCACCGGATGCTTTCCCTGTTGAAGAGGTAAGGGCAATTGCGGCAGATATACTTGACTCCCGCCCTATTGATGCACTTCAGTATGGCGTATCCGAGGGCTATCAGCCGTTGCGTGATACAGTTAAAAAGTGGATGAAAAATCACGAAAATATCGGCAAGGACTTTGACGATGTGCTTATTGTTTCAGGTGCAACGCAGGTTATGGATTTAACTACCAAAGTTCTTTGTAACGAAGGGGATACCGTTATTTGTGAAGAACCGTCATTTATCGGTTCGCTTAATTGCTTCCGTTCTTACGGTTGTAAGCTTAAAGGTGTGCCTGTTGAAGCAGACGGAATCAATATCGCTATGCTTGAAGAAGCACTCAAATCTACAAAAAATGCAAAGTTTATATATACAATTCCTAATTTCCAAAATCCTTCGGGTGTTACAATGTCTTTGGAAAAGAGAAAGAAGCTTTATGCACTTGCTAAACAGTACGGTGTTATGGTTTTGGAGGATAACCCTTACGGTGATTTAAGAGTCAGCGGTACTCCGCTTCCTACTATTAAATCAATGGATGAGGACGGAATAGTTATTTATGCCGGCTCGTTTTCTAAAATTCTTTCACCGGGTCTTCGTGTTGCTTATTGCATTTCGCCTAAAACGGTTATGGCTAAAATGACGGTAGGCAAGCAGGCTTCCGATGTGCATACACCTTGCCTTAATCAAATGATTGTTGATGAATGGTTTAAAAACTATGATGTTGATGCTCATATTAAGCATATTCAGGGTATTTACAGAAATAAGCTTAATCTTATGTGTGAATGTATTGATGAACATCTTGGCGATTTTGTAGAATATGTTAAGCCAGAAGGCGGACTTTTTGTTTGGTGCAAATTGCCTGATGATGTAAATATGCTTGAATTTGTTAAAAAAGCAGTTGAAAAGAATGTTGCAGTCGTTCCGGGTAATGCATTTTTAATGGATGATACACAGGAATCACACTACATTCGCCTTAATTTCTCAACCCCTACCGATGACGGTATTATAAACGGCGTTAAGGCTTTGGGCGAAGTAGCTAAATTATATAGATAATCGGAGAAAAACAATGGCAGAAGAAATTAAAAAAGAACGCAAAAAAAGAAGTCTTTCACTTATCCAACCTACCTCTGTGCCTACTTTGGGCAATTATCTCGGAGCAATGCGTGGCTGGAAAGATTTCCAAGATGATTTTGATACAGTGTTCGGCATTGCCGATTTGCACTCAATTACCGTAAGGCAAGACCCGCAAAAGCTCAGAACTCAAACTACCCAGCTTTATGCCTTACTTATGGCTACCGGACTCGACCCTGATAAGAGTATTCTCTTTATTCAGTCACATGTGCCGCAACATTCACAGCTTGCTTGGATACTTAATTGCTATACTCAATTTGGTGAGCTTAGCAGAATGACACAGTTTAAGGATAAGTCACAGCAACACGCGGATAATGTAAATGCAGGTCTTTTTACTTACCCTTCACTTATGGCGGCAGATATTCTTCTTTATCAGGCAGATGTTGTTCCTGTTGGTGTTGACCAAAAGCAACATCTTGAAATCACGAGGGATATTGCCGAGCGTTTTAACGGTATATATGGTAATGTATTCACTGTTCCTGAAGCGTATATTACCAAAACTGCGGCAAAGGTTATGAGCCTTGCTGACCCTACAAGAAAGATGAGTAAGTCAGACCCTAACCCTAAAGGTACAGTTTATCTTACAGATGAACCTAATGTTATTATGAAAAAGTTTAAGAGTGCTGTAACCGACAGTGAAATGAGTGTTCGCTATGCCGAGGGTAAGGACGGAATAAATAACCTTATGTCAATTTATTCAGCAGTTACCGGCAAAACATTTGATGCTATTGAAAGTGAATTTGCCGGCAAAGGCTACGGTGATTTTAAAACCGCAGTAGGTGAAGCGGTTGTTGCCGAGCTTGAACCTGTTCAAAAGCGTTATAATGAATTTATGAAAGATAAAGCTTATCTTCAGGAAAAATGGACTCAAGGTGCTGATTTGGCACAGCGTGTATCCCAGCGCACACTTGATAAAGTTATGAAAAAAGTAGGCTTTGTACTTAAATAATTGAAAATATCAAAAAACTAAATGCCCGAAAAACCTTGTGTTTTCGGGCATTTTTCTGTCTTCTGAAAAAATATTAAAAAAAATACTAAAAACCTATTGACAAAATAGGTAATGTGTTGTATAGTGTAGACATCACAGAGATAACCTACAAACCTCGTAGGTAATAAGGGAAATATTTAAGGAGAGATTGTTATGACTAAAATTTACAGCAAATTAACAGTCGCTAATGTTAAAAATCAACGAATGTGCTTTCGATGTTATATGTAAAATCATAAATTATTTTAGCTTTAATACTTATTACAAATTTAAAAACTTATTTTAACATCGAAAGGAAATTAACATTATGTCAGAATATAAATATCATTTTGAAACACTTCAACTTCATGTAGGTCAGGAAGAACCGGACCCGGCAACAGATTCAAGAGCAGTTCCTATTTATCAAACAACTTCATATGTATTTAAAAACAGCGATCACGCACAGGCAAGATTCGGCCTTGCAGATGCAGGCAATATCTATGGCAGACTTACCAATTCAACACAAGATGTTTTTGAACAGAGAGTTGCAGCTCTTGAAGGCGGTGTGGCTGCTCTTGCAACAGCTTCAGGTGCAGCAGCACTTGCGTATACTTTCCAAGCTCTTGCACAGGCAGGCGACCACATTGTATCAGCAAAAACAATTTACGGCGGTACTTATAACTATCTTGAACATACATTTTCACAGTTTGGTGTAACAACAACTTTTGTTGACCCTGATGACCTTGCTAATTTTGAAAATGCAATTCAGGATAACACAAAAGCAATCTTTATTGAAACACTCGGCAATCCAAATTCAAATCTTATTGATATTCAAAAGCTTGCAGATATTGCACATTCACATAACATTCCTCTTGTTATTGACTCAACATTTGCAACACCTTATCTTTTAAGACCTATTGAATACGGTGCAGATATTGTAGTTCACAGTGCTACTAAGTTTATCGGCGGTCATGGTACTACTTTGGGCGGTGTAATCGTCGACAGCGGTAATTTCGATTGGAAAGCAAGTGGCAAATACCCACAGATTTCCGATCCTAACCCAAGCTATCACGGCATTTCATTCCAAGAAGCAGTTGGCCCGGCAGCATTTGTAACATACATTCGTGCAATCATTCTTCGTGATACCGGTGCTACAATTTCACCGTTCAATGCATTCCTTCTTCTTCAGGGTCTTGAAACACTTTCACTTCGTGTTGAACGCCATGTTGAAAACACAAAGAAAGTTATTGAATATCTTGTTAATAACCCTAAAGTTGAAAAGGTTAATCATCCAAGCATTGACCCAAGATATAAAGAACTTTATAACAAGTATTTTCCAAACGGTGCAGGTTCTATCTTCACATTTGAAATTAAGGGCGGAGAAGCTGAAGCCAAGAAGTTTATTGACAGCTTAAAGATTTTCTCAATCCTTGCAAATGTAGCAGATGTTAAATCACTTGTTATTCATCCGGCAACCACAACACACAGTCAGCTTAGCCCTGAAGAACTTGCAGAACAGGATATTAAGCCTAATACAATCAGACTTTCTATCGGTACAGAGCATATTGACGATATTATTCACGATCTCGACGAAGCTTTCGCCGCAATCGACTAATTTTAAATTCTAAATTATTTGATTAAATTTAAGGAGATTATTTATTATGGCTATTTATAAATCAGCACTTGACCTCGTTGGTAAAACACCACTTCTTGAGGTACAGAATTTTGAAAAAGAAAACAATCTTGAAGCAACAGTTCTTGTAAAGCTTGAATATTTCAATCCGGCAGGTTCTGTTAAAGACAGAATTGCAAAGGCAATTATTGAAGATGCAGAAAAAACAGGAAAGCTTAAAGCAGATTCAGTTATTATTGAACCAACAAGCGGTAACACAGGTATCGGCCTTGCAAGTGTAGCTGCTGCAAAGGGATATAAACTCATCATCACAATGCCTGAAACTATGAGCGTTGAAAGAAGAAACCTTATGAAAGCATACGGTGCCGAACTTGTTTTGACAGACGGTGCAAAGGGTATGAAGGGTGCTATCGAAAAGGCTAAGGAACTTGCTGAAACAACAGAAAACAGCTTTATCCCAAGCCAGTTCACAAACCCTGCAAACCCTGCTTATCACAGAGCAACAACAGGCCCTGAAATCTGGGCAGATACAGACGGTAAAGTTGATATATTTGTTGCCGGCGTAGGTACAGGCGGTACAGTTACCGGTGTAGGTCAGTATCTAAAGTCACAAAACCCTGACGTTAAGGTCGTTGCAGTTGAGCCTGCAGGCTCACCGGTATTGTCACAAGGTAAAGCAGGTGCGCACAAAATTCAAGGTATCGGTGCAGGTTTCGTTCCTGAAACTCTTGATACAAAGGTTTATGACGAGATCCTCCCTATTGAGAATGAGGACGCTTTCAAGACAGGCAACAAGTTCGCTAAAACAGAGGGTATCCTCGTTGGTATCTCCTCAGGTGCAGCACTTAAAGCCGCTGAGATACTTTCAAAGAGACCTGAGAACAAGGGCAAGACTATCGTTGCACTTCTCCCTGATACAGGTGAGAGATATCTTTCAACAGCACTTTTTAATGAACAGTAATATATATTAGAAAAAAGGCAGGGACTTGAAATTTAAGTCTCTGCTATTTTTATACCCTTTAGGGTGTATTTTGCTTAAAAAAGATTGTCATTATACCCGAAAAGGTGTAACAAAATGTGTATGCAGACAAGTTAGTGTCAAATGGCACATGAAATCAGAGTATAAGTTTGGAAGAAGCCTACTAATATTGCAAAATGTGATGAAATAGTAGGTTTATTGAGGGAAAAATATGATGAGAATTAGTCAAGTCCAAATTTGTGTGTAAATTCATCTTTCAGTTATGTGGTTTTATCTAC
>OGXX01004660.1_pt1 | contig 10452 bp, 7 predicted proteins | sample 1576301 | NCBI WGS metagenome assembly OGXX01 (sample SAMEA3541469, study PRJEB24748) | human gut metagenome | biome: human gut; feature: human-associated habitat; material: faeces | place: China | collected 2012 | reverse complement strand
GTCTATGTGACAGCGAATATTTTAGCACATAACGGAGATCTGGAAGCGGCTTCGGATTATTTTATGGAGCTGAAGCACTTAAAAACAAAAGACGGCAGACCGGTTCCGCCGGATGCGCTGATTATTTCCGATCCCGGACTGTTCATGATTGCGAAGCGAGTGTGCCCGGAGATCGAGCTGCACATTTCCACGCAGGCAAACAGCACGAACTACGAGACGTGGCTGTTCTGGTGGAATCTGGGCGCAAAGCGTGTGGTTTCCGCACGGGAGCTTTCCCTGGCAGAGCTGAAGAAAATCCGCAGCCATATTCCGTCTGATATGGAAATTGAGAGCTTCGTGCACGGCGCGATGTGTATTTCCTATTCCGGCCGCTGCCTTCTGAGCAATTATTTTACCGGACGGGACGCCAACCGCGGTGCATGTACCCATCCGTGCCGCTGGAAATATGCGGTGATGGAAGAATCCAGACCAGGCGAATATCTGCCGGTTTATGAAAACGAAAGAGGAACGTTTATTTTCAATTCCAAGGATCTGTGTATGCTCGAGCATATTCCGGATCTGCTGGATGCGGGAATTGACAGCTTTAAAATAGAAGGACGGATGAAGACAGCGCTGTATGTGGCGACGGTGGCGCGGACATATCGGAAAGCAATTGACGACTGTCTGGAATCCGAAGAAAAATACCGCGCCAATATGGACTGGTACCACCGCGAAATTTCACGCTGTACCTATCGACAGTTTACAACGGGCTTTTATTACGGAAAGCCGAATGAAGAATCTCAGATTTATGATTCTAATACCTATCAAAGTGATGCGGTTTATCTGGGCACTGTTTACGAGACGGATCGAAAGGGCCGTGCAAGGATCGAACAGCGTAATAAATTCTGCGTGGGCGATGTGATCGAGATCATGAAGCCGGACGGCAGAAATGTGGCATGTCAGGTGCTGCAGATCCAGGACGATCAGGGGGAAAAAATGGAGAGCGCGCCCCATCCGAAGCAGGAGCTGTGGCTGACGCTTTCTGAGACCGCAGAAACGGGAGATTTACTTCGTACAATTGTCGAAAAGGAGACGGACGAATGAGTGAAGTGCTGAATGTGGAAAAGCTGTTTGGAGAAAATGTATTCACCCTTGGAAAGATGCAGGAGCGTCTTCCCAAAAAAGCGTTCGCGGAAGTGAAACGCGTCATGGAGCATGGCGGTGAGCTGGACAACGCGACAGCGGACGTTGTGGCAAAGACGATGAAGGACTGGGCAGTGGAGCATGGCGCGACCCATTACACCCACTGGTTCCAGCCGCTGACCGGCATCACGGCGGAGAAGCATGATTCCTTCGTGACACATCCGGATGAGAACGGAAAGATGCTGATGGAGTTTTCCGGCAAGGAGCTGATTAAGGGCGAGGCAGACGCTTCGTCATTTCCCTCCGGCGGTCTGCGTTCCACATTTGAAGCGAGAGGCTATACGGTATGGGATATCACTTCCCCTGCGTTTTTAAAAGAAGATGCGACGGGTGTGATTCTGTGTATCCCGACGGCGTTCTGCTCCTTTACAGGGGAGGCACTCGATAAAAAGACTCCGCTGCTTCGTTCGATGGAAGCAATTTCCCAGCAGGCGATGCGAATCGTTCGTCTGTTCAACAAAAACACGACGGCGACAAAAGTTACTCCGTCTGTCGGCGCGGAGCAGGAGTATTTCCTGATTGACCGGGCAAAATATTTACAGAGAAAAGACCTGATTTTTTCCGGCAGAACGCTGTTCGGCGCGTCCGCACCGAAAGGGCAGGAGCTGGAGGATCATTATTTCGGCGTGATCCGCGAGCGGGTCGGTGCGTTTATGAAGGATTTAAACGTGGAGCTGTGGAAGCTCGGCGTGACAGCAAAGACGCAGCACAATGAGGTTGCGCCCGCGCAGCACGAGCTTGCCCCGGTCTATGAAACTGCGAACATTGCAATGGATCACAACCAGCTTGTCATGGAGACGATGAAAAAGGTGGCAGAGCGTCATAACCTGCGCTGCCTGCTGCACGAAAAGCCGTTTGCAGGCGTTAACGGCTCCGGCAAGCACGACAACTGGTCGATTACGACGGATACTGGCATGAATCTGCTGGATCCCGGTGAGACGCCAAATGAAAATATTCAGTTTTTATTGGTGCTTGCCTGCGTTATCAAGGCTGTGGATACACATGCCGACCTGCTGCGCAGAAGCGCCTCCAACGTCGGTAACGATCTTCGTCTCGGTGCAAGCGAAGCGCCGCCGGCAATCGTTTCCGTATTTCTGGGCACACAGCTGGAGGATGTGGTAAGACAGCTTGTGGAAACCGGCGAAGCCCGTTCCTGCCTGGAGGGTTCTACATTACATACCGGCGTTTCCACTGTGCCTGATCTGCCGATGGATGCGACGGACAGAAACCGTACTTCTCCGTTTGCCTTTACCGGAAACAAGTTCGAGTTCCGTATGGTCGGCTCTTCGGATTCGATCGGAAGCCCGACGACGACGATCAACGCAATTGTCGCAGAGGCGTTCTGCGAAGCTGCTGACCGACTGGAAGCTGCCGGGGAAGAAAATTTCGACATGGCGGTGCACGATCTGATTAAGGAATATATGACGGCACATCAGCGCATTCTTTTCAACGGAGACGGTTATTCGAAGGAATGGGAGAAAGAGGCGCAGCGCCGCGGCCTTCCGGTATTCCCGGGTATGATCGATTCGGTGGAGGCACTGACGACCGATAAGGCGATCCGGTTGTATGAGCGTTTCGGCATCTACAACCGTGCAGAGCTGGAATCCAGAAAAGAGATTGTTTACGAAACCTATGTCAAGACGATTCATATTGAGGCAAAGACGATGATCGATATGGCGTCGAAAGATATTCTCCCTGCCGTCATTCGGTACACAAAGACATTGGCGGATACCATCGCTTCCCTGGAAGCAGTCGGTGCAGACAGCAGTGTTTCAAAAACGCTGTTGAAAGATACCTCTGCTCTGCTGTCTCAGGCTTCCGCTGCGCTGGAAAACCTGAAACAAAAGGAGGCAGACGGAAACGTGCGGAAGAAAGATGCGAGAAAGCAGGCATTTTTTTATCGGGACGAGATCGTTCCTGCAATGGAAGCACTGCGCGCACCGGTAGATGCGCTCGAGATGAAGGTAGACCGTTCGTTCTGGCCGATGCCCGGATATGCGGATTTGCTGTTTGAAGTGTAAAAACGCGTCAGCGGATTCGACGCAGGAAATCCTCGTGAATCCGCTGACGAAGCGGCAGGTGAATCTGGAAAAAATAAAAAATAAAAAATAAGAAACAGACGAAATCAGCAAAAATAAGAAAATTACAAAAATAAGTTACAGATGGTAAATTAACAATTGAAGCACAAACCCTTATAAAATAAAGAAAAATTGAGTATAATATACAACACAAAGATATTTTAAAAAAATAAAAAAAAGGAAAATCTAACAAATGAGAAAATTAAAAAAATAAAAAATGTAAAAAAATTAAAAAGCAAACAAAAAACTATTGACAAGTAAAACCGCCTAATATATAATTAACTTGTAAAGTAGAGAAAGGAAGTAAAACAATGGTTGAAACAGAAGAAAAATTAGAGACGATAGAAGTCGTAAAAAGAAATGGAAAAAAGGTAGAATTTGATGGTACTAAAGTTGCTATGGCTATTAAAAAAGGCTTTGATAGTGTATTATTAGATTCTGAAGAAAATGAAAAAAAATATAATACTAAAGATATTCAAAAAGTATATCAAGCAGTAATTAAAAAGATAGCTAAAGATTATTTACCATTAGGTAAAATAAAAATAGAGGAAATACAAGATTTAATTGAAGAAAATCTTAAGAAGTATGATTATCAAGATGTATATGAGAGCTTTTCAGAATACAGGCAAAGAAGGGCTAATGCGAGAATAGCATTTAGAGATGATAAAAACATGGCTAAACTTCAAAAAAGTATTGAAGGGTTAGGTCTTAAGAGCGCTGCCGAAGAGGATTCAAAAAGAGAAAATGCTAACATAGATGGTAATACTGCAATGGGAACAATGCTTCAATTTGGTAGTACAATATCTAGAGCATTTACTGAAGCATACTTAATGAAAAAAAAATATGCTGAGGCTCATAGCAATGGTGATATTCATATTCATGATATGGACTTTGAAGCTATGGGTACTACTACTTGCACACAAATAGATCTAAGCAAGTTATTTAAAAATGGTTTTTCTACAGGACATGGATTTTTGAGAGAACCAAAAGACATTATTAGTTATGCTGCACTAGCAGCAATAGCTATTCAATCTAACCAAAATGATCAACATGGTGGACAATCAATACCGGCATTTGATTATTATATGGCGCCTGGTGTATTAAAAACATTTAAGAAACAATATAAACAGGCTGTATATGAGTTGCTGGATTTTAGTGACTTTATCAGTTTTATAAATATGGATAGGGTTGAAAAAGAAATAGATAAACTAACAAGTATTGATGTGGATACTAAGGTATTTGAAGGAATATATAAAGATAGTACTGAAGTAAAGAAAATATTTGAAAAAGGATATGAAACTGCTTATAAAAAAACAAATAGACAAACATATCAAGCAATGGAAGCATTTATTCATAATTTAAATACAATGCATTCAAGAGCAGGCGCACAAGTACCTTTCTCAAGCGTAAATTTTGGTACTGATACTTCTCCTGAAGGAAGAATGGTTATTAAGAATTTCTTACTTGCAACTGATGCTGGTTTAGGAAGAAACGAAAATCCAATATTCCCAATATCAATATTCAAATTAAGAAAAGGAACTAACTATGAAGTTACAGATCCTAACTATGATTTATTTAAATTATCATGTAAGGTATCTTCAAAGAGATTATTCCCTAACTTCTCATTTATGGATTCATCATTTAATAAACCTTATTTTAAAGGAGACTATAATACAGAAGTAGGATATATGGGATGTAGAACTAGAGTAATTGGTAATGTAGTAGATGAAGATAAGGCCGTTACTCCAGGTCGTGGTAATTTATCATTTACTTCAATTAACTTACCTAGACTTGGTATTAAACATGGTATTGTAAGAAATGATGAGACTGATATGAAAGGCTTCTACGAAGAACTAGGAGAACTAATGGATTTAGTTAAAGATCAATTACTTGAAAGATTTGAAATTCAATGTAATAAGAGACTTTATAATTTTCCATTCTTATTAGGACAAGGAGTATGGATTGATTCAGATAAATTAAAACCTAATGATAGATTAAGAAAGATACTTAAACATGGTACTTTATCAATTGGTTTTATAGGACTTGCTGAATGTCTTAAAGCTTTAATTGGTAAACATCATGGTGAAAGTGAAGAGGCTCAAAAATTAGGACTTGAGATTATTGAATTTATGAGAAATAGATGTGATGAGTATGCTAAGGAATATAAGTTAAACTTTACTTTGCTTGCTACTCCAGCAGAAGGTTTATCTGGTAGATTTATTAATATAGATAAAGCTGTATATGGTAAGATTAAAGGTGTTACTGATAGAGAATACTATACTAATTCATTCCATGTACCAGTATATTATAATATATCAATAGTAAATAAAATTAAGAAGGAAGGTCCATATCATAAATATACTAATGCTGGTCATATTAGTTATATAGAATTAGATGGAGATACTACTAATAACTTAGAAGCATTTGAAAAGATAATTAGATTAATGTATGAAAATGATATGGGATATGCTGCAATTAACCTGTTTCACCCTTTGGTATATTAAAATTTAAAATAACGTTATCATCAGTACCTACATTAGTAACACTAGCATTAGTACCAGGATCAGTAGTAGTAGTTACACCTACATCAATACTAACTGGACCTTGTGGTCCTGTTGGACCAGTTGGACCTACAATAATCGGAGTACAATTACACTTTTTTCCACAATCTAAATTTTTTTTAATTTTATTATCAAAACAATTATTATTCATTATAATCTCCTTTCAATTTATTTTATGAAAGAAGATAAAAATATTATTTACTATTGTCTAAATATAATAAAAGATGTAACTATAAATTACATCTAATTATATATATTTCCAAATTTAGATATTGGCCAAATACGATATACTGCTTTACCTAAAATATCTTTTTCATCTATAAGACCAATCATTCTACTATCTTTTGATATTGGTCTATTATCCCCTAACACTAAGTATTTACCTTTAGGAATACTATTACAAGAACATATTTCTTCTAAGTTAAAATCATTAGTCTTTCTAAAATCAAAATTTTCTTCTAATACTTTATCATTTACATATAATTTATTATTCTTATAACTAATATGTTCTCCAGGTAGGCCTATTATTCTTTTAATAATTTCTTCTTTACCTTCTTTAATTACAACAATATCAAATCTTTTAATATTAGTACTATTATAACCAATTTTTCTTTCTAATAATAAATCACCATTATGTAAATTAGGTTTCATTGAGTCTCCACTTACAATAACTGGAGTAACGATAAAAGTTCTAATTAAGATAACTCCACCCAATATTAAAACATATGGTAATAATTCTCTAATTATATTTTTCATTTTCCACCTCTAAACAAAAAGACAATAGCTAAGCTATTATCTTCTTTCTTTAATATTATACTTACTCTTTCTGTCTCTTAAGAAATATAATTTAGCTCTTCTAACTTTACCTGGTTTAACAATCTTAATATAAGCAACCTTATTAGAATGTACATGGAAAGTTTTTTCTACTCCAATACCAGAGTACTCTCCTCTTACAGTGAAAGTTTCAGATACTCCTTTACCTTTTCTTGCGATAACTGTACCTTTAAAGTCTTGGACTCTTTCTTTAGATTTTCCACCTTTAGTTTCAGTAATGATACATCCTACTATAACAGAATCTCCTACTCTGAATTCAGGTAAATCTTTTTTTATTTGACTAGCAGTTATTTTTTCAATAATGTCCATCGTATATACACTTCCTTTCTTTTTCAGATAATCACTATATTTAATAGGCGGATTATCCCATAACGAATATAATTGTACCATATATTATATTAAATTACAACTATTTTTATGTATTTTTTCCTTTTTTAGTCCAAGAAAGTCTAAGTCTTTCTTGGTTATGACTAGCCTATAGTCTAGTCATAAATAATTATACAATATTATATCTGGTGTGAAATACTTTCTAACTAAGATAAATTCAAATAAAAGAAAGATAACTAGTATCTTCTATTTATACCATCTAGCATTAAATTTATCAATTTGACTCATTCCAGGACTCATTGTCCTAACTTTAGGAGTAGCTATTTGTTCCTCCTTCATTTTATCGGTATGTATTCTTCTAAAATAATAAATATTTTCATTCACCGGAACAAACGAACCATACATAGGAATTAATTGTTTTAAATTCAAATAATCAAAACATCCTTTATCAAAGGATAATTCTATATCAAGTATACCAGGATAACTTATATCTCTTGTAAATATATTACATAATGGAGGAACACTTACTCCAAGGTATCGAACTTGAGATAAGAAATTTTTTATTTTATAAAAATGTGAATGTCCATAAAAAACTATTTTGCTTTGCTTATTTGCATTAAGCGAACAGTCAATATATGGATGACTAAGTACAATAGCTTCATTTTTAACATTAATTAATCCTTCACAATAACCAATTGTAACTAAATCATGACGATAATTATTAAGTATTGTCATAAGATTTTGTCCATAAACTTTTAATGGACTAATATCATGATTTCCTAAAACAATAAAGTTTAAAATACTTTTGTCAAAAGGATAATTATTTAACAAATAATTAACTCTATCTTCACTATCCACTTTTCCTGGATTAGAAATATTATCTATTATATCACCGCAATTAAAAATAACATGTATTCCTTTTGATATACAATAATTATATGTATCCTCAAGTAAATCTAATCTTTCTTTTTCACTTCCAATATGGGTATCAGAAATAACTACCGCTCTTAGTGTCTCATCATTTTGTGACATTAATAAATTTACTTCATTAGAAGCAGGTACATTATATCTAACTTCAGGTGTATATATTATATCCCCATTTGAATAATAATTTCTTTTAAAGTCATAACCAGTGTTCTATATCATTGTTAAATAATTGAATATTTTTTTATGTGAAATATTCAAAATTTCACTTATTTCATTTAAAGTTTTTCCTTCATTAATTAATCTTAATAATTGAATTGTTAAATCCGACATCAAAATCCCCCCGAAACATTCAATATAATAACACAGTTTCTATTCAAAGTCAATTATCTTAAGTCAAAAGAAAAAGAGCAAATAGCTCTTATACAATTTGTTTCTTTATAACATAATATGTAACTAATCCTACAGAAAGAATACCAATAACTACAATATAAATCATAAAACTACCAGTTTTTACAGGTGTAGGTTCAGGTGTATTAGTAAATACAATTAAATTATTATCTACATCTTTTTTATCCATTTTAACTTTACCATCTTCAGTAACAGTAAATTCTATTGTAGTATCAGATAATTCATATCCTTCTGGAGCTATAGTTTCTGTTAAATAATATGTACCCGCAGGCAAATGGAAACTAACTTCTTTAGTAGATGAAATCCATTCTAATTCTTTTCCATCTAAATCAGTTACTACCTTTCCATCTTTATCTGTTACCTTTAATTTAGCTCCAGGTAATTCTGTTTTACCATTAATACTCTTTTTAGATATATATATAGTAATAGGTTCATTCTTCATAACTACTGAAGTTACTTTTTTATCATCAACAGTAATTGTACCATCACTCTTTACAACAAAAGTTATCTTAGATGTACTCTTTATATATCCTTTAGGAGCAATAGTCTCCTCTAAAGTATAAGTACCAGGAGCAAGTGATAATTTTTTTGGCGTCGTAGTAGAAGTCCAAGAAGTTACTTCTGTGTTTCCTTGTTTTACACTTAATTTTGCTCCGGCTATCTCTTTAGAACCAGTAATGTCTGTTTTAGAAATTACTACTTTATTTAATGTAATCTTAGTAGTTAAAGATGCACTTGCATTCTTTTTTCCTTCAGTAATATCATAATCAACAACATTTTGATTTTCTATTGAATTTCCTACATGTGTACAATCATATAATTTTCCTGAATATCTAATATAACTTCCTTGTGCTGTTATTTTGATTTCTGATGATTGATTTACATTTTTAACTGGAACTTTTATATATATTTTATCTCCAAAAGTAAATGTATTTGTTCCACTAGTGGCATTTGCATCTTTAGTTACAAATGCACCATTTACACCACTTACAGTGATAGTTGCTTTTTTATCAGTAATATTATCACTGCCACTTAAAGTTATTTTATTACTTATAAAATATTTTCCATCACTTGTAACATTCATTTTGTCTGAACCTTCTATTGACAATTTGATATTGCCTTCCCCTACCTTAGCATATGCATCAGCGGCATCTATAAGGGCTTGAATTTTTCTATTAATAGAGTCTCTATTAGGATCAAAGTTTTTAAATACTTCATCACCATGTCTAGCAAAATGCCAAATTGCTAATTGCGTTACAAAAAAGTCATCATCATCATTTGAATTCCAAGTACCATTTCCAGTATATTTATAGCCGTTGGAAATTAAATAAAAAATTTGGTCCCTATTAGCGGTTAATTCACTTTCACAATTCCAGTAAACTGTTCCACCCTCTGATGGAGATGGATTTCCTTTTTGTTCATCTAAACAATATAATAGTTTGTTAGTAGTAGATATCTTTATATAAGAATGTACTTCACTACGAGCAGTTCCAATATTTTTTGATACAACATGATAGTTGATGTTACCACTACCTGGACCGCTTCCATAGTTCACTCCTACTTCATAAGCTAAAACATTAGAACTAAAAATTAAAAATACCCCCAACATAAACATAAATAAACTTAATATTTTTTTATTCTTCATTTTTATATCCTCCTATGATTAAATGTTATCATAAAATTAATTTTTTTTCAATATATTTCATAAAATTAATTATGAAATATATTATCCATCGAGGAATAACCTCAAAAAATATTAAAGAGAATTCTTATTCTGCTATTAAAAAAGCTATTAAAGATAAAGAAAGTATAGGAGTAGAATTTGATATAAGATTAACTAAAGATAAAAAAATAGTATTATCTCACAATTCTCTTATTAATTTAAATGTTATTGAAGAAACTAACTATAGTGAATTAATTAAAAATAATTATCTAACTACTTTAGATAAGATTCTTGATATTGATACTAATAAAATATTTTTAATTGATATTAAAACTAATAATAACTATAAAGTATTTTCTGATATTCTTATGAATACTATTAATAAATATAATAAAAATATTTATTTAGCTTCTTTTGATAAAAATATTATTAAGTATATCAAAAGTAAATATAAGAAAGGAATAATTACACT
>OGXX01004656.1_pt1 | contig 10459 bp, 7 predicted proteins | sample 1576301 | NCBI WGS metagenome assembly OGXX01 (sample SAMEA3541469, study PRJEB24748) | human gut metagenome | biome: human gut; feature: human-associated habitat; material: faeces | place: China | collected 2012 | reverse complement strand
CACCCTGATTGAGGAAGGCTTTGTTTACATCGCGGAATCTCCTCTGTTTGAAATCGAAACCAAAGATAAAACCTACTTTGCTTATAATGAACAGGAGAAAGATCGGATTCTGACCGAAATCCAAGGCAAAAAATATACCCTACAGCGTTCAAAAGGATTGGGTGAAAACGAGCCGGATATGATGTGGCTTACCACCATGAATCCCGAAACCCGCCGTTTGATCAAGGTTTCTCCCGAAGAGGCGGAAAAAACCGCACAGGTGTTCGATTTGCTGCTGGGTGATGATTTGCAGGGCAGAAAGGATTACATTTCGGAATACGGACATCTTTATCTGGATTTAGCAGACATTTCTTAAACGACCGAAAAGCGGCGGAAAGTTTGAAAGGAATGGTCGTAATTATGTATAAAATATTAGCAATCGGGAACAGCTTTTCTCAGGACGCAACCGCATATCTGCATGATATTGCGGCGGTCGGCGGAACAGACACCAAAATTGTCAATTTATACATCGGCGGCTGCTCACTCAAAACCCACTGGGAAAATGCAGAAAGTGATCATAAAAATTACCTGTACGAATTAAACGGCTCTTCCGACGGCAGAATGGTATCGATTCGGGAAGTGCTGACCGAAGAAAGCTGGGATTTTATCACCTTGCAGCAGGCAAGCCATGACAGCGGCAAATCCGAAACCTATCAGCCCTATCTGTCCAAGCTGTCCAGCTATGTCAGACAATATGCCCCCGGGGCGAAACAACTGCTGCATGAGACATGGGCGTATGAAATCGATTCTGATCATCCGGCGTTTGCCGAACATTATCACAACAATCAGAATGAGATGTACCACGCACTTCGCTGTGCCTATCTGGAGGCGGCAAATCAGCTTGCAGTACCGATGATCCCCTGCGGCGATGTGATACAGGCATTGCGAAAAACCGCCCCCTTTGATTACGCAAACGGCGGAATTTCTCTCTGCCGGGACGGCTTTCACATGAATATTCCATACGGCCGCTACGTGCTGGGCGCTGTCTGGTATGAAACAATGCTGCACGGCAGCATTGCCGAAAATTCCTATCTTCCGCCCGAAGCACAGCCCGATTTAATTGCATTTTTGAAAAGCAGTATTCCCGATCTGTTGCAAAACAACAGGGCACGATAATAATGATAAGCATGAGGAATGGTAAGCAATATGGCAAAAAAGAAAACTTCTTCAGAAAAAAAAGTAAATGTAAACGCCCAGATTGAAGGGGCAGGAATCGTACTGGAGCAGCCGATCACCACTACGCTGGAAACCAACTATCTGCCCTATGCGATGAGCGTTATCGTTTCCCGCGCGCTGCCGGAGATCGACGGCTTCAAGCCTGCCCACCGCAAGCTGCTCTACACGATGTACGGCATGGGCCTGCTGAAGGGCAACCGTACCAAAAGCGCCAACATCGTCGGCAGCACGATGCACCTGAACCCCCACGGCGATGCAGCCATCTATGACACGATGGTGCGCATGGGCCGCTCCAACGAGAGCCTGCTCGTGCCGTTCGTGGACTCCAAGGGTAACTTCGGCAAGGCGTACAGCCGCGATATGGCCTACGCCGCCGCCCGTTATACCGAGGCCAAGCTTGAGCCGGTCTGTGATGAGCTGTTCCGAGATATCGACAAGGACACTGTGGACTTTGTGCCGAACTATGACGGTACCACGACCGAGCCGACCCTGCTGCCCGTCACCTTCCCGACAATTTTGGCCAACAATACGCTGGGCATCGCGGTCGGCATGGCATCCAACATCTGCTCCTTCAATCTGGAGGAGCTCTGCAACGCGACGGTTGCGCTGATGAAGGACCCGCAGGCGGACCTGCGGGAGATCATCCCCGCGCCCGATTTCGTCGGCGGCGGCACAATTCTCTACGATGCCGCCGAGATGCAGAATGTGCTGGAAAACGGCCGCGGCAGTGTCCGCGTCCGCGCCAAGTGGAGCTACGACAAGGCGAACAACTGCATTGATGTCACCCGCATCCCGCCCACAACGACGGTCGAGGCCATCATGGACAAGATCACCGAGCTGGTCAAGCTCGGCAAGATCCGTGAGATCTCCGACATGCGCGACGAGACCGATCTCAACGGTCTGAAACTGACCATCGACCTCAAGCGCGGTCAGGACCCCGACAAGCTGATGGCCCGCCTGTACAAGGCTACGCCCTTGGAGGACAGCTTTGCCTGCAACTTCAATGTGCTGATCGCGGGCCAGCCCAAGGTGCTGGGTGTGCGCAGCATCCTGCTGGAGTGGATTGCCTTCCGCGCCGAGTGTGTGCGCCGCCGCACCTACTACGACCTGCAGGGCAAGCAGAAGCGTCTGCATCTGCTCAAGGGCTTGAAGGCGATTCTGCTCGACATTGACAAGGCCATTGAGATCGTGCGCAACACGGCCGAGGAGACCGAGGTCGTACCCAACCTGATGATCGGCTTTGGCATTGACGAGGTACAGGCTGAATATGTGGCCGAGATCAAGCTGCGCCACCTTAACCGCGAGTACATCCTCAAGCGCACCGAGGAGATCGAGGAGCTCGAAAACGCCATTGCCGATCTTGAGGATATTCTCAAGCGCCCGGCCCGCATCAATAAGATCATCATGAAGGAACTGGGCGATGTAGCCAAAAAGTACGGCAAGCCCCGCCGCTGCGAGATCATGTACGAGATCCCGGCCTCTGAGGCGGAGGAGCCTGAGCAGCAGATCCCCGACTACCCGGTGCATCTGTTCTTCACGCGGGACGGCTACTTCAAAAAAATCACGCCCCAGAGCCTGCGCATGAGCGGTGAGCAGAAGCTGAAAGACGGTGACGAGGTACTGTTTACCTGCGAAAGCACGAACAGCACCGAGCTGCTCTTCTTCACGAATCACCGTCAGGTCTACAAGTCCCACGCCTATGACTTTGCCGACAGCAAGGCCAGCGTGCTGGGCGATTATGTAGCCTCCGCCCTCGGCATGGAGGAGGGTGAGGTGCCGCTGTATATGGTGGTCACGCCCGATTACAAGGGCTGGATGCTCTTCCTCTATGAGAACGGCAAATGCGCCAAGGTCCCGCTGTCCAGCTATGAGACAAAGCAGAACCGCCGCAAGCTGCTCAAGGCATACAGCGATAAGGCAGAGCTTGCCTTTATGCGCTTTATCCCCGAGGAGACCGAACTGGCCATCTTTACAACAAACAACCGCCTGCTGCTGGTCGGCAGTGCGCTCATCCCTGAAAAGGCGACCCGCGATACCGCCGGTGTCAATGTGGTTACGCTGAAAAAGAACGCCGGTATCTCCCGCCTGACGCTGGCCGAGGGGCTGGAGCTCAACGATGCCCCGCGCTATCGTGTGCGTACCCTGCCTGCCGCCGGCGCCACCCTCAAGGAGGATGACCGCATCGAGCAGCTGACGCTGTAAAGAAAATAGTGCACAAATCTCCGTAGGGGCGCATTCCATATGCGCCCGCAAGGGGGCAGCCGCCTGCGGGGCGTCGGGGACGCCGCCCCCTACAGCTACCCGCACAGTGCATGCAGCTCAAAAAACTCCCTCCGCGAGGGGGAAAAACGCACCTTTTTTTGCAGGCCGAAGCAAACTGCACAAGATTTTTTCAAAAATTTCAAAAACGCTACTTTTCAAGAACTTGAAAAAATGATATGCTATATCCGGCTATGTTACACAGATTAACGGCGCGGCGATGCTGTATCAGCCGGCAATTTCTTTTGGGGTAAGGCGCAGAGGGGCGAAAATGAGTTACAAAAACAGCTATGAAGACGGAATCTATTCTTCTGACATGACAAAGCTGGGAGACAGTGTGCTTCAGTCGATGCAGGAAACGATTCAAAAAAACGGCGGTGTCGGGACCATTACCGGGTACTTTGACGATGATCTGTCGATTTTGTCGATCGGTGATTTGCTGCTGCACAATCTGGGGTACAGCTACGAATCCCTTATGGCGCAGACAAAGGGCTCGCTGAAAAAGCTTTTTTACGGGGAGAATGTCACTTTCCTTGAGAAAGACCGCTTTCGTCAGATTCATGGTGCGGGAGAAGGGCAGATCCTCACAGCGGATGGTGCCCCCGTCTATGTGTGCCTCTACAAAGAAAATACAACGGATGCCGCCGGAAAGCCGGTCTGGGTCATGTCCGTGCAGATCAACTGGGCGTATGAGAATCTCGCTCTGGTCAATGAATCCATACGCTCGGCGCTCTGGTATTTTGACTGCAATGAAAACAGTGAGATCGTCAATGTGTATTGGAGCCATGCGTTTCGGCGCCTCCTTGGGTATCGTGATATTCTGGATTTCCCGAGCGAGCTGGCTGCATGGTCGGAGCTTCTGCATCCGGAGGATAAGGACCGTGTCCTGAAGCTGCTGCAGGACACGATTGCAGACAAAACCAATCAGACAAAGTATAAGGTGGAGTACCGACTGAAGACAAAGGGTGGCCGATACCTGTGGTTCCGGGCGTCTGCGGAGGTGATACGCCGTCTGGATGGCTCGGCCAAGCGAATCGCCGGAATCCTCAGCAACATTGACGCAGAAAAAAGAAGCCGGATGCAGGCGCAGCGGGCAGCCGCCTTTCACCGCGCGTTCACCAGCGCAAACCTCTGCGAATACTATGTAAACCTTGAAGAAAACACATTTGACACCTTCAAGGTGGAAGCCTCCCTGATGACGGCCTTTGAGCAGAGCCATACATGGGATGAGCTGGTCAGGTTCTTTGTGGACAACTATGTCGTTGCACAGGACAAACAGGCCGTAACGGATTTCTATAATCGTGCCTACATCGCAGAAAAATTAAAGGGACTGGACACAGAGCTGTGCCAGGAATGCCGCATCATACTGAACGGCGAGGAGCGGTGGGTCCGCAATGTCGTCATGCGCGGTGAGATAGAAGATTCCGAATACGCGATGATCTTCCTGCGGGACATCACCGAGTCCAAGGCAGAGACAGCGCGGCGGATGCAGATGGCATCGGACAACGCCTCCATGGAGCTTCTGATCCAGAGCATGGTGCGGCTGCTGGATCGCTTTGTTGTCTGCGATCTTGAGAATGACCGGTATAGATTCTACAATCTGCAGGGGGGAATGGTATACGAGCCGACCGGCACCTACCATGCTTTTGTGGAGCAGGTGACTGCAAAGTATAAAACGCTTGAGCCGCTGGAAGCTATGAAGACGATGATGTCCCCGGAAAATATCCGTAAGAACCTGACCGCAGAAAGCGATGTCTATAAATTTGAATACTGCTCTCTGGACGAAAACACCTACAAAATCGCCTCATTCATTCCGCTGGAGTGGGAGGGCACAAGGCTGGTAAAGGCTCTGCTGGCCTCCATGGATGTGTCACAGGAGAAAAAGGCCGAGATCGAATCCCACAGGGCGCTGAAGGATGCCTACCGCGCGGCGGAGAATGCAAGCCGGGCCAAGACGGACTTCCTCTCCAATATGTCCCATGACATCCGGACGCCGATGAATGCAATCGTCGGCCTGACAGCCATTGCAGGTGCGAATATCGAGAATCCGGATAAGGTGATCGAGTGCCTTGGCAAAATGACAAAGTCGAGCCGCCATTTGCTGGGACTGATCAATGAAGTGCTGGACATGGCGCGCATCGAAAGCGGAAAGATGTCCCTTGCCGAGGAGGATTTCAATCTGCCGGAGCTGGTCGATAACCTGATTACCCTTACAAAGCCTGTTATTGATGAGCACCGGCATAATTTTGAGGTCCATGTGGACCGTATTGAACACGAGGCCGTCTGCGGCGACAGCCTGAGAATCCAGCAGGTCTTTGTAAACCTGATGAGCAACGCCGTCAAGTACACCCCGGATGGCGGCAATATCACATTCTCTATTAAAGAAAAGCCGAACGGCTTCTCGGAGCTTGGCTGCTACGAGTTTTCGATTGCAGATAACGGCATCGGCATGACGCCCGAATTCCAGAAGATCATGTTTGAGCCGTTCAGCCGGGCAGACGATCACCGGACGACCAAGGTGCAGGGCACGGGTCTGGGTATGGCAATCAGCCAAAATATCGTCAACCTGATGAACGGCAGCATCAAGGTTGACAGTGCGCCGGGCAAAGGCACAACAATCACGGTGACGATCTATCTGAAGCTGCAGGAGAGCGAAAAGGAGCAGGAAAAAGAACTGCTCGACCTGCCGGTGCTGGTTGTGGACGATGACAAAACCTGCTGCGAAAGCACGGTTGCAACCCTCAAGGACATTGGCATAGCAGGCGAATGGGTGCTTACGGGCAGGGAGGCCGTGGAGCGCTGCTATGCGCGCCATGAAGCCGGGTGCGACTACTTTGCGGTGATTCTGGATTGGAAGATGCCGAAAATGGACGGCATCGAGACGGCCAGAAAAATTCGCGAGCAGGTAGGCAAGGATGTGACCATCATCATCCTGACCTCCTTTGAATTCAGTGAGATCGAGGAGGAGGCCCGGGCGGCAGGCGTGGATGCGTTTATCGCAAAGCCGCTGTTCCGTTCCCGCCTGACGGCGACCCTGCGGCAGTTTACATCCGGCAAAAAGGAGAAAAACGCCCGAAGCCTTCTGGAAAGCTTTGCCAAAACCGATTACACGAACAAGAGGGTCCTTCTGGTGGAGGACAACGAGCTGAACCGTGAGATCGCTGCCGAAATTCTGGGTATGACGGGCGTGGCCGTTGACATTGCCGAAAACGGAAAAATAGCGGTCGAAAAGGTTGTGGCAGCCCCGGAAAAATGGTATGACCTGATCTTTATGGACATCCAGATGCCGATCATGAACGGGTACGAGGCTACTGCGGCGATCCGCTCCCTTCCCGGCGGGCGCGGAAAGGTGCCGATCATCGCCATGACGGCGAACGCCTTTGCCGAGGATGTACAGCTGGCAAAGAACACCGGCATGAACGAGCATATTGCAAAACCGCTGGAGCTTGATAAGCTAAACGATGTTCTGAAGCAATGGCTGCAATGAGTTTGGGGAAAACATAAAAGGGGCTGCTGCAAGAGGAATTTTCCCTCGTGCAGCAGCCTTTTTTTCCATTTATAGCAATTTTCAATAATACAGCACAGTACTTTAACTTTTGAGCAAAAAGAGGTATAACAGAGGCAAAGAAGGTGAGAACTATGCTGCACAATGAAGCTCGGAAATTGATTCTGGAAGCATATGATAAGGGAATCAGTGTAAAAGAACTGGCGGAGTGTTTTTCTGTAAATCCCTGTTCGATTTACCGCCTGCTAAAACGCAGAAATGAAACAGGAAGCTATGAAGCTCAAACATATTTCCGAGGTAAAAAGCCAAAACTTTCTGATCCAGATCAACAAAATATCCTTGCGCTCATGGAAAAGCAGCCGGATATTACCTGCTTGGAGATTATAGAAGCATTAAATCTTCCGGTAAGCATCGATACCGTTTGGCGTTTTCTTCAGTAGCAGAGATATCGTCGTAAGAAGAAATCTCTTCACACCAGCGAACAGTAGCATCCTCGATGTAGCAGAAAAACGGAAGAACTGGTCAGACCGTATATCTGAATTCAAAGTAAGTAATCTTGTGTTTTTAGACGAAAGCGGATATAATACAGATATGATCAGACGATATGCTTATTCGCTCGGCGGTAGCGGAGCAGTTGATTCTGTTCCGCCTTCCAAGTCAAAAAATACGACCATCCTGTCATCAATTCAAATGGACGGAACACTGCATTACACTACTTTTTCAGGAGGAACGACTGCGGAGGCGTTCAAGGCGTACCTTGAGAATGAACTGCTGCCGTATTTGAGCAGCGATTCCATCCTCATTATGGATAACATGAGATCGCACTCTGCAAAAGCAGTGAAGGCATTGTTGGATACCATGTTCAATATGTCTATCTTCCACCGTATAGTCCAGATTTGGACCCTATTGAAAAACTTCGGTCTAAGATAAAAGCTCTTTTACGTAAGTTCAAAGCCAGAACTTTTAAGACTCTCCCTTACGCAATTCAATATGCATTTCAAGCGGTAACTCAAACTGACTAGGTGGGTTGGTTTCGCTCTTGTGGATATATGCTTTAATTTTGAAAACTGCTATAATACACTTCACTTTTTGTAATTTCACCGTGTTGCTCAGTACATTTGACAAACTAAAGGGTGATATCAAACAATGCTTTTTAATTCGTACATTTTCATTTTTGTATTTTTTCCCATCGTTTTAATTCTTTATTACACACTGAATCATTTTAAAAAATACGAACTTTCAAAAGCTATGCTTTTAATTGCCTCATTATATTTTTATGCCTATTTTGAATGGTCATACCTATGGATCATGCTGTTAAGTATCATTGTCAACTTTGCGTTTAGTAAATGGTTTGAACAATTAAATCTGGAACAGAAATATAGCCTTCGAAAGGTGCTTTTTTTCGTAGCCATCGCTTTTAATCTCGGTATCATCGGCTATTTTAAGTATTACAATTTTTTCTTGGAAAACGTCAATGCCTTATTAGGCACAAATATCCCTCTTCCGCATATTCTTTTGCCGCTAGGTATTAGTTTTTTTACCTTTCAGCAATTGTCCTTTGTTATCGATTGTTATCAGTGTAAAGCTCCATCGTATCATTTGTTAGACTACGCTCTGTTTGTAAGTTATTTTCCTCAGTTAATCGCTGGCCCCATCGTGACGCACGAGGAGCTTGTTCCTCAGATAGAGAGCAAAAATAACAAGCGATTTAATTTTGAATTCTTCTCAAAGGGTATTTTGGCATTTGCTTTTGGCATGGCTAAAAAAGTTTTAATCGCCGATACATTTGGAAATGCAGTAAATTGGGGCTTCAGCCATATTCCTTCGCTGTCTTCTTCCGACGCGTTACTTACTATGTTGGCCTATACTTTCCAAATTTATTTTGATTTCAGTGGTTATTGCGATATGGCAACAGGCATCGGTTTGATGATGAATATCGAACTGCCGCAGAATTTTAATTCACCATATCGTTCATTATCGATCACAGAATTCTGGAAAAGATGGCATATGACGCTAACCCGTTTCTTTACACACTATATCTATATACCGCTGGGGGGCAACAGAAAAGGTGCTGCACGAACCTACCTCAATATCCTTATCGTGTACCTGTGCAGTGGAATCTGGCATGGTGCCAACTGGACATTCATCCTCTGGGGCGTTATGCACGGTATTGCCTGTGTGCTAGATCGTATAACAAAACGCCATACTGAAAAATGGCATCCCGTCATTCGCTGGCTCCTTACATTCACATTTATCAACTTCACGTGGATTTTCTTCCGTGCAGATAACATAGAGAGCGCCATGCAGATGATTAACCGAATCTTTTCCGGTTCTTTCAATCCTATCCAATCCGGCCTGTATTCTGCATTCTACACAGACTCTGCCACAACGATTCTTTCATGGTTCCTACCCAATCAGTATCACTATGTTCATTCCGCCACTCCGGCTCTGATCGTTACCACAGCCTATTTTTGCTTTGCATTTTTTGCTGCACTCAATATGAAAAACACAAATGAACGAATCGAAACATTTAAGCCTCGTTTCTCGTTGGCCTTTATTTCAGCAGCTCTGTTGTGCTATGCCATTCTCTCTCTTTCAGGTGTCAGCACGTTTCTGTACTTCAATTTCTGATAAAATGAGGATGTTATATGTATAAAAAGTTCGTGTGCATCGCTACCGCTTTTATATTCCTGTTTCTTGGAGGTGCGATTACCATAAACGTCCTGCACGATCCTCTATTTCAATACAGAAATCCTTTTGGTGCAAAACCATTCGAGGATTCCGACGTATACTATTCATTTTTAAACGCTACTTATCAGGTTCCGGGTATGGCTAAAAATTTTGACTATGATACATTGATTACTGGCACTTCCATGACCCAGAATTTTGATAGCAGCTACTTTGATGAGCTGATGGGAACAAATGCCTTAAAATTATCCCTAAGCGGCGGAAATATACACAACATATCATCTGTCATGAAGATGGCATTGGAGCATAATCCCAAATTGACAAAAATTTACTCAAGTCTGGATGATTTTGCTTTGGGAGGCGATCCCGACAAAGTAGGTAATCAACCTCCCACTTATCTGCTAAATGAAAATCTCTTTGATGATATCGAGTATATATTAAACAAAAACGTCCTTATCAATTATACACTAAACGATTTGGTCATCACGAAACAGGGAAAACTCCTCACGGAACCTCGCGATAGAATATTTACATGGTACGGTATTGCTTATGGTGAGGAAAAAGTTTTAAACAAGTATTCACTCTCGGACATAAACAGCACGCCTCTTGGTTCGGATTATTATATTCCGAATGCAAAATGCAATTTGGAAAACTGGTACTTACCATTGATTGAGGCTTATCCAGAGGTTGAATTTAATTTCTTCATTCCTCCATATAGTTGCCTAGCCTGGAATAATACTGTCCGCAGAAATGAGGTTGATGCCGTACTTACAATGTACACTTATGCAACAC
>OGXX01004655.1_pt1 | contig 10461 bp, 13 predicted proteins | sample 1576301 | NCBI WGS metagenome assembly OGXX01 (sample SAMEA3541469, study PRJEB24748) | human gut metagenome | biome: human gut; feature: human-associated habitat; material: faeces | place: China | collected 2012 | reverse complement strand
TTGCCTGCCTCATCTTCACGCTGACGGCTCCGAAATACATTTGGAGCATCATCGGCATCTAAGTGGTGCAAGGGTAAAAATCAGTTGCTTATTTTCTGTGTGCTGGGTATAATGGAAATTAGGAAAGGAGGCGGCGCGAATGACAGAATCTGTGAAAAATGAGCTTTCTGATATCTGCCGGATCATTGACGCAACTGTGGATACAGAGAAGATCTATCTTTTCGGCTCATACGCCTATGGTACACCAACCGATGATAGTGACTACGATTTGTGCGTCATTATCCCGGAAAATTCCATACGTCCGGCAGACGCGGTCAAGGCGATCCGCCGTGCGCTCTTTTCAGCGCAGTCCGTCCCCTTGGATGTAATTGTTTATCGCTCTAACGCATTCCATCAGAGAGCGGAACACGCTTCTCTGGAGCGGAAAATCGCAAGAGAGGGGGTCTTGCTGTATGAGCACCGGCTGGAGCAGCGAATGGCTTGACTTTGCCTATATGGATCTCAGCGCCGCGGAACATCTGCTGACGATGCGTCCGCTGCCTGTGGAAATTATTTGCTATCACTGTGAACAGGCTGCCGAAAAATTTCTAAAAGCCACGCTTGTTCAATTCGACAGAGAGCCGCCCAAAACGCATGACCTTATCCAGCTTTGTAAGCTGTGCTGTGAAGTAGACACGCAGTTTGAGCAACTGGCAGACTCCTGTATTGAACTGACGCCATACGGCGTTCAGGTTCGCTATCCATCCAATTTAGAACTGGATGAATCCGACGCCGTCTGTGCGTTAAAGGAATGCAGGCTCGTTCAGGGCTTTGTTTGCCAGAAACTTGGATATGAACCGGAAAGCAAAGATACCCAAAGCTTTGGACAGACAATGAAATAAGTAAAGACAGCAGTCAAGGCCGTCGCCCGAAAGGGCGGCGGCCTTGTCGCGTCTCCGGAGGTGAATGAACAATATTTATTTGGGATTTTGTCGCCGCGACAGTCCTGGATCAGCTCATGGACTGGGTCTATGGGCAGGCCATAGGATTTCTCGGCAACTTCTTTGCCCTCATGGGCAATATGGGCGTGGAGCTGTTCGAGCTGGAATGGGTCAGCGCCATCATTCTTTTTTTCTCCCGCCTCGCGTGGGCGTTATTTACGGTCAGCGTGGTGGTCTGCGCCTTTGAATGCGGCATCGAATACTCCGCTGGCAGGGGCAATCTCCAGCAGTGCGGGATGAACATCATCAAGGGCTTTCTGGCGGTGAGCCTGTTCACCGTTGTCCCCGTCCGGCTCTACGCCCTATCCGTGTCGCTCCAAGCCACCTTCTCAGCGGGTCTCACCGGCTACGGCCGGAGCATTGGCGAAGTGGGGCAGGAGATCATCACCGAACTCAGCGAGATACAGACACTTGCCGATGTGGTAAACAGCTCCCACTTCGGCCTTGGCATCATCACCAGCCCCATTATGCTCCTTTTTTGCGTGATCCTCATGGGCTACGCGGTGCTGAAGGTGTTTTTTGCCAATCTGAAACGCGGGGGCATTTTGCTCATCCAGATCGCGGTGGGCAGCCTTTATATGTTCAGCGTCCCACGGGGCTATCTGGACGGCTTTATGGGCTGGGCGCGGCAGGTCATCGGCTTGTGCCTGACCGCCTTCCTCCAGTCCACCATCCTCATTGCGGGACTTATGGTGTTCAAGGATCACGCACTGATGGGCGTGGGGCTCATGCTCTCCGCCGGTGAAGTGCCCCGCATTGCCGGCAGCTTCGGTCTGGACACCACAACAAAGGCCAATATTACGAGCGCCGTTTATACGGCACAGTCCGCGGTGAATGTGACGAGAACCATCGCCGCAGCGATCAAGTAAAGAGGTGTATATGAAATGACTCAGCCAACACGGAAACTTACGATGGGGAGCCTGTTCGATGGTATCTCCGGTTTCCCTCTGGCTTCGGTACGATGCGGCATCGAGCCGATCTGGGCCAGCGAGATCGAGCCGTTCCCCATACTGGTATCAAAGATCCGTTTCCCTCGCATGGAGCAGATGGGAGACATTACAAAGCTGAACGGCGCGTATCTGCCGCCTGTGGATATTATCTGCGGAGGCAGCCCGTGCCAAGATCTCAGCTGTGCTGGCTTGCGGGCTGGTCTAACCGGCGCACGATCCGGCCTTTTTATGGAACAAATACGAATCATTCAGGAGATGCGAGATGCAGACAGAAAATCTGGAAGGACAGGAATCCATATTCGGCCGAGATTCGGAATTTGGGAAAATGTCGTCGGTGCTCTCTCAAGTGGGCGGGACGCTGAAACGGGTCAAAAAAAGCCTGGGGCGGATTTTCAAAAAGTCCTCGAAGCGTTCCTCCAAGTTGAAGAACCATACCTTCATGTTGTTAGACCTGAGACCGGGCGCTGGGAATATGCTGGGGGCATATTGGGAGTACGATCCTCCGTGGCTTGGATCATTTGGGACGCCCAACACTTCGGAGTGCCCCAAAGACGCCGTCGAGTGTTCCTTGTGGCAGATTTTGCAGGCTACAGCGCCATCCCGATACTCGCTATCCCAGACAGCGTGCCTGGGTATTCTGCGCCGCGCAGAGTGCCGCGGCAAATCGCTGCCACCCTTATTGGAAGCAGCTTTGCGTATGCAGGCAGGGCTTGACCCGCCTGCGCCCATATCCGGCGAAGCGAAAGCCTACCATATCAATCAGCGCAATGAAGGAATTGACTTAGACGGTGTGTCCGGCGCATTGATGGCGACGCAGAACCTTCAAATGCAGACCTTTATCACAAATCCCGGCAGCAGTCAGAGTGGTCCGCAAAAGCAGATCGCATTCGCCGCCAACCAGCGGGACGAGGTGCGTGACCTGCATGATGTAGCAGGCGCGCTGCAGGCTCAGCCGGGGTTGAAACAACAAACCTTTGTCGCTGGATTTTCTGCTGGAGCTGGCACGAGCGCCGGAACCATCGGATATCAGGAAGGCGTATCGCCCACGCTGAAAGGCAGCCCCAGCGGGAACTGTATGCCCAGCATCCTCTGTATCAATGATCAAGGTGGGCAGATCATGGAGTGCAGTGAGAACGTCACCGGCACCCTCCGGGCACAGGAGCACGGGCACCAACCTCTGGTCCTGCGTCCGGGAAAGCCTTTACTGTATGAAAACTATGGCATAGACAGCCGCTATACAGGCCCCCATAAGGTAGCGCCAACGCTTTCAGCCAGAATGGGTACGGGCGGATTGAACACGTCACTTGTTCAACAGGTACCGGAAGAAGTCATCTGCATTGCGGGCAACGCCATTGACCGGCAGCCGCAGAACGGCGGCAACGGCTTCGGCTGGCAGCGGGACATTTCCTATACCCTGACCACCTCGGATCGCCACAGCGTCTATGCCCGCCAGAGGGTAGATCAGTTCAAGGATGATGAAATCGCCTCCACGGAGAGCGCACGGCAGCATAAGGACGCTACGGACCTTGTCTGCCAGCCAACCTCTACCTGGGATGCGGACTGCCGGAATCTCATTCGCCGCCTCACACCGCTGGAGTGCGAACGGCTCCAGGGCTATCCGGATGGCTGGACCGATGTCCCCGGCGCTTCGGACTCCGCACGCTACAAAGCCCTCGGCAACAGTGTCGCCATCCCCTGTGTAGAATACCTCATGCAACGGGTGGCTATGGTCATTACGCTTGATTTGGAATGGGATTTTTAGTTGGTCCTGGTAATAGCTTTCACACTTGCTTTCGGGTATCTTGGCTTTACCATTAAAAAGATTGGAGGAACTGCTATGGCAGAAAAAACGCGCAACCTCTGTGCTGAGATCCCATTGGAGCTGCATACCAAAGTACGGCAGCGACAGGCGGAATCCGGCGAGACATTGAGCCGGTACATGACTGCGCTCATCACAAAATTTTATGAAATGGAGGACAATGCGAAGATGGACAAGGACAATGTGAGGACGGTGGCGTTTCAGGTGCCCACCGAGCTGTTTGAGCAGCTCAAGGCATACCTCAAGCGGAACGGCATCAAGCAGAACGCCTTCTTCCTGGACTGCATCCGGCAGGCGCTGGCGGAGGACACCGGCGCCGCCGAAGAATAAGAAATACATCGCGCGAACCGCTGCTGAGATTCTCGGCAGCGGTTTTGCTTTGGAGGAACAAAATGTTTATTTACCCCGAAAACCTGAAAGCCAAGCCCATGCTGTGGCTCTGGCTGCTGCGGGACATCGCCGTGATCGGCATCGGCGCTTTGCTCTCTGTGCTGGCGCTGACCCAGGGCCTTGGCATGGGACTGCTGGTGGTTACAGTGCTGTATGCCTTCCTCACCATTCAGGTGGATGGCAGCAGTATCTTAGATTTCCTGCGCCGTGCCGCCTGTTTTCTCTTTCTGCGGCAGCAATACTATGAATGGAGGCTGGACCCATGAATCGGAAACAGAAAAAGGAACTGCGCCAGCGGCAGTCGACCCGGCAGCTCATGGGCATCGTCCGTGTGACGCCCCACGGCATCGTGACAGATTCCGGGGAGCGGGTCTTCTTCCTGATCCAGCCGGACAACCTCTCTGTCCTGTCCCCAGAAGTCATCCGGGGCCGCGTCCGCTCCCTCACCATGCTTCTCAGCACCCAACCAACCTTGGAAATTCTGGCGCTGGACTCCCGCGAATCCTTCCAGCGGAACAAGGAATATTACCTGCGGCGACTGGAGGAGGAAACGGAGCATGCCGTGCGGGAGCTGCTGGAGCGGGACATGGCCCATCTGGACGCCATTCAATTCTCATCCGCCTCCTCCCGCAAATTTGTGCTGGTGCTCCCACTGGATGAAAAAGCCGGTGCGGATGAAAGCGCGCTGCGGCAGTTGGAGAAAGCCATCTGTGACCACGGGCTCCGCGTGCGTCTGGCGGAGGAGCAGGATGTGAAGCGCCTGCTGGCGATCTACTACCGGCAGGATCTCACCACGGAGGTATTCCGTGATTTCGATGGAGAGGAGTATGTACATGGCTAAAAAGAAACAGAAGAAGAAAAAGAAGATGCCGGAACAGGTGCAGCGCCCGAAAGATTTTCTGGATATGATCGCGCCCGCGGCGGTGAAGTTCAACACCGACCACTTCATCCTTGGCAGCCGGTATCACACGGCAATGGCACTGAAAAGCTACCCGCCCATGACGGATGAGCTGGCGCTGCTGTGGGGCCTTGGCGATATGGGCGGCGTCAACCTGCGTCTGACGGCGCGGCAGGTCACGCCCGCCGAGGAGGATGCCATCCTCCATGCCGCCACCAACAAAAGCCGCATGGAACGGAGCAACACCAACGATTACAAGCAAAGCGTCACGGCGGAGGCCAACCTGCGGGATATGGCGGAGCTGCTGGCGAAGCAGCGGCAGGAAAAGGAGCCGCTCATCCACTGCGGCGTGTATCTGGACATCGCCGCCGCGGATACGGAAAAGCTGCGCGCGGCGCGGGACACCGTATCCGCCCAACTGGTGCGCTCCCGCATGGGCGCCGATCCGCTGCTCCTGCGCCAGCGGGAGGGCTTTCTTTCCGCCAACCCCGCAGGCGGCAGCCAGCTTGCCAATTTTGCGGAGCGTGTCCTGCCTGCCAGGAGCGTTGCCAATCTGTACCCCATGAACTATTCCGGCAAAACCGATCCCAAGGGCTTCTTCATCGGCCGGGACCGCTTCGGCTCCAACATCATCGTGGACTTCGACCACCGTGCTTCTGACAAGACCAACGCCAGCGCCCTCATCCTCGGCAACACCGGACAGGGCAAGAGTTATCTTCTGAAGCTCCTGCTCTGCAATGTGCGGGAGGCGGGCAAAAGCGTCATTTCATTGGACTCCGAGCACGAGATGGAGGACGAGTGCCGCGCCCTGGGCGGCTGCTTTTTGGACTACTTAAGCGGGCAGTACCGCATCAACCTGCTGGAGCCGCGCTGCTGGGACGATGGCAGCGGGCCGGAAGACCCGGACGCGCCGGACGCTTTCCGGGGGACGCTGCTCTCTCAGCACATCTCCTTCCTGCGGGATGTGTTCCGCGTCTACAAGGGCTTTGACACGCCCCACATCGACACGCTGGAACTGATGGTGGAGCGGCTCTATCAAAAGTGGAACATCACCGACCGCACGGACTTCGCGTCGATGCAGCCGACCGATTACCCCATCCTCTCCGACCTCTACGATGCCATTCAGGAAAGCTACGACCATTATGAGGCCGCAGACAGCCTCTACCCGCGGGAAATGCTGCGGGATCTGCTGCTGGGGCTCCATTCCATGTGCCGCGGCGCGGATGCCCGGTTTTTCAACGGGCATACCAATATTGACCGCTCCAAATTTCTTGTTTTCTGCGTCAAGGGGCTGGATAACATGGCGAAAAATCTTCGGAACACCTTGCTGTTCAGCCTGCTGTCCTATATGTCGGATCAGCTTCTGACGCTGGGCAATTCCGTGGCCGCCATTGACGAGCTGTACCTGTGGCTGTCCGATCCCACCGTCATCACCTACATCCGCAACGCGCTTAAAAGAGTACGAAAAAAGGAATCCGCCCTGTTCCTTGCCAGTCAGAACTTGGAGGACTTCACCCAGCCGGGGATACGGGAGCTGACACGCCCCCTCTTTTCCATCCCCGTCCATCAATTTATCTTTAACGGCGGCAACGTGGATAAGAAGTTTTTCATGGATAACCTCCAGCTGGAGGAGTCCGAATATGCCCTGATCCGGGACCCGCAGCGCGGCTCCTGCCTCTACAAGTGTGGCAACGAGCGGTATCTCTTGCAGGTGCAGGCCCCGGAGTACAAGCAGGCCATCTTCGGAACGGCAGGTGGACGGTAATGGCGGTACCCGTCGCGGCACTGGCGAAGCTCGCTGCTGCCGCGCTCTCAGGAGAGGATACCCGGCGAAAGCTGGGCTGGATCGTAGCGGCGATCTGTTCACCGCTGATCCTGACGCTGGCGCTGATCTGTTCTCTGCTCTCCGGTAGCGCGGAGCATAACAACTCCGCCGTCCTGCTCTGCTTCAACGGCGGCAACATTCCGGGCAAAGCGCCTGCGGAATATGTTGCTTACATTGAAGATATGCGCCGCAGCTTCACACTGCTGGACGACGCCGTCGCCGCCGTCAATGGCATGACGGAGAACGGCGACAGCCTTGACGGTATCCGCGTCAAGGCTGTTTTCTACGCCATTTTCTTTGGAGAGGACACGCCGAGCAGGAGAGCGCATAAGCAATTCGTGGACTGCTTTGTGACCTATGAGGAACGCACCCGCACCGTCACCGCCGAGGACGGGACAGAAACCGAGGAAAGCTACACCGTGGCGATTCCCATCACGGACATAGCCACCGTGTACGGTAATATTGAAAAAACTCTTCACTTGGAAATATCTGCGGAACAGAAGTCCAATGCTGACAGTATCTACAACCTCATCCGCTATGGCATAGCCGGTGGCTCCGAGGGCTGGATACCCGGCGCGGATGTGCCGTTTATTGGCGCGGACGGTTTCTGCTCCCCCATTGGCTCCGGCTGGGAGCGCCGTGTCACCTCTGAATTCGGTAACCGCATCGATCCCATCACCGGGAAGCGCAAGGGGCACACCGGCATGGACCTGGCTATTCCCACCGGCACGCCCATCCGCGCCGCGCTGGGCGGAACGGTGACGGTCTCCAAGTACAACGCCGGAGGCTACGGCTACTACGTATGCATCGACCACGGCAACGGACTCGTTACGCTGTACGGTCACTGCTCTCAGCTTCTGGCGAGAGTGGGACAAAACGTGCAAGCGGGAGATATCATCGCCCTCTCCGGCAGCACCGGGCGCTCCACCGGGCCGCACCTCCACTTCGAGGCGCGCGTCAATGGGGAGCGGACGAATCCAAGGCATATCTGCCAAAAAGTTAAAAAGGACAACAGTCAAAGGAACAGAAATGGAGGCAAGCGATGTCAGATAAAAACTCGCTATTGGAATTCCCAACGGACGAAACCAAGGAAAAAGTACAATGGACAAAAGGACACGACTTCATGGATGGCACGCCGCGGTATACCTTTGAGGGACGCGATCCCGCTACGACCTATGAGCGCTTTCAAGTCGTAATCTACACAGAGTGGGAACACCGGTACGCACATGATCCCGGCAACCGGTGCAATCACTATTACGGCTATGTGCGTGATAATGAACAGGAATGGTCAGAAACCATCGGACCGTTCTTCTCTGTGAGGGAAGCGAAGAAGGAAACGCTGGCGCTATTCAATTCCTTTATGGAGCGGTTCGTTGCAATGGAGTCGGCTACGCAGAAGCACAATATGAAAATGGGAGGAATCTGAGTATGGCGTATGTAAAAGTCAGGCCGCCGGTCAAGATTTATCACCTGACGGGGAAGCACAATCTCAACAGCATTCTGGACGACGGCGTGATCCGCCGCTTCAACGATACGGAATGCTGGTTCTGTGAGAGCCTCGAAAAAATGAAAGCGTACATGGCGCAGACGGTTCTCTGTGAGGGCAAGCCCTATTACGCCGTGGGCGGTCAGCTCTGCCGCTATCCCAAATTCGTGCCGGAGGACTATGTTCTCCTCAAACTCACGCCCCGTGGCTATGAGGATAACTGGTACCGCTGGAATCAGGAGATCCCTCCCGGCAGTTCCAGAGAACTGATGCAGGCAGCAAAAGAATTCTCCATGTTGAAAATCGGCTACCGCGGCGATATGGCGTTCCGCAGTGCGGAGGTCATCGATGTGGCATTGTTTCTTACGGATGGGATCGTGCAGGGAAATCCGGTGCAGACCACATCGGAACTGCGGGAGCTCCTGTTTGAACACGTCGAGCGCGGGCAGAGAGAATACACAGATTCTCTCTACCGCATATCGTTTTTGCTATAATGCCTTGCTGACCATGCGTTTAGACCGTGAACAGTTGAAAGTGCTGGCGGCTATGGATGACCCGCTGGAGGTGGTGCGCAGCGCATGGGCCTCGGCGCAGGAGGTGGGACAGGAGGAAGAATTCTCTCATACGCTGTTTGAAATCTGTGAGCAGACGGTGCAAGAACAGACGATGCAGATGAAATAGGAACGGAGGAATATGCCGACTATGAAAAAAGAAAATGTCACGATCACATTCGAGAGTGAGCAGCTTGCCGCTCTCGAATTTTCGCTCAAAAAGAAAAACACCAGCGTGCAGGCGCAGCTGGAGGAACTGCTCAAATGTCTCTACGAATCCGAGGTGCCGGAGCCGGTGCGGGAATATCTGGACAGCCGTACAGCGCCCGCTGCCCGGCCCCGCCGTCCGTCAAGGCCGGCGAAGCCGCAGCCGCGGGAGGAGCCTCCCTCTGTGTTGGCGTCACCTGACGCTCCTGAAAAGGCTGGTGGTTGAGATGGCACGGCAGGAAAAAATCGTGCTGTGGATCGACCGGCGATGGAAGGATGCCATTGAGAAGCATCTCAGGGATGAAACCTTGGAGGAGCATCTGGAAGATGTGCTGGATGAGCTTTGCAACCAGCTCCCAGAACGTGAGTATAAACGCATCAGTGCCGAGATCTACGCAGAGGATGTCGCGCAGCGTGCAGAGGAAGAAGCAGCCCGCACCTACGCCGCCTACCATGTGACCGAGCGTGGACAGGAGTGGTACTTCAAGACCTCACCCGGTGAGGAACTGTTGGATGCCGCAGAAAAGCTGCGTGGCTATGTCACCGCAGAGAAAGGCACTGTACCGGATCTGTTCATCAAAATGTTTGCGGACGGCCGCCCCATCACAGCGCAGGAGTACAACGCGCTCACTGCCCTTCGCATGGAGAACACCGGCAAGGTGCGCGGCGTGTTCGATGTGAACTTCGACAAGCGGGAGTTCTCCGCCGTTCACATCATGGACGGTTGGCAGACCTGGGCGATGCGGGATGTGTCAGCGGCGGTGTACCATGCCACACGGTCGCAATTCGCGTCGAGCGATGATAAGTGGCGCAAGCTGCTGGATCATCTGAGCGGTAAAGAGATCACCTCGGCGGGACATCTCTCCGCGCGAAATTTCTCTTTCGGTGACGAGATCATCGAATCGGACGGCAAGTTCAACTTTTATGTACAGACGGAGTTCGATGTAGATGCTGCCTTCGGTACATTCGTCCTGACCGATGAAAATGATGATTGGCTCAATGTCTACGCCAACTACAATATCGCACAGGGCAAGCCCTGTGGCACGTTGGAGCTGACGCTCTGCAAGGGTGACGGCTCCGAGGAAAGCTGGAGCTACCAGCTCAACGCCGCAGAGCAGGATGTCCTGCTGCGCAAGATGGAGGAATACTGTCAACAGCAGACCGGCATGAGTCTCCACGACTACGCGCAGCAATTCCGCGAGGAACCGGAACAGCAGCAGGGGCCGGTGATGAAGCTGTAGGTACAAACGCAGGCACAGCAAGGCTGAAGCACTCACGGCTGCGGAAACAACAGCGTCCAGGCTGCGCGTGCCTGCGGGCCCGCGGCGCCGATGAACTGCGTCAACCCGCCCTTG
>OGXX01004652.1_pt1 | contig 10464 bp, 7 predicted proteins | sample 1576301 | NCBI WGS metagenome assembly OGXX01 (sample SAMEA3541469, study PRJEB24748) | human gut metagenome | biome: human gut; feature: human-associated habitat; material: faeces | place: China | collected 2012 | reverse complement strand
GGGAAGTGATGTATTTACCTTCCTGTCCTGCAAGCGGACTGTCGTTTACGAGGAAGTTCATGGAGATCGTAGGCTCGGAGATCTTCTGGAATGGAATTGCCTCCGGGTTGTCGCCGCCGCAGAGAGTATCACCGATATGGATATCTTCGATACCGGAGATCGCTACGATAGATCCGATAGATGCTTCTTTTACTTCGACCTTGTTCAGACCATCAAATTCATAAAGCTTGCTGATCTTAACTTTTTTACGTTTGTCAAGGTCGTGGTGGTTCAGAAGTGTCAGCTCCTGGTTTACTGCAATTTTTCCATTTTCAACTTTGCCGACACCGATACGTCCAACATATTCGTTGTAATCGATGGTACTGATCAGTACCTGTGTGTCTGCGTCCGGATCACCTTCCGGTGCCGGGATATATTTCAGGATGGTTTCAAACAGCGGAGCCATGTTTTCCGGTGTGTCTGCAAGGTCAAGAACCGCATGTCCTGCTTTTGCGGATGCATACAGGAACGGGCAGTCAAGCTGCTCATCGGATGCTTCAAGGTCCATGAGAAGTTCCAGAACTTCATCAATAACTTCTTCCGGACGGGCTTCCGGACGGTCGATCTTGTTGATGCAGACGATGACATGAAGGTCCAGTTCCAGAGCTTTACGGAGAACGAATTTAGTCTGTGGCATAGCACCTTCAAAGGCATCTACCAGAAGAATAACGCCGTCTACCATCTTAAGAACACGTTCTACTTCACCACCGAAGTCTGCATGGCCAGGGGTATCAATGATATTGATCTTTACTCCCTTGTAATGTACAGCAGTGTTTTTGGATAAAATAGTAATTCCACGCTCACGTTCAATGTCGTTGGAGTCCATGACACGTTCCTGAACTTCCTGGTTTTCACGGAATACACCGCTTTGTTTAAGGAGCTGATCCACCAGGGTAGTTTTGCCGTGATCGACATGGGCGATGATGGCAACGTTACGTACGTCTTCGCGTTTTGTCTTCATAAAAATCGAAATCCTTTCTTTTTTCTTCTATATTAATGTGTTTTTTCCATGATACGACATTCCAGTTTACCACATTTTTCGCAGATTACAAGGAGTTACAGAAATTTTTTTAATTTTTTGGTTCTAAATCTTCAGGGGTATTCATAGCTTAGTATAGACAAAATACCCAAAGAGGAAGGAGAACAACATTATGGCAGACAAAATCATTGAAAACAATCAGGTATCGATCATGGGAAAAATTGATACAGGCTTTACATTCAGTCATCTGGTGTTTGGCGAGGGCTTTTATACAATGGAGCTGATCGTCAAGCGTCTGAGTGATTCTGAGGACAGGATTCCGGTCATGGTTTCAGAAAGGCTTCTGGATATAACGCAGGATTATACGGGGCAGTATATTGAGATCCATGGACAATTCCGGTCTTATAACAGGCATGAAGAAAAACATAACCGTCTGGTTCTTTCTGTTTTTGCGAGGGAAGTAAATTTTGTTGAGGAGCAGGACGAATCACTTCCGGTCAATCAGATCTTCCTGGATGGATTTATCTGTAAGCCGCCGGTCTACCGAAAAACGCCGCTTGGCAGAGAAATTGCAGATATGCTTCTGGCAGTGAACCGTCCTTACAGTAAATCTGATTACATACCATGTATCTGCTGGGGCAGAAATGCCAGATATGCATCAGCGTTTACTGTTGGAGGTCATGTGCTTCTGTGGGGAAGAATTCAGAGCCGTGAATATACGAAGAAGATCACAGAAACAGAAACACAGAAAAGAGTTGCCTACGAGGTATCGGTCAGTAAGCTGGAATGTATGGATGAGCCGGTGTAAAGGATGAATTTTCGATAAGGGTTCGGATTGACATCATATTTAATTGATGATAGAATTTCATTAGATTATATGAAAGTCAGGAGGATCACTATGGCTATTTTTACAGGAGCCGGCGTGGCAATAGTCACACCATTTAATGAAGATGGAAGTATTAACTATGACAGACTTGATGAGTTGATCGAGTTTCATTGTGCACATAAAACAGACAGCATTGTAATCTGTGGTACAACAGGAGAGTCTGCTACCATGACAGAAGAAGAACACATGCAGTGTGTGAAATTCACAATCGACCGTGTGAATAAGAGAGTTCCGGTTATCGCGGGAACAGGTTCCAATTGTACACGTACTGCAATAGACATGTCAAAAGAAGCTTCCGAGTATGGAGCAGACGGTCTGCTTCTGGTTACGCCTTATTACAATAAAGCAACACAGAACGGACTTATCGGACATTTCAGTGCGGTAGCAAAAGAAGTGACAGCACCGATCATTATGTACAGTGTTGCCAGCAGAACAGGTTGTAATATTGAACCTGCAACAGTTGCAAGACTGGTAAAAGATGTAGATAATATCGTGGGTATCAAAGAAGCATCAGGAAATATCTCACAGGTTGCAAAGATCATGAACCTGACAGACGGTAATGTTGACCTCTATTCAGGAAATGATGATCAGATCGTGCCGGTATTATCACTTGGAGGAAAAGGTGTGATCTCTGTACTGTCGAATGTGGCACCGGATGCAGCACATGACATTTGTGAGAAGTATTTTGAAGGGGATGTGAAAGGAAGTGCAGAACTTCAGCTGAAGGCACTCCCTCTGATCGATCAGTTATTCTGTGAAGTGAATCCAATCCCGGTTAAGAAAGCAATGCAGCTGATGGGAATCGACTGTGGCCCGCTTCGCATGCCGCTTACAGAGATATCCCCTGAACATGAGAAGAATCTTGCTCAGGCAATGAAAGATTTCGGTATTCAGTTAGTATAATAAAAAGACAGAAGGATATCATACGTCTATGGTATCCTTTGTTTTTACCGGCATACGCCCGGAAGAAGCATGTATACAGAGGAGGACAAGAATATGGTAAAAGCAATTATGCATGGATGTAACGGACATATGGGACGTGTTATTACAGATATTATCAAGAACACAGAAGGAATTGAACTTGTAGCAGGTATTGATAAATACACCAAAGTGCCAAATGAGTACCCTGTATTTGAGAACATTGGTGCGTGCGATGTGGAAGCGGACGTTATCATTGATTTTTCGAATGCAGCGGCAGCAGATGAATTGTTGGGTTATTGCGTGGAGAAGCAGGTGCCGGTCGTACTTTGTACAACAGGACTTTCAGAAGAGCAGCTTGCAAAGGTGGAAGAATCTGCAAAGAAAGTTGCAGTTTTAAAATCTGCAAATATGTCACTTGGAATCAACCTGCTTCTGAAGATCCTTCAGGATGCTACTAAGGTACTTTCACCGGCAGGATATGATATCGAACTGGTAGAGAAGCACCATAATCAGAAGCTGGATGCACCAAGCGGTACTGCACTTGCACTGGCTGATTCTATCAATGAAGCAGCGGATAATAAGTATCATTATGTATATGATAGAAGCCAGGTGCGCCAGAAACGCGACGGAAAAGAAATCGGAATTTCAGCTGTACGCGGAGGAACGATCGTTGGAGATCATGAGGTGCTCTTTGCAGGGCAGGATGAAGTGATCGAGTTCAAACATACAGCGTATTCCAAAGCGGTATTTGGAAAAGGAGCAGTGGAGGCTGCAAAGTTCCTGGCAGGAAAACCGGCCGGAAGATATGATATGTCAGATGTGATCCAGTTCTAAAATGTGATATGATATAAGATAGTGGAATCTAAAGTCCCATCTATGATGCCGGTGGATTGTTCTGTGCTTTGTTCTCACACAATCCCGGCATCTTAAAAAATAAAGGGGAAACCGGGAGGTAATTATGAGACAATTGGAGGAACGTTATCTGGAAAGACTTTCTCAACTGTATCCGACCATCGCCAAAGCTTCTACAGAGATCATCAATCTGCAGGCAATCTTAAATCTGCCAAAGGGTACAGAACATTTTCTGACGGACATTCATGGGGAATACGAGGCATTCGCACATGTTTTAAAGAATGGCTCTGGTTCTGTGCGCCGTAAAATTGATGATGTATTCGGTAATACTTTGAGTAGCAGGGACAAACAGACGCTTGCTACTCTTATTTATTATCCGAAAGAGAAGATGGATCGGATCAAGAAGACGGAAAAGAATATGGAAGACTGGTATAAGATCACATTATATCGCCTGATCGAAATCTGCAAAAGAACCGCCAGCAAGTATACCAGATCAAAGGTCAGAAAAGCATTGCCCGCAGATTTTGCATATGTGATTGAAGAGCTGATCACGGAGAAAAAGGATATGACGGATAAAGAGTCTTACTATAATGCAATCGTAAGCACGATCATCCGCATCGGAAGGGCAGAGAAATTTATTATTGCCATGAGTGAACTGATCCAACGGCTGACGGTAGACCATCTGCATATTGTGGGGGATATTTATGACAGAGGACCGGGACCGCATATTATCATGGACAAGCTGATGGACTATCATTCGGTAGATATCCAGTGGGGCAACCATGATGTCCTGTGGATGGGTGCGGCAGCCGGGCAGAGAGGATGTATTGCCAATGTGATCCGTATCTGTGCGAGATATGGAAATCTAGACATTCTGGAAGAAGGATATGGAATCAATCTGCTTCCGCTGGCAACATTTGCCATGAATACATATCGGGATGATCCGTGCGAATGTTTCAAATTAAAAGGCAGTCCGAATTACAGTACAAGTGAGATGCTGCTGGATGTGAAGATGCACAAAGCGATTTCGGTGATCCAGTTCAAGGTAGAAGGGCAGATTATCAAGAAAAATCCGGGATTTAAACTGGATAAACGCAATCTCCTGCATCATATTGACTATGAAAAGGGTACAATTGAACTGGATGGGAAAGAATATAAAATGCTGGATTCGAATTTCCCGACAATTGACCCGAAAAAGCCATATGCACTTACCAAAGAAGAAGAGGATATTATGGAGCGTCTGGAACGGGCATTTGAAAACTGTGAAAAATTACAGAGCCATATGCATTTCCTGTTGAACAAAGGCGGATTATATAAAGTGTATAATGGAAATCTGTTATATCATGGCTGTGTACCATTAAAAGAAGATGGCAATCTGAAGAGTGTGAGGATTTTCGGTCATACATATAAGGGGAAAGGTCTCTATGAAGTCCTTGAAAGTTATGTGAGAAAAGGATTCTATGCTATGGATTCCAAGGAAAAAGAACGTGGAAAAGACATTATGTGGTATATCTGGCTGAGCGAGAATTCACCACTGTTCGGTAAAGACAAGATGGCGACGTTCGAACGTTATTTCCTGGCAGAAAAAGAGACACATAAAGAGAAGAAAAATCCATATTATCTGTTGCTGGAAGATGAGAAGGTAATCTGCCATATACTGAAAGAATTCGGACTGGAAAATAAAGATGCGCATATTATCAACGGTCATGTACCGGTAAAATGCAAAGATGGGGAAAAACCGATCAAGTGCGGCGGAAAAGTTCTGGTGATCGATGGTGGATTTTCGAGAGCGTATCAGAAAGAAACAGGTATTGCAGGATATACATTGATTTACAATTCTTATGGACTGATCCTGGCTGCGCATGAGCCGTTTGAATCTACAGAAGCGGCCATTGAGAAGGAAAGTGATATACATTCAGACAGTACCGTAGTTAAACGGACATTGGAACGTAAAAAAGTGGAAGATACCGATGTGGGAAGACATCTGAAAGAACAGATCGCAGATTTGGAAGTGCTCCTTGCAGCATACAGAAGTGGTGTGATAGCAGAGAGACTGTAGAAATGTAAAAAAATACCAGTATCAGCAGCATACGGATTTTGTATATATTTTCAAAAAATGCAGATATTACTGATGACAGGTAATACTTGATGGCAGATGAAAAATATACGAAAGGAAGATTGTACAATGAAACAATGGAAAAAAATGCTGCTGATATTAATGTGTGCAGGAGCAATGTCGGGGCTGACCGGCTGTGGAAATAATACAAATAATACAGATGATAACGCAGTAAATGAAGTGAAAGATGGTGTAGAAGACGGTGTGGATGATATTGTAGATGATCTGGATCCGGACGATACGGAAAAAAACAATACGGAAAAAAACGATACAGGAAAAAATGATACGGATAATACCAGATAGGAAAAGGGACACCTGATTGCTGCAAGGTAAGACAAAAAGTACAAAACAAGGATGCCGGGGTGAAGGAAAAATATCCTTCCGGCATCCTTCGTTGTTGTCCGGGGCATTCGCGGCAAACTGGACGGCTGTACTTTAGTGTGGTAAAATGGTTGAAAACGCAAAAAGGAGATAAACATTTATGAAATTCAGACCATGCATTGATATACATAACGGAAAAGTAAAACAGATTGTCGGAGGGAGCCTTCGGGATCAGGGAGACCAGGCGGAAGAGAATTTCGCGGCAGATCAGGGAGCCGATTATTTTGCGGAAATGTATAAAAAAGACGGACTGAAAGGGGGACATGTCATTCTCCTGAATCCGGCATCGTCGGAATATTACGAACAGACAAAAAAACAGGCATTAAAGGCATTGCATGCGTATCCGGGAGGATTACAGATCGGAGGCGGAATTACGGCAGACAATGCTTCGGAATATATCCGGGCAGGAGCAAGCCATGTGATCGTGACTTCTTATGTATTCAAAAATGGTGAAATCTACTGGGATAATCTGAAAAAATTATGTATGGCAGTGGGAAAAGAACATGTGGTTCTGGATCTGAGCTGCAGGAAGAAGGACGGAAGATATTATATCGTAACTGACCGCTGGCAGACATTTACCAATGTGGAGCTTGGAACGAAGATCCTTGGCAGACTGTCCGGTTATTGCGACGAATTTCTGGTACATGGTGTGGATGTGGAAGGGAAAGCTTCCGGAATAGAACAGGAGCTGATAGAGATCCTGAAGCAGGCAGACATTCCGGTGACTTATGCAGGAGGTATCGGAAGTATGGAGGATATGGAACAGATACGCAGAACCGGAAACGGAAAGGTTGATTTTACGATTGGAAGTGCGCTTGATCTCTTTGGTGGCAGGATTCCGTATGAAGTGATAAAAGAATATCATTAATGTGCCATGCGGAATCAAAAAGTAATCCTCTATAAACAGGTCGTAAATAAAGTGTTAACACTTTATAAATCAGTTGAATTGAGGTATGGATAGTGATAAAATAATGGATAAAGTGGTCGTTTCGCGGCCTTAAAGAGAAATAAGGAGTATACATCGAATGAATATTATACAGAAAATATTTGGAACTCACAGTCAGAATGAGTTGAAAAGAGTATATCCGATCGCAGATGCGGTTATGGCACTGGATGAAGATATGCAGCGGCTTTCAGATGAAGAATTGAAAGCAAAGACAAAAGAATTTAAGGACCGTCTGGAAAATGGCGAGACTTTAGATGATATTCTCCCAGAGGCTTATGCAGGAGTGAGAGAAGCGGCAAGCCGTGTGTTGGGAATGAAGCATTACCGCGTACAGATCATCGGTGGAATCATCCTGCATCAGGGGCGTATTGCAGAGATGAAAACCGGTGAAGGTAAGACACTGGTCGCAACTCTGCCGTCTTATCTGAATGCACTGGAAGGAAAAGGCGTACATGTTGTAACTGTCAATGATTATCTGGCAAAACGTGATGCAGAATGGATGGGACAGGTACATGAATTCCTCGGACTGACTGTAGGTGTGGTACTGAACAGCATGGATAATGATGAGAGACGTGCCGCATATGATTGTGACATCACATATGTGACAAATAACGAACTCGGATTTGATTATCTGAGAGATAACATGGTTATTTATAAAGAACAGCTTGTGCAGAGAGGGTTGAACTATGCACTGATCGATGAGGTCGATTCCGTACTGATCGATGAGGCTAGGACACCACTTATCATTTCCGGACAGAGCGAGAAATCTACAAAACTTTATGAAGCATGTGATATACTTGCACGTCAGCTGGAACGTGGTGAGGCAAGCGGAGAATTCACCAAGATGAATGCCATCATGGGTGAGGACATTGAAGAAACAGGAGATTTCATTGTTAATGAAAAGGAGAAGAATATCAACCTTACCGAAGATGGTGTAAAGAAAGTTGAAAAGTTCTTCCATATCGATAACCTTGCAGATTCGGATAATCTGGAGATCCAGCACAATATCATTCTTGCATTACGTGCACATAATCTGATGTTCCGTGACAAGGATTATGTAGTAAAAGATGATGAAGTGCTGATCGTGGATGAATTTACCGGACGTATCATGCCGGGACGCCGTTATTCAGACGGACTTCATCAGGCAATCGAAGCGAAAGAACATGTAAAGGTTAAGCGGGAAAGCAAGACCCTGGCAACTATTACATTCCAGAATCTGTTCAATAAATATACGAAAAAGTCAGGTATGACAGGTACAGCTCTGACAGAAGAAAAAGAATTTCGTGAAATTTACGGAATGGATGTTATTGAGATTCCGACAAACGTGCCTGTAAAGCGTCAGGATCTGGAAGATGCAGTGTATAAGACACAGAAAGAAAAGTTCAGAGCTGTGTGCGATGCAATTGAAGAGGCGCATGCAAAACACCAGCCGGTACTGGTTGGTACGATCACGATCGACAATTCGGAACTGTTAAGTGGTATGTTAAAGCGCCGCGGCATCAAACACAACGTACTGAATGCCAAGTTCCATGAACTGGAAGCTGAAATCGTTGCACAGGCAGGTATCCATGATGCGGTAACCATCGCAACAAACATGGCAGGCCGTGGTACGGATATCAAACTGGATGATGAAGCAAGGGCGGCCGGAGGTCTTAAGATCATCGGAACCGAGCGTCATGAATCCAGACGTATCGATAACCAGCTGCGTGGACGTTCCGGACGTCAGGGGGATCCGGGAGAATCCAGATTCTACATTTCCCTGGAAGATGATCTGATGAGACTGTTCGGATCGGAAAGACTGATGAATGTGTTCAATACACTTGGTGTGGAAGACGGCGAGCAGATCGAGCATAAGATGCTTTCCAGTGCGATTGAAAAAGCGCAGGAAAAGATCGAGAGCAACAACTTCGGAATCCGTAAAAATCTGCTGGAATATGACCAGGTAATGAACGAACAGAGAGAGATTATTTACGAAGAAAGACGCCATGTGCTGGATGGAGATAACATGCGCGATTCTATCTTCCACATGATGAATGATTATGTGGAAAACGCGGTAGACCTGGTAACCAGTCCGGATCAGGATTATGATGAGTGGAATCTGACAGAATTGAATCTGACGATCCGGAATACGATTCCGATGGAAGTGATCACGGAAGAAGATGTCAAAGATATCAGTCAGACGGAACTGAAGCATATGCTGAAAGAACGTGCGGCAAAGGTTTACGAGGCGAAAGAATCAGAATTTCCGGAGCCGGAGCATATGCGTGAGATTGAGCGTGTCGTTCTCCTGAAAGTGATTGATGCAAAATGGATGGATCATATCGATGATATGGATCAGCTGCGTCAGGGAATCGGTCTTCAGGCTTACGGTCAGAGAGATCCAAAGGTTGAGTACAAGATGATCGGATACGAGATGTTTGATGAGATGACAAGAAGCATTGAGGAAGATACGGTACGTACGATCCTGCATGTCAAACTGGAACAGAAGGTAGAAAGAGAACAGGTTGCAAAAGTAACCGGAACGAACAAGGATGATACAGGAGTACGTGAGCCGAAGAAACGTGCCGAAAAGAAAGTATATCCAAACGATCCATGCCCGTGTGGAAGCGGAAAGAAATACAAACAGTGCTGCGGACGGAAGAATTAATTTCAGAATGCAGACGTATATGATATGAGATGACGGCGGCAGGGATAACCCGGCTGCCGGATAAAGAAGAATATAAGAAAAGAAAGAGGTGGAAATGTGGTTGAATTAGATCAGTTCAAAACAATAATGAACGCTTATGAAGAACCTCTTGCCGAAATGAGGGATTCACTTTGACGTTGCAGGGAAAGAACGGAGAATCGAAGAACTGGAACGAAAGATAGAAGAACCTGGATTCTGGGATAATCCGGAAGAATCACAGGAACTGATGAAAGAATTGAAGAATCTGAAAGAACTTGTGGAGACAATCCATAATCTCTACAGTTCTTATGAAGATATCGGTCTTTTGATCGAGATGGGATATGAAGATGAAGATCCGGAGATGGTAAAAGAACTGGAGGAAGAGATCCATACATTTGAAGAAGTGTTTGAAAAGCTGAAGATCCAGACACTGTTGTCAGGCGAATATGATTCCTGCAATGCGATCATGACGATACATGCCGGAGCCGGCGGAACAGAATCCTGTGACTGGGCAGGTATGCTTTACCGTATGTACAGCCGGTGGGCAGAGAGAAAGGGATTCACACTTCAGGTGCTGGATTTCCTGGACGGAGATATCGCCGGAATTAAAGCAGTTACATTTGAAGTGAATGGTGAGAATGCCTATGGCTATCTGAAATCAGAAAAAGGTGTCCACAGG
>OGXX01004651.1_pt1 | contig 10467 bp, 10 predicted proteins | sample 1576301 | NCBI WGS metagenome assembly OGXX01 (sample SAMEA3541469, study PRJEB24748) | human gut metagenome | biome: human gut; feature: human-associated habitat; material: faeces | place: China | collected 2012 | reverse complement strand
ATGACAGAAGCTATGGATATCTTTGCAGCAAATGGAAATTCCATTTTTCTTGCAATTCTTGCATTAACCACTGAGAACAATGCCATTGGAAAAAGAACTATTGAAAGAACTCTAAGTGGTTTTATAACATTTGGTGATGAATATGCTTTAGCGATAAATGGTGCAGCCAAAAATAATATAATATAAATTAATACGGCCATTGCAATTGAAGCAACCATGACGGTAGAATAGTCATCTTCGGTAATATCTTTTCTTTGGATTAATGCACTATTTAATCCCGCAACAACTGCTGTTTGGCCTATTGTAATAAATATCAACAATATACTATAAACACCATAATCAGCGGGTGATAATACCCTAGCTAATACAACACCTATTATGAAATTCAAAATCTGCACACTAGCATTTTCTATACACTTGAAAATTATAGATTTTGCACTTTTATCTTTTCTCATTTTTAATTTAAACCTCATCTATAGAATTAATATTTGTATGTATCATTTAGTACTTTTTCGTGTTCAATAATTTGATTTTCCGTAAAACGATACTTGATTACTTTGGCTGGCACCCCCCCAACTATTGAATATGGCGGTATATCATGATTTACAACTGCTCCACTTGCAACAATCGAACCCCTTCCAATCGTTACTCCTTTCAATATCACTGCATTTGCTCCTATCCAGTTATCACCCTCAAATATTACTGATTGATCATTATCTGGTAATTTTTCTTCATTAGTTACTGTTGTCACATATCGGCCTATTAAATCTGTACGATGATCTCCCGTGATTACTGTTACGTTTGGTCCAAACATCACATGATCACCAATTTTTATAGATGCAAGTGCACACATAAATAAATTATTTTTCCCGATATGAATATCATTTCCACAAAAAACATTATTCCAATTTCCATCACAGTGACTTTCTAAAAAAACATTCTCACCACAAAGTGGCATCATACTTTTTTGATAAACTGCAATAATATGAAAATATAATCTTTTAAATATGCTTATTACACGAACCAAAGCATAACAAATAGTCATTTTAATTTTCATTAAATTCTCCCTGCCTAATATATTCAGTAGTCTTTATTAGATTTTCACCATAGCACGATGTCATCAGCAAAACATGCATTCCCCAAAATACTTTAGTTGAAAATCCCTCAATGAACATAACAAAAATTAATGTTGTTAAAAATAAAATTTTATAAATCTTACATTTATTCATGCAACAACCTAAAAATTCTCGTAATTGCCATACAAAAACTAAAACAAAACCTACAATTCCAAATTCTAATAATACAAATATATATGAGTTATGCGTCCCGTAATAACGATACACAGCCTCTATTGCATACATACTAGATCCATTGCCATATCCAAAAATTGGACGTTTTGCAATTTGTTTAAAAGCAGCACTCCATATTTTATCACGATTTGCTGTGCCCATATTACCTTGACCAATAAGATTTGCAAAACTAAAACGTGTACTAAAATCTGATTTCAATATAAATTCAAAGTATACAAATAATATAATTAATGTCATGCAAATAAATATGAAAAATCTTTTAAAAATTGTATATCTTTTTGCTTGTATATTTAGAGTACATAATACCATAGTAATAAGTGAAGCGATTAAAGCACCTCTTGAACCACAAATAACAATTCCCATAATCAATAATACTGAAGAAATCATATTTATAGTAAAATTGTTTTTTTCTACAAGCAATCTGTATATACAAATAGACAAAGAAATAACACAAGAATAAGCTAGTATATTTGGGTCAATCATTCGTCCAAATATTATTAAAGTATCTCTTCCTCCAATATTAGTTGCTGCTCCACTAAATATAATCATTAATGATGCAATTATTCCACCTAATGTCAAACCATTCAACATTATAATTTTTTCGTCTTTTGTAGGTTTTAATGAGCAAAGGAGTAAAATTAGAATTCCATACATCCCGTACGTTGATAATCTATCAAAATAGAACGTTCTGTTATAACACCACAAATAACTAATTGCTACATAAAACAAAAATATAAGCATAGGTAAAACTGGCTTTTTTCTTGTTTGAATTTTAATTTTTGATGTTTCAAATAACGAAAAAAGTATTACAAGTAAGTTAATAAAACGTAAAACACTACCTATTGGCAATGTAAGCACTTCTTCGAAAGGAATGACAGCAAATGCAAAACTTTCTAGTATAAATGGAGTTCGAACAAGTCTATTTATTTTTAATTTTCCAATATTACTCTTCATATACTTTCTTTCTTCTTTCTTTATTAAAACCATGTTAAATATTGTTTATTTTTTATATAAAGTACTCTGATAAGCTAAGTCTAATTGCTTATCAACAAACTCATCCCTAAACTCTGTAAATGAATAATCTTTTATTTGTTGTTTGTAAAATTCTCTCTCTTTTTGATCCGACATTCGTAATATAGCTTCTGCTAACGCTTTGTCATTATAAGGAGGTATAATTATTCCGAATTTACCATCTTTTACTGTTTCTTTATTTCCACCAACATCAGTTGCAATGGCTGGCAAATGCATTGCCATCGCTTCAAGTAATGCTATCGAATGATTTTCATGTAGTGACGGCATTATAAAATAATCCGATGCTTCTAGGAACGGCTGAACATCCTCCTTTACACCTAAAAAGTGAACACACTTATGTAATTTTGGATACAATTTTATCCTATCTAGTAATTCTTTTAAGTAATCTCCTTCACCTACAACAAAAAAGTGCATGTTGTCACTTAAATCACTTTGAATACAAGCAAGTGCATTTGACATATAAACTAATCCTTTTTCTTTTGAAACTCTACCACAAAAAACACCTACGACATCATTTTCTTCTATACCGTATTGCTCACGAATCATGCGTCTAGTATTTTCATAATCATGAAATTTGTAAGTAGGGATACGGTTATATACATATTGAACAATTTTCTTTTTATACTTTTTAAAAATATCTCTTGTTTCACAATTTTTATAAACACATGAAATTCCATCAGCTAGAGTAAAGCATAATGGTTCTATAATATGTTTAGCTATCCACTTCTTAACAGGACTATAGTAAACAAAATCACTATACATACCATGTACGCAAACTAAGATTTTCACATTTCCAGCTAGTTTTGCAGCAATTTCAGCATTAAGACCATCAACACTTGCACCACGAACATGAACAATATCAGGTTTTTCTTTTTTTATTCCGTGATAATAAAATAAAATGTCTTTAAAGTTGATTCCTCTGTGTCCTTCTTCTAAAATCAAAGGAACAAATTCATAAGTTTCAGATAATTTAGATTTTTTTAATGCACGGAATTCTGAACTGACTCCACCCTTACTTCGAGGTGCTAGTACTTGTTGTACAACTTTAATTTTATGTTGAGATTTCATGACATCACTTCCTTCTACCAATAACAAGCTCCTTCTACTTGAGATGCAGCATTTGGTCTTTCTTTTTCAGATGGTCTACACCAATGCTCATTGTACAATGCAACATAGTCTGGACGGTTATCCCATCTTCCACCTTTAATACCAAATAACATTTGCGTTACTCCTCCCATATGGATTGCTGATTTTCCACTTTCTTTAATTTTAGCAGCTAAAGGAAATCCATATGCTCCGCAACCTATTAAGGCAATATCAAAATCTATTTTCATTGCCTCATTATACATCCACTCCAATGCTTCAAACCAAGTAGAAAAAACATTTGATTTTCCCCCAATTGATTGAACCGCTTTTAAAGTAATTAATTCAAATTCAGGTAATACTTTAGAATCATCGAACAATAATTCTCTTTTGGCATATTGTTCTTTAATTGTCTCTTCAAAAGGATGTATAACAAGAACCTTTTTCCCTTTTAATGCACTGGACCAAGGATTTTCAAACCAAAATGGTTCTAATGATTTTAGATATATGCAGTTTTGGTTTTCAGGACCAAACTGATGGTAAATATAGTCTTCCATCAAATTAAACCAAACTGCCAATATATCTACAGATTGACAACTAGAAAGCATTATCTCCGCAAACTGATCTATTGCTTCATCAGTTCCAGGAAACAAACCTGCATTACGTGTAATCGCAATTCTTAAATAATCAGGATATGATTTGCTAATACCCATCTTTCTATTAAGATAGCATACAACCCTTCTTAATTCCCCACCACCAAAACGTCCTGCCATAAAAGGTTTATTACTTTCAATACACTCCCTTATATAGTCATTAGCTGCTTGTAATTCTAATATTTCCTTACCATTATACTTCGCTAAGCTATATCTGCTTCTTCCAATTAATTTACGTTTAAATGCACGAGATATTCCTTTGCTATAATTCCAATAATAATTTAATCGAGATGGCAACGTAAAATTACTATTCATTTTTATAATCTCCAGTAATTCATACCTGAATCATTCAAATCTTTTACAGTATATAATCCTTTAACATCTAATAATACTTTCTGGCTATCATCAACGTTCTTAAAATATGACTTAATATCATCTAAGCTCATTTCCTTAAATTCGTTATGACCAACTGCAACAATAATACAATCAGCATCACGTGCATCATCTAATGTTTTAAGTTCAATACCATATTCTTTCATAGCATCCTTCTTATCAGCCCATGGATCAACTACTACTGGTTCAATACCATATGTATGTAATTGTTTAATAATATCTTCAACTTTACTATTTCTTGTATCAGGACAATTTTCCTTGAATGTTAACCCAAAAATAACAACCTTTGAATTCTTAGGTGCTTGACCAGATGCAATCATTTTCTTAACAGCCGCATCAGCAACGTATGCACCCATGCTGTCATTTACAATACGTCCATTTAAAATAATCTGTGAATGATAACCTAATTTTTCGGCTTCATATGTAAAGTAATATGGATCAACACCGATACAATGTCCACCTACTAGACCAGGTCTAAATCCTAAAGCATTCCACTTAGTATTCATACCATCAACTACTTCATTAGTATCAATACCCATTCTGTCAAACACCATCGCTAATTCATTCATAAAAGCAATGTTGATATCTCTCTGGCTGTTCTCGATTACCTTTGCAGCCTCTGCGACCTGAATGGATTCTGCACGGTATACACCGGCTTCTACAACCAGCTCATAAACCTTTGCAACAGTATCCAGCGTTTCCTCATCCATACCGGAAACGATCTTTGTGATGGTTTCCAGACGGTGTACCTTGTCGCCGGGGTTGATCCGTTCAGGAGAATAACCGATCTTGAAATCCTTACCGCATACCAGTCCGGATTCCTTTTCCAGAATCGGCACGCATACCTCTTCGGTTACGCCCGGATATACGGTAGACTCGAATACGACAACGCTGCCCTTTGTCAGGTTTCGTCCCAGAATCCTGCTTGCACCCTCTACCGGAGTCAGATCCGGCGTATGGTCATCGTTTACAGGAGTAGGAACTGCTACGATATGGAATTTTGCTTCCCGCAGCTTTGTCTCATCTGCAGTGAACTCCACTTCCGTCTGGCGGATCACATCATCTCCAACCTCGTTGGTCGGATCAATGCCGGACTGATACAGTTTGATCTTTTCTGCGTTTAAGTCGTAGCCGATTACCTTGATCTTTCTGGCGAATGCGACTGCAATCGGCATGCCCACATAACCAAGACCTACCAGCGACAGTTTTTCCTCGCCTGCCAAAATCTTTTCATATAAATCCATTTTCATATCCTCGCTTTCCTGCGCTTTTCTATATGGTTTTTCCTTTTTAACATCTGGTTGCCCCAATCAGGCTCCCCAGCGTTTCGAGATACGCTGTTACGACCTGTCTGCGGTCAAAATGCGCCTCCACATAGGCTCTCGCCTGACGTCCCATTTCGGCCCGTTCCTCCGGAGCCAGCAGAAGGAATCTCTCGATGGTCTCTGTCAGGCTGTCCGCATTCTGGGGTAAAAATGCAAGCCCCGAAACGCCGTTTTCAAAAATCTCCCGGCAGCCGTTTATATCGCTGGCAATCACCGGTCTTGCGGTCGCTGCCGCCTCCTGCAGGACATTCGACATGCCCTCGTGATAGGACGGATGGATTACCGCCTGACAATGCCGGTAAAACTCCGGCATATCGTCCCGGTAACCATAATAACGCACAATCCCTTTGGATTGCAAGTCCTCAATCATCGGCTCATAGCGCGCCCGCGTTTCTTCCTCGTAGGCGCCCAGCAGCTCGAACACCGTTTCCGGGTGCTTTTCATGGATCCGTCTTGCCGCTTCCAGCAGCTCCTCGATTCCCTTATCCTTCATAATCCGCATAACCGATACAAAACGGACGGTATCTTCCTTCGGATAGGGCATCGGCGGATGCTCCTCCAGGTTGACACCGGAGCCGGAGATCACCCGGGTTTTCGTCCTTTTTTTCAGACAGCCCTTCTGCCGCATGAACGCCAGATTCTGCTCATTCTGGAAAAAGACGCAGCCCGCGCCGGACATTCCTGTCCGATACAGTAAAACGATCAGCTTTTGCAACGGTCCATCATGCTCCAGTGTCGTTCCAAGGCCTGTAATGTTGACCAGATAAGGTACCTTTGCAAACCGACACGCCACACCGCCATAAATATTCGGTTTAATCGTATAGGTCAGCACCGCCGCCGGATGGATGGTCTTTAACAGCTTTCTGTAAAACAAAAGCAGCTTTCCGTCCTTCAACGGATTCATACCGCGGCGCTCCATCACCGTCTCATGACAGATACAGCCCAGTTTTTTGATTTTTTCCAAATACCCGGTATCCGGCACCGACACATGGACCTCATAGCCCTCCTGCATCAGCGCCATCAGCACTTCTTTTCGGAAATCATACAGCCCGGAATCGCTGTTTCCAAGCACCAGTACGCTTTGTTTCATCCTTCCTCGTTTCTGCTGCAGCTTTTTGTCAGCGAACCATAATCTCATTATATTTCATCATGATCTTCCCAACCGGATAATTTCCGATTTCCGGAACATTTGTCTGTCCTTCCAGATTTCTGACAATCATTTCCGGTACGCGCACGCCGCAGGCCCATGCATGGGGATAACCACCGCCAAATCTCGGATTAACCTCGGAAATATACCAGTTTCCGTCGATTTCAAACAGATCGATATCGATAATACCGCGAAAGCCCATTTTCTTTACAAAATCTGTAATCAGGGCGAACAGCTTTTCCTCCTGGAAGGATTCCGCCTTATCGGTTTCTCCTGCACGCATTTTCAACTTTTTCTTAACGAAAATAGAAACCACTTCGCCGCTGAGCATGTCGATGTAGACGTCTGCACCGTATTCCTGTCCGTTCATGAACTCCTGAATCATCAGTCCGTCCTCACGGCTACAGAGAAATTCCACTGTCTCCTGATCCTGAGCCATATGAATGTCCAGACTCGCGCTTCCGCTTTCCGGCTTGACAAAAACCGGATAGGTCAGCTCGCCGTTTTCCACCGCATGATAGAATTCCTTCCGATCCAGAAAGCAGCGTCCCGTCGCAAAGCCGAGTGCTTTGCAAGCTTCATACATCGCATATTTATGGAAGCAGATATCCACCTGCTTTGCGTCCGGCACGATCGGCACGGTTCCGACCTCCAGAAAACGCTCCTTATTGTCTGCAAGAAGAGACAGCTCCGGGTCGATCAGGGAAAGTACGCCCGTGATCTGTTTTTCCCGGCAGATCTCAAGAATTTTGTCCAAATAACCGGGCTCTGTGATCCTGGGCACCAGCACATATTCGTCCGCTTCATAAATGGCGGGTGCGTAGGGGCTGCAGTCCGTTGCGATTACTTTTCCTTTTCCGGCAAGGGCTTCTTTAAAATACTGCACAACCTTGTCTCTCGTGCCGGCACTTAAAATCAGGATATTGATCATACGAATCCTCTTTCCGAGCAGATTATGCTCTGTCTTCTTCAGGCTTCCAGCCTTCCGGTTCTGTCAAGCCGCTCCTGCCTGATCCTGGCAAAATTGCCCTCCGCCTGGCTGGTATCCTCTGCGACGTCCGAGCGGTCGAAGACTACCTTGACGGTCAAAAATAAAACCTTCAAATCCATTTGGAAGGAAAGTCCCTTTACATACTCCACATCCTTCGCAAGCCGTCTGTCCCAGTCCAGAAAATTTCGTCCCGACACCTGTGCAAGACCTGTCAGGCCGGGACGCACTGTATGGCGCAGAGCCTCTGTTTCCGTATAATACGGCAGATACGAAACCAGGAGCGGACGCGGACCGATAAAGCTCATGTCCCCTTTTAAAATGTTGAAAAACTCCGGCAGCTCGTCCAGACTCGTCGCCCGCAGAAGCTTTCCGAATTTGGTAAGCCTGTCCTTATCCGGCAGAAGCTTTCCCTCTGCGTCGCGTTTGTCCGTCATCGTGCGGAATTTATACATTGTGAAAATTTTCTCATGCAGTCCCGGCCGCTCCTGTTTAAAGAAAATCGGACTGCCCAGCTTGCTGCGCACCAGAATACACAGCACCAGAAGAAGTGGACTCAGCACTACGAGGATTGTCAGCGACAGCAGGATATCCAGCAGCCGTTTCATATACTTTGCATACATACTCTTTTCCTATTTTCCAAATACCTTACGGATAAGGGAGATAATCAGCTCCATATCCTCCGGTGTATTTTTGATATCGCTGGGCAGGCAGACACCGCGATTGAAAATATCCTCCGAAACGCTCCTGCCTTCCTTAACCTGAATGAAATCGCAGTCTGCAAAAACAGGCTGTAAATGCATCGGCTTCCAGATCGGGCGCGTCTCGATATTGTACTCTGCCAGGGCATCCATCACCTGATCGGGCGTCACGCTGCAGTCCGGTGCGATCGTCATGCAGGACAACCAGTTGTTTGCGTCTCCGTCTGGATTCATCGGATTCATCGTGATCGCTTCGATATCCGCAAACGCCTCTTTATACTGTCTGTAAATCTCATTTTTCCGGGCTTTATGCTCTTCCAGATGCAACAGCTGTCCTCTTCCGATTCCAGCTACCACGTTAGACATCCGGTAGTTATAGCCGATGGTGGAATGCTGATAATAACGGGCGGGATCCCTTGCCTGAGTCGCCAGAAAGCGGGCACGCCTAATCTTTGCCTCATCGCTGCACAGCAGCATACCGCCGCCGGAGGAGGTGATGATTTTGTTGCCGTTAAAAGAAAGAATGCCATAATCTCCAAAGGTTCCAAGCTTCTGCCCTTTAAAGGAGCTTCCCAGCGCTTCCGCAGCATCCTCGATCAGCGGAACCTGATGCTTTTTGCAGATATCGCGGATGCGGTCGATCTTAGAAGGTGTTCCGTACAGATGCACAGCGATGACAGCTGCCGGATGCGGATATTTTTCAAAGGCTTTTTCCAAAGCGACAGGATCCATATTCCAGGTGTCGGGTTCTGAATCGATAAAGACAGGCTTTGCCTTTTCATAGCAGGCAGGATTTACGCTTGCAGCAAACGTCAGGGACTGTGCAAACACAAAATCCCCTTCTTTTACGCCCGCCAGGATCACTGCCAGATGGATCGCTGCGGTTCCTGCAGACAGAGCCGCCGCATAACCACCGCCAATATAGTCTGCCATCTCCTTTTCAAAGGCATCCACGTTGGGACCAAGGGGCGCTACCCAGTTCGTATCAAATGCACTCTGTACAAAGGCCTGCTCTTCTCCGTGCATTGTGGGGGAGGACAGATAAATCCGTTTTCTTTCCATCTCGTTACCTCTTTCTTATTTCAGGCTTATTTTTCTTCCAAAAGCTCCAGCATACCTGCCGCCGGGTGCATGAGAAATACTACTCTGCGTCCGTCGATGGCCGGAGCAGGCGTTGGCTCGTCGATCCGGATGTAGCCGTTTCCTTCCAGCTCTGCCAGCTCTTTTTCAAAATTCTCTGCTTCGTAGCAAAGATGATAGGGTGCATTTTTGTAGGTCCTGATCAGTCCGGAAACCACGGAATCCGGCGCATAGGGGCTCACCAGTTCGATCCGGTAGCCGTCCTTTTGCAAAAACAGGATGTCCACCTTGCGGATTTCGTCATGCGTCCATTCGCCCTCTGCAATATATCCAAGCGCTTCAAATGCCGCCTGTGCTTTCGGACCTTTTTTGACCAGATACCCAATATGATGTATGTTCATCGCTTCTCCTGATAATGATACGTCGGCACGACCTCATGAATCAGCGGCCGGATATCTTCATTTTCTTCTTTAGATGCCTCTTCCAGCTGCTTTAACTGCTGAAAGAACAGCCGCTCGTCCAGCTCGATCGGTCTGCCGATATGAATCAGCTTATTGTCCGTATCCTGCAGTCCTTCTTCCTTCATCAGAAGCTCTTCATAAAGCTTCTCTCCCGGGCGCAGACCGGTAAAGACGATTTTGATATCTTCACCGACACGATAACCGGACAGACGGATCAGGTTCTTTGCAAGATCCAGGATTTTGACCGGCTCGCCCATATCCAGAACGAAAATTTCTCCGCCCTTTGCATAGGCG
>OGXX01004645.1_pt1 | contig 10476 bp, 6 predicted proteins | sample 1576301 | NCBI WGS metagenome assembly OGXX01 (sample SAMEA3541469, study PRJEB24748) | human gut metagenome | biome: human gut; feature: human-associated habitat; material: faeces | place: China | collected 2012 | reverse complement strand
TTTCCGGCGTTCACCACAAGGATGACGTCCGCGCGGCGGATCGTGGAGAGGCGGTGCGCGATCACAAACGACGTGCGCCCGTCCATGACCTTCTCGATGGCGTCCTGGATGAGCCGCTCCGTGACCGTATCGACGGAGGACGTCGCCTCGTCGAGCACGAAGATGCGCGGGTCGGCAAGCAGCGCGCGGGCGAAGGACAGAAGCTGCTTCTCGCCGGTCGAAAGGCTATTGCCGCCCTCGCCGACGTCGCTCTGATAGCCGTCCGGCAGTCTCTCGATGATCCCTTCGGCGGAGACGGCTCTGACCGCCGCTTCGATCTCCCCCATGGTCGCATTCTCGCGGCCGTAGCGGAGGTTTTCAAGCACCGTGCCGGAGAAGAGGTGCGGCGTCTGGAGCACATAGCCGATGTTTGAGTGGAGCCAGAGCTGGCTGCGCTCCCGCGCGTCGCGCCCGTCGATGAGCACCTGCCCCTCCGTCGGCTCATAAAACCGGCAGACGAGATTCACGAGCGTGGATTTGCCCGCGCCGGTCTCGCCGACAATGGCGACATTCGTTCCCTGCGGCACTTTCAGGTTGAAATGCTCGAGAATGTTCTCGTCGCCGTCGGGGTAGCGGAAGGTCACATCTTTGAACTCGATATCGCCGTGCAGCTCCTCCCAGTTTTCCTTTTTGGGGCTGAACGTGTCGCCGTACTTCTCCACGACCTCCGGCGTATCCTGCACATCGGACTTCGTCTCCATGAGCGTGGTAAAGCGCTCGACGTTGACCTGCACGTTCACAAGGCTGGAGAGCGCCTGCACAAGCCACTGGATCGGTTCCATCATGCCCTGCGCATAGTTCATAAACACGGTGAGCGTACCGATGAGCATCACGCCCTCGCGCGTGACGATGCCGCCGCGCCAGAGGACGAGCGCGAGCGCGAGAGAGGCCGCGAGCGTTGTTGTGGAAATGAAGATCGCGCGGAAGTGCATCGCGCGGACGCTGACCTTTTTCATGTCGGCGGTCAGTTCATCGAATTCCTTCTCCATCTTGTCCTCAACGACGAGCGTTTTCGTCGTCGTCGCGCCGGTGATGCCCTCGTTGAAGGCGCCGGTGATGCGGGAGTTTTTCTCGCGCACCTGCCGGTGGAAGAACACGAGCTTCTTCTGGAAGTACATGGACGAGATCGCCACGATTGGCACGATCACGAGCACGCACAGCGCCATTTTCCAGTTGAGGATGAGCATCATAACGATGGCGCATACAAGATACGCCGAATGCCACACGCCCTCGGCCATGCTCCAGGCGAGCGTGCTCGCAATGCGGTCGGTATCGGACATGACGCGCGCGTGGACATAGCCGACGCTGTTCTGGTTGAAGTAGGAGAACGAGAGCGTCTGCAGATGGTTGAAGCTCTCGCGCTTGAGATCGCGGCCGACGGACAGCTCCAGCTTGCACGCGCCGAAGGCGGAGATGTAGTTGGAGGCCGTCTGCGTGAGGATGACGACGACATACGCGCTGATGAACCAGCCGAGCCCCGCAAGGGTCGAGTCGGCGATGTAATGATCGATGGCGTACTGCTGGAAGAGCGGAATGACCGCGTCCATGGCGCTGCCGTAAAACGCCATGAGCACCATCCAGAAGATGAGCTTGCCGTAGGGTCTCATATACGGGACGAGGTTGGGGATGCCGAACCATTTTGCGCCTTTGGTCTTTTTCTGCTCGTTCATGCGCCTTCCTCCTCTCCGATGGACATCTGCATGTCGTAGATCTTGCGGAAAATGCCCGGCTGGGCCAGCAGCTCCTTCGGGGAGCCGAGCTGACTCACGCGGCCCTTTTCGAGCACGAGAATGTTGTCGCAGTCGAGCAGCGTTGTGATGCGGTGGGAGATGATGATCGTCGTCGCGCCGCCGAGATCGCGGTCGAGCGCCGAGCGGATCTTCTCGTCCGTCTCCGTATCGACGGCGGAGAGCGAATCGTCAAAAACGATGACCGGCGTTTTCTTCGTCAGCATACGGGCGATGGCCACGCGCTGCTTCTGTCCGCCGGAGAGCGACACGCCGCGCTCGCCGACCATGGTGTCGTAGCCCTGCGAAAAGCGGGTGATATCCCCGTCCACGCAGGCGGTAACAGCGGCGGCACGGATCTCCGCGTCGCTCGCGCCGCAGATGCCGATGTTCTCCTGCACCGAGCGGGAGAAGAGGAACGGCTCCTGCAGCACTACGCCGACGTTCTCGCGCACATAACGCGCGGGCATATCGGCAATGTCCACGCCGCCGACGGTGATTTTGCCCTTCGTGGGCGCGTACAGACGGCAGAGCAGAAGCAGCAGGCTGCTCTTGCCGGAGCCGGTGCCGCCGAGAATGCCGAAGCTCTTTCCGGCAGGTACGGTGAAGCTGACGTTTTCGAGCACGTCCGGGCCGTCCTCGCCGTAATGGAAGCTGACGTTTTCAAAGGCGATGTCCTTGTCCATCGGCGCTTCGGCGGCGTTGGGCGCGTCCTGCTCGGTCTCGGCTTCCAAAACCTCGCCGAGACGGTCGATGGAGACGCCCGCCTTGCTCATTTCGGAAATGATGCGGCCGAGACGGCGCACAGGGCCGATGAGCATCGTGTTATAAAGCGAGAACGACACAAATTCGCCCGCCGTCAGATTGCCGTTCACGCACGAGACCGTGCCGAGCACGACCACGAGCAGGATCTGCAGGCAGCTCGTAAAATCGCCCACCGCCCAGAAATCCGAGAGCGTCCGGGTCAGGCTGATCCAGCACTCGGTATACTTGTTGTTCTGCGCCTCGAACCGGTCGCGCTCAAACTTTTCGCGCCCGAACGCGCGCACGACGCGCACGCCCGTGAGGTTTTCCTGCGCGATCGTGGAGAGAACGCCCTCGTTCTCGTCGCACTCGGTGAAGCGCGCGCGGATCTTGTTATGGAAGAGCACGGAGTAGAGCACGATGATCGGCGCGATGATCCACGCGACGATGGAGAGCTTCGCGTTCATCAGCGTCATAAGCGTCAGCGCAAGGATAATGCGCACGATGATCTGGAAAACGGAGATGAACTGCTCCTGGAAAAAGTTTTTAATGCGCTCGACGTCGCTCGTGCAGCGCTGGATGATATCGCCGGTCGGATGCTCGGCGTGCCACTTCCACGGCAGGCATTCAATGTGGTGGAAGAGCCTGTCGCGCGCGGTCTTGACGAGCGTTTCGCCCGCTTTGGCGTTGAACATGTTCGCGCCATAGCGCAGCAGCGCCGCGACGAGACCCGCAAGCGCAAGAATGAGCGCGATGAACCACATGTTCGCGCGCAGAAACGCCACGCCGCCGAGCGACTCCACCCACCGGAGCGCCCACGCGGGCAGATCCATCGGCTGCGAGTCGATCACCGAGTCCACCGTTACGCGGATGACCTGCGGCGCGATCATTTCAACCACCGTGAGCAGCAGTCCCAGAAGGATACACACGGCGAAGTATTTTCCGCTGCCCTCAAGCAGCGTGCCGAGCACGCGCATCGTGCGGGCGGACTTCTTTTTCTGTTCCAATTTGTCTACCTCTCAAAAAATTTGCTGAGTGGATCGGAAATAAATAGAAGAGTGGAATGGAGTAAAACGGACATTTATTCATTATAGCATACATTTATATTATTACAATTCATTTTTCCGTAAAAAGTCAGGCAACGGCAGAAATACCCCCTTGACGAACGTGTTATAATATTCTATTGAAAAAACAGGCTGCTTCCAGCAGAAAGAGGTTATATGTATGACAAAAGTTGATGTATTTTCCGGTTTCCTCGGCGCGGGCAAGACCACGCTCATCAAAAAGCTGATCGCGGATGCCTACGCGGGCGAAAAGCTCGTCCTCATCGAGAACGAGTTCGGCGAGATCGGCGTGGACGGCGGCTTCATGAAGGACGCAGGCATTGAGGTGACGGAGATGAACTCCGGCTGCATCTGCTGCAGCCTTACGGGTGATTTCCGCGCCGCGCTGCACGAGGTCTGCGAGCGCTACGCCCCCGACCGCATCCTCATCGAGCCCTCGGGCGTCGGCAAGCTCTCCGACATCGTGACCGCCGTGGAGCAGGCGTCGGACGGCGAGCTTACGATCAACGCGCTCTGCACCGTCGTAGACGCTGGCAAATGCAAAATGTATATGCGCAACTTCGGCGAATTTTTCAACAACCAGGTCGAATCCGCCGGGTGCATCATTCTCTCCCGCACCGCGGGCATCAAGGAGGAAAAGCTCGCCGAGTGCGTCGCGCTGCTGCGCGAGAAGAATCCCGGCGCCGTCATCATCACGACGCCGTGGGACGAGCTCTCCGGCGCGCAGATCCTCGACGCGATGGAAAAGCGCGACACGCTCACCGCCGCGCTTGAAAGCATTGAGCGCGAGCACGAAGAGGACGAGGATGAGCACGAGCATCACCATCATCACGACCACGAGCACGAAGAGCACGAGCACCATCATCATTTCGATGAAAACGGAAACTGCTCCTGCGGCTGCCATCATGACGATGACGATGATGACGATAGGCATGAGCACGGGCATCATCACCACGACCACGATGAGCACGAGCATCATCACGATCACGGCGAGGAATGCGGCTGCGGCCACGACCATGAGCACCACCATCACGATCACGACGAGCACGACCACGATCACGAGTGCGGCTGCGGCCATCATCACCATCACCACGGCCACGACGCGGACGAGGTGTTCACGTCCTGGGGCATGGAAACGGCGAAGAAGTTCACCGAGGACGGTCTGCGCGCTGCGCTCGCCGCGCTCGAGGACGAGGCCAAATACGGCGCCGTGCTGCGCGCGAAGGGCATCGTCGCCGCGAGCGAGGGCGAATGGATTCACTTTGACTATACGCCGGGCGAGATCAACATCCGCCGCGGCAGCGCCGGTGTGACGGGACGGCTGTGCGTCATCGGCCACGAGCTGCACGAGGACGCCGTTGCCGAGCTCTTCCGCTGAAAGGGAGAATAAGCCATGGCAAAACAAGTCCCCGTATATCTCTTCACCGGCTTTCTGGAGTCCGGCAAGACGAAGTTCGCCCAGCAGACGCTCGAGGACGCGAGTTTTAATAACGGCGACCGCATCCTCCTTCTCGTGTGCGAGGAGGGCGTGGAGGAATACAATCCCTCAGCGTTCGCCGCGCCGACCGTGTTCACCGAGACGATCGAGAGCGAGAGCGATCTTACGACCGAAAATCTCGCGGCGCTTTTGAAAAAGCACCGCTGCTCCTACGTCATGGTGGAGTACAACGGCATGTGGACGCTCGACGCGCTCTACACGAACATGCCGAAGGAGTGGATCGTGGCGCAGGAATTTCTGTTCATCGACGCGCGCACGTTCCTCAACTACAACAACAACATGCGCCAGCTCATGGTGGACAAGCTCCAGAGCTGCGAGCTGGCGGTGCTCAACCGCTTCCCCGAGGGCGACGAGGATCTCAAAATGCAGGCGCACAAGATCATCCGCGCCATCAACCGCCGGTGCGATATTGCCTTTGAAACGCCGGACGGCAAGATCAGCTACGACGACATTGAGCTCCCTCTCCCCTACGATCTCAACGCCCCCGTCTGCGAGATCGGCGACGCGGACTATGCGATCTTTCTGCAGGATATCATGGACCAGCCGGAGAAATACCGGAACAAGACCGTCTCTCTCAAGGGCAAGGCGATCACGAAATCGCGCAGTCTGAAGAAGGGATACTTCTACTTCGGGCGCGACGTGATGACCTGCTGCGCGAACGATATCCGCTTCATCCCGCTCGCCGCGGAAGCCGCGGATACGGAAGAGATCAAAAACCTTGCCTGGTACAAGCTCACCGCCCGCATCGACATCCGCACTCTGCCGGACGTGTACGAAGGCCCCGGCCCGGTGCTGCACATGGTGTCCATCGAGCCGTGCGACGTGCCGGAGCAGGAAGTTGCGACGTTCTACTGAATCAAACAAGCCCCGCTCTATAATGCAGAAGCTCCCGGCGGACGAATTTGTCCGCCGGGAGATTTTTTATTCCCAGCCGAGGATGAAGTGTTTGTAGTAATGCACGGCGAGGGAATAGAGGTTTGTTTGGGGGATGCCGTTCGCGCAATAGCTCTCTATCGCGTTGACAAAGCGAATGGAGGCGGTCTCGTGCGCAACGTATACGCTGTCCGAAAGCGTACCCGTTTCGTCCGTCACCGTGACGGTACAGCTCTTTCCGCGCGGGCAGGTCACGGAAAGCGCGCCGTCCCGGACCGCCGCGGCGCAGCCCTCGCCCTCGCAGGTCACGGTATAGCCGGTCAAATCATCGCTCGCGCTCAGGGCGTAGAGCGAGAGCACCGCCTCCGTCTCCCCGCGGGAGAGCCGGTAGTCGTAGACGAAATTTCCGTCCCCGTCTGTGAGCTTTATAAGCGGCGGCATTACATCGTGCGCGCCGGAATACGCCTCCGCTTCGGTAAGTCCCGCGTGCTCGCCTTCCGTTTCCAGCAGCCGGACGGTGAAGCCTTCGCAGTCCGGCTCGTCCACCGGCACCACCGTACCGGCGGGGTCGAGCGCGCCGACGGCGTACCGGTTCCCGCTCGGGAACACGATCTCCGCGGCGAGGACGTTATCCTCCGGCGAGGGGTTATCGTAGAGCCGGACCTCCGCCACGTCCGCCGCGGGAAACGTGAACTCCGCTTCGCGCGCGGTGTCGCCGTTCTCCGGCGTCCACACGGCGCTGTACGGCAGCTCTCTTCCGGCAAGATTCTCCGAGTGGAGCAGCCGAAAGTCCGTAAGCTCCGCGCCGCTGCCGGACGACACACGCACCGCCGCGCCGTACAGAAGCGAGCCGGTGCATCGCTGCCAGAACACCTTATCGCCGTTGATGATGCGCGGCGCAATGCGCCAGAGCATCTGGCTTTCGTATTCTCTTGAAACGGCAAAGCTCCGGCATTCCGTGAGCGAGCGCGAAAGAGCGCGGCCGTCCATCGGCAGGCGCACGCGCGCGTCCCAACGGAACACGCCGTTTTCCATGCGCGCCCCGTCAGGGTTTACCGTGGAGAGCAGATTCACGGAATCGTAAAAGTCCGCCGGGGCGTGGAACGCCGTGGAGTAGGTAAAGCCCTTGAGCACGAGCGGGTCGTAGTCCGGCGCAGCGGTCAGTATTTCGCCGAGCGCTTCATCGAAAAACATCGTCACCGCGCGGTGGTCGATGTTCTCATCATAGTCCACGCAGAAGATCACGTCGGCGCGGATCTCCTCGATCACGCTGCGCAGATCGCCGAGCAGGTTTTCGCGCGTATACGGCGTCCCCTCGCGGTACGCTTCGTGGTTCGGCGCGGCGTACGTCTCCGTCCGCCCGCTCAGCGACGGCGTCACGGCGTTTGGCGCTGCATTATAAATGTGTATCCCGTCGTCCGGGATGCTGTCGCCGTAGCCGAGGAAAATGATGTTCTCCTCCGGCACGCCGTCGAGCGAGAGCGCGTTTACCGCCTCGTATACGCGCTTCTCCCCCAGTCCGGCGGCGTCGCCGGTCGAGACGAACACAACGTACACCTCGCTTCCGGCGTCGGTGAACTGTCCCGTCACTCCGCTCAGGAGATTGAGATCGTCGTCCTCGTGCGGCACGACGGCGAGCACGCGCTTTTCGGAAAAAATCGCTTTCGGCTCCGTCTCCGGCGCTTCGTACGCCGTTTTCGGCGCCGCGGCGCTCCACGCGGCGAAGAGCGCGAGCGCCGAGAGGACGGCCGCGCCCGCTATGGAAAGGAATGCGATGCGCCGCCCCTTTCGCGTGAACCCCCGCCAGAGCGAGAGCGCCGCCGCCGCGGCAAGAAACAGCCCCCAGAACGCCGCGCGCGGCAGAGGATTTCCCCCCGCGGCAAACAGCAGGTCGGCGAGAACCGTGATCTCCGCGGCAAGAAAGACGCTCTGCACGATCCGGCAGAGGACGTCCCACAGTGTATACTTTTTCTCCAAGCTCATCCCCCCTGCCGCATTATGCCCGCTTTTCGCGCGAAGCACGCGCATACCACGCCGCGATCGCCGCGGGGGCTTCCTCGCGGTTTTCTATCGTAAGCGGGAAAAGCTCCACGCCGTTCTGCGCGCGCACCTCGTCCAGAAACGCATTATGCTCCGGCTTGATGACGCCGAGCACCGGCGTGCCGGAATGTATCGCCGCGAGCACCGCGGCGCGGAATGCGTGCGCGTCCAGCTCCATGCGCCCGAGCTCGTCCATGAGGATAATGTCGCATTCCCGCTCCGCGAGCAGCGCGCAGCCGCGGCCGTCAAAATGCTCCGGGCGCTTTTCGTAAGCGCCGCCGCGCCGCCCGACGAGGGCGTCCGGCGTGAGATCGCACTCCGTCCACACGGGCGGGACGATGAAAACGTCAAATCCGGTCCCCGTCGGGATGCTCACGGTGAGAAATCCGCCCCGCCGGAGCGCAGAATTTGCACAGAAAAAGCGGCGGATGGCCGTGCTTTTGCCGGTCTGCACCGCGCCGGTCAGAAAAAACGCACTCATAATTCTTCTCCATTTCGCCCGTTTTGTTCTCTTTGAGTATAAAAAGGCGCGCGCTTTCTGTCAAGCGCGGCGCGGCGCGTTTTTTCGCCGTATTTGCCAATTGCAATCCGGGCTCATACATGATATTGTATCGTTCGGCAAAAGGAGGGCAAGATATGGTCATTCACGGTTTGCAGAAATTAACGCTGCTCGACTATCCGGGTCATACCGCCTGCACGGTGTTCACCGCGCACTGCCCGTGGCGCTGCCCCTTCTGCCACAACGCCTCGCTTGTGCTCGAGCCCGAGAGCCAGCCGGTGATCCCGGAGGAGGAGATCTTCTCGTTCCTCGCCCACCGGAAGGGGCTGCTCGACGGCGTTGCCGTCACCGGCGGCGAGCCGACGCTGCAGCGCGATCTGCCGGAGTTTCTGCGGAAGATCAAAGCTCTCGGTTTTGCCGTGAAGCTCGATACGAACGGCACGAACCCCGCCATGCTCCGCGCCATTTTGAGCGAAAAGCTCGCCGACTATGTCGCCATGGACATCAAAGCCGGACGGGAGAACTATTCCGCCGTTACCGGCACGCTGCGTCCCGGCCTGGCCGCCGTGGAGGAGTGCGCCCGGATGCTCATGGACGGCGATACCGATTTTGAATTCCGCACAACGGTCGTGCGCGGCCTGCACTCGGCGGAGGATTTTGCCGATATCGCCGCGTGGCTGCCGGGGAACGAGAAGTATTTCCTTCAGGCATTCAAGGATTCCGGCGACGTGATCTCCGGCGGCTGCGCCGCCTTCACGCGCGAGGAGATGGAGTCGTTCCGGGCGATACTGCTGCCCGCCATACCGAAGGCCGAGATCCGCGGCATGGACTGATCCCCGTCTCCGCAATATATGCCGCCGCCCCGCCGTTTTCGGGGCGGCGGCACTATATTTAGTGGTAAAAGAAACAAATAATAAAAATCAGACACTATATATTGACACCGTCAAGACTCGATGATATGATAATGGAGCGCGGCGGACAGGACATGCGGCGCGCGTTACTTTGATTAAAATTAAAGAAATATATGGAGGAAGACTATGTACCGGGTTGTGAAGCGCGACGGCAGGATCGTTGACTTTGAGATCAGCAAGATCGCCAACGCGATGAAAAAGGCGTTCGACGCCACCGAAACCAATTATAACCAGAGCGTCATCGATTTTCTGGCCGTTATGGTCACGGCGGATTTCCAGCCGAAGATCACCGACGAGCTCATCCACATCGAGGATATCCAGGACAGCGTTGAGAGTGTCCTCTCCCGCGGCGGCTACGAAAACGTTGCCAAGGCATACATTCTCTACCGCAAGCAGCACGAGAATCTCCGCGCCGTGAGCGACACGGTACTCGACTATAAGAAGACCGTCGATAACTATCTCAAGATCAACGACTGGCGTGTAAAGGAAAACTCCACCGTCACCTACTCCGTCGGCGGTCTCATTCTCTCGAACTCCGGCGCGATCACCGCCAACTACTGGCTGAGCGAGGTGTACGACGAAGAGATTGCCAACGCCCACCGCAACGGCGATCTGCATCTGCACGATCTGAGCATGCTCACCGGCTACTGCGCCGGCTGGAGCCTCAAGCAGCTCATTCAGGAGGGGCTTGGCGGCGTGACAGGCAAGATCACCAGCGCCCCGGCCAAGCACCTTGCGACGCTTTGCAACCAGATGGTGAATTTCCTCGGCATCATGCAGAACGAGTGGGCGGGGGCGCAGGCCTTCTCCAGCTTCGACACCTATCTCGCGCCCTTCGTGCGCACGGACAAGCTCAGCTACAACGAGGTCAAGCACTGCATCGAGAGCTTCGTCTTCGGCGTCAATACGCCCAGCCGCTGGGGAACGCAGGCCCCGTTTTCCAACATCACGCTGGACTGGACGGTGCCCGCCGACCTCGCCGATCAGCCCTGTATCGTGGGCGGCAAGCCCATGGACTTCACCTACGGCGACTGTCAGGCGGAGATGGATATGGTCAACCGGGCGTTCATCGAGGTGATGA
>OGXX01004644.1_pt1 | contig 10477 bp, 7 predicted proteins | sample 1576301 | NCBI WGS metagenome assembly OGXX01 (sample SAMEA3541469, study PRJEB24748) | human gut metagenome | biome: human gut; feature: human-associated habitat; material: faeces | place: China | collected 2012 | reverse complement strand
ATCTGGAATGACGTGGCCTTTGAGCGGAACCGCTTCCGGGTGCGGGGGGACACGGTGGAGATCTACCCCGCCTACTATAAGGACCACGCCATCCGGGTGGAGTTCTTCGGGGACGAGATCGACCGGATCTCCGACTTTCACCCCCTCACCGGTACGGTGAACCGGGTGCTGAACCATGTGGCCATCTACCCCGCCAGCCACTATGTCACCACCAAGGAGAAGATGGACAGGGCCTTGGGCCAGATCCGGGCGGAGCTGGAGGAGCAGGTAAAATATTTCAATGACAATGAGATGCTGGTAGAGGCCCAGCGCATCCGCCAGCGGACGGAATATGACATGGAAATGATGCGGGAACTGGGATATTGCTCCGGCATCGAGAACTATTCCCGGATCATTTCCGACCGTCCGGCAGGCAGCGCCCCTATGACCCTGCTGGACTTCTTTCCCGATGATTTCCTGCTGTTTGTGGACGAGAGCCATGTGACGCTGCCTCAGGTCCGGGCCATGTACAACGGCGATCGGGCCAGAAAGGAATCGCTGGTGCGGTACGGCTTCCGCCTGCCCTGCGCCTTTGACAACCGTCCTTTGAACTTTGAGGAGTTCTCCCAGCGGGTCAATCAAGTGATCTATGTCTCCGCCACTCCGGGGGAGTATGAGCGCAGCCGCTCGGGCCAGATCGTGGAGCAGGTCATCCGCCCCACCGGCCTGCTGGACCCGGTGGTCCAGGTCCGCCCTGTGGAGGGCCAGATCGACGACCTGATCGGGGAAATCAACGCCCGCACCCCCCGGCAGGAACGGGTCCTGGTGACCACCCTGACCAAAAAGATGGCGGAGGACCTCACCAGCTATCTCCAGGGGGCAGGCATCCGGGTGCGGTACATGCACCATGACGTGGACACCATTGAGCGGATGGAGATCATCCGGGACCTCCGCCTGGGCACCTTTGACGTGCTGGTGGGCATCAACCTCCTCCGGGAGGGGCTGGACCTGCCCGAGGTCTCCCTGGTGGCCATCCTGGATGCGGACAAGGAGGGCTTTCTCCGCTCGGAGACCTCCCTCATTCAGACCATCGGCCGGGCGGCCCGAAACGCCCAGGGCCTGGTCATCCTCTACGCCGACCGGGTGACCCCCTCCATGGCCGCGGCCATGGAGGAGACCCAGCGCCGGCGGGAAATTCAAAACGCCTACAACCAGGCCCACGGCATTGTCCCCAAGACCATTGTCAAATCGGTCCGGGACCTGATCGAGATCTCCCACGCCGCCGACGGCAAGGAGAGGAAGGGAAAGGGGGCCAAGGCCCTCACCCCCAAGGAGAAGGCCAGCCTCATCGCCCAGTTGGAACAGGAGATGAAGGAGGCCAGCCGCCGGCTGGAGTTCGAGTACGCTGCCATTCTGCGGGATCAAATCATAGAATTGAGGGGGGCCAGCGAGACCGGCTGACCCCTGAAGGAGGCTTCTCTATGTCCATGCAGTACCACTGCTGTCTTTTGACCCTGTATCTCCTGGCGCTTCGCTGGCCGGGTCCCTCTGCTTGTCCCCAGCAAGTACCGGTATTTTGGATTGACAGAAAGGAGCTTTCCCGATGAAGCAAACGAAACAGGCGGGCGCTGCCGCCCTTCCCAAGTCCGGTTATTTTGCCATGGTCTGTATTCTCATTGCCGGCTCCCTGTGGGGGTGCCTGGGGCTGTTTAACCGGCATTTGTCCGCCCTGGGGATCGCCCCGGAGACCGTGGTCATGCTGCGGAATCTGGGGGCCTGCCTCATTCTCGGCCTGATTTTTCTGGTCTATGACCGCAGTATTTTTCGCATTCGCCTCCGCCATCTGCCCATTTTCCTCTGCTCCGGCCTCATCAGCATTCTCTTTTTTACCCTCTGCTACTTCCGCAGCCAGCAGGTGTCCTCCCTGGCGGTGGCCGCGATCCTGCTCTACACCGCCCCTACCTTCGTGGTGATCCTGTCCGCCCTTCTCTGGAAGGACCGGATCACCAAGCGGAAACTGGCCGCGCTGGTGCTGGCCTTCCTGGGCTGCTGCTTTGTGGCCGGCATCCTCAACGGTGCCCTGACCCTGACCCCTGAGGGCCTGCTTCTGGGCATTGGCAGCGGGCTGTTTTACAGCTCCTACACCATTTTCGGCCGGTTTGCGCTGAAGCATTACCAGCCCTTTACCGTCACCTTCTATACCTTTCTCATCGCCGGCATTGGCTCTCTATTCATGACGAGTCCCGGGGACCTTAGCACCACCTTCCACTCCCCCATGGGGATTCTCCTCTCCCTGGGGCTTATGGTGGTGGGGACAGTCATTCCCTATCTGCTCTACACCAAGGGGCTCAGCGACCTGGGCGACAGCGGAAAGGCCTCCATCCTGGCCTCCGTGGAGCCCGTGGTGGCCTCCCTGGTGGGCATCGCCGCTTTCGGGGAACCAATGACCCTGGGCGTCGTTCTGGGCCTGGTGTGCATTCTGGCCTCCGTGTACATTCTGAGGTGATCCCATGGCAAAAAATAAGGAAGAAAAAACCAACGTGGTCCGCATATTAGAGGCGGCGGGCATCCCCTGCACCGCCTATGAGGTTCCCCTGCCCAAGGGCAAGGTCCCCGACGGCGTCACCGCCGCCGGCCTGCTGGGCAAGCCTGTGGAGCAGGTATTCAAGACCCTGGTTGCCCAGGGCCCCAAGGGGGAACACTTCGTGTATGTCATCCCCGTGGCCGAGACCCTGGATTTGAAAAAGGCCGCCCGGGCCGCCGGGGTGAAATCGGTCTCCATGCTCCCCCAAAAGCAGCTGCTCCCCCTCACCGGTTATGTCCACGGGGGCTGCTCGCCGGTGGGGATGTCCAAGTCCTTTCCCACCTACTTCGCGGAAGAGGTGATCTTGGTGGACACCATGATCTGCTCCGCCGGAAAAGTGGGGTATCAGGTGGAGGTGGCCCCCGACGATCTGATCGCCCTGGTGGGCGGGCAGGTGGCGGACCTCACCCAGCAATAACACAAAAGGAAGAAGATACTCCCATGCAATCTCACATTCACGTCAAAGGCGCCCGCGCCAACAACTTAAAAAATATTGATGTCTCCATCCCCCGGGATAAGCTGGTGGTGATCACCGGCCTGTCCGGTTCCGGGAAGTCCTCTCTGGCCTTCGACACCATTTACGCTGAGGGACAGCGGCGGTATGTGGAATCCCTCTCCTCCTATGCCCGGATGTTTCTGGGCCAGATGGAAAAGCCCGATGTGGACTACATCGACGGTCTCTCCCCCGCCATCTCCATCGACCAGAAGACCACCAGCAAAAATCCCCGGTCCACCGTGGGCACCGTAACGGAGATCTATGATTATCTCCGTCTTCTGTGGGCCCGGGTGGGAACCCCCCACTGCCCCAAGTGCGGCAAGGAGATTCGCCAGCAGTCCGTGGACCAGATCATCGACCAGATTCTCTCCCTGCCCGAGGGCACCCGCATTCAGGTGCTGGCCCCTGTGGTCCGGGGGAAAAAGGGGGAGCACGTCAAGGTTTTGGACAACGCCCGGAAATCCGGCTATGTACGCTGTCGGGTGGACGGGGCTCTCTATGAACTCACAGAGGACATCTCTCTGGAGAAAAACAAGAAGCACAACATTGAAATCGTGGTGGACCGTCTGGTCATCCGGCCGGACATCCTCCGCCGGCTCACCGACTCGGTGGAGACCGCCGCCTCCCTGGGGGGAGGTCTTCTGCTCATCAACCTGGTACAGGAGGACAGGGACCTCACCTTCTCCCAAAACTACGCCTGCGAGGACTGCGGCATCTCCATTGAGGAACTGGCCCCCCGGATGTTCTCCTTCAACAGTCCCTTCGGCGCCTGCCCCACCTGCACCGGTCTGGGCAGCCAGATGAAAGCCGATCCCCAGCTGGTCATCCCCAACCCCGCCCTGTCCATCCTGGACGGCGCCATCGCCGTCTCCGGCTGGCAGAATGTGAAGGGGGATTCCATCGCCCGGATGTACTTTGAGGCCCTGGGCAAGCAATACGGCTTCCAGCTCACCACCCCCTTCCAGGACCTCTCCCCGGAGGCCCAGGAGGTCATCCTCCATGGCACCCGGGGGGAAAAGCTCAAGCTCACCTACCACCGGGCCGACGGACAGGGCACGTTCAGCCAGGCCTTTGAGGGAATTTTACACAACGTGGAGCGGCGGTTCACAGAAACCCAGTCCGATGCCTCCCGGAAGGAGCTGGAGGAATGCATGAGTGAGTGCCCCTGCCCCACCTGCCAGGGCCGCCGGCTGAAAAAGGAGGCCCTGGCGGTGACCGTAGGGAACCTGAATATCGACGAATTCTGCCACAAATCCGTCACCGACGCCCTGGATTTTGTGGATCATCTGACCCTGACGGAAACCCAGGCCCAGATTGCCCAGCAGATCCTCAAGGAGATCCGCTCCCGCCTGACCTTCCTGCAAAGCGTGGGGCTGTCCTATCTGACCCTCAGCCGCCAGGCGGGCACCCTGTCCGGCGGCGAGAGCCAGCGGATTCGGCTGGCCACCCAGATCGGCTCCTCCCTCATGGGGGTGCTGTACATTCTGGACGAGCCCTCCATCGGCCTGCACCAGCGGGACAACGACATGCTTCTGGACACCCTCAAGCGCCTGCGGGACCTGGGCAACACCCTCATTGTGGTGGAGCACGACGAGGACACCATGCGGGCCGCGGACTACATTGTGGATATCGGCCCTGCCGCCGGGGTCCACGGCGGCCAGGTCATCGCCGCAGGCACCGCAGAGGAGATCATGGCCGTGCCGGCATCCATCACCGGCCAGTATCTCTCCGGCGCCAAAAAAATTCCGGTCCCCTCCCGCCGCCGGACCGGCAACGGGCACAGCCTCACCATTCGGGGGGCTGCGGAGAACAATCTGGACCACGTGGACGTCACCTTTCCCCTGGGGACGTTCACCTGCGTCACCGGTGTGTCCGGTTCCGGGAAGTCCTCTCTGGTCAATGAGATTCTCTTCAAGCGGCTGGGGGCCGACCTGAACCGGATGAAGGTCCGCCCAGGCAAGCACACGGCGCTGGAGGGGGAGGAATTTCTGGACAAGGTCATCGACATCGACCAGTCTCCCATCGGCCGGACGCCCCGGTCCAACCCGGCCACCTACACAGGGCTGTTCGGGGACATCCGGGAGCTTTTCGCCTCCACCCCCGACGCCAAGTCCCGGGGATATGGGCCCGGTCGCTTCTCCTTCAATGTGAAGGGCGGCCGGTGCGAGTCCTGCGCCGGGGATGGACTGCTGAAAATCGAGATGCACTTTCTCCCCGATATTTACGTTCCCTGCGAGGTCTGCAAGGGAAAACGCTACAACCGGGAGACCCTGGAGGTCAAGTACAAGGGAAAAAACATCCACGATGTCCTGGACATGACCGTGGATGAGGGACTGGCCTTCTTCGCCAACCTCCCCAAGCTCCGCCGGAAGCTGGAGACCCTGTCCTCGGTGGGGCTCGGCTACCTGAAAATCGGCCAGTCCTCCACCACGCTGTCCGGCGGCGAGGCCCAGCGGGTGAAGCTGGCCACAGAGCTGGCCCGGCGCTCCACGGGAAAGACCATCTATATCCTGGATGAGCCCACCACCGGCCTGCACACCTACGACGTACACAAGCTGCTGGAGGTCCTGGACCGTCTGGTGGAGGGGGGCAACACCGTGGTGGTCATCGAACACAATTTGGATGTCATCAAGTGGGCCGACCACGTGATTGACCTGGGTCCGGAAGGGGGCAGCGGTGGCGGCCACGTGGTGTGCACCGGCACCCCCGAGGAGGTTGCCCAGTGTGAGGCCTCCTACACGGGCCGGTACTTGAAGAAGCTGTTAAAGTAAGCTGCGGGGCTTTTCCACCCGGGCTGCCCGCAGTCAGGTCCCAATCCGCCCGCGCCGGCATAGAATGGGCTGGAGGTGTTGCTTGTGGAAATCCTGATGGCCCTACTGTGCGCGGCGCTGCTGCTGTGGTTCAACCGCCTCATTTTCACCCGCCTGATCTCCCCCGCCCAGCAGGGCACGGTCCCCGTCTTTGCCGTGATCCCCGCCGTGGGGGACGGCGACGGGCTGGAGCAAACCCTGCGCCACCTGCACTGGCTGCAGGGGGAAAAACTCTCCCAGTTCACCCTGCTCATTGTGGACGCGGGACTGACCCCCGCCGGACAGGACCTGGTCCAGGCACTCCAGCGCAAAGACACCTCCCTGCTCTTCTGCCCGGCAGAGGAGGCCACCCTCATCCTGAAAAGGAAGGACGACCATGGATACTTCTCCCTCTGAACTGATTTTACTGGACGGCACCGTCTCCTCCGTCATCTACCGCAATGAGGAGAACGGCTATACCATTCTGCGCCTGGAGGCCCCGGAGGCAGGGGAAGAGGTCACCGTGGTGGGCACCATGCCGGGCATCAGCCCGGGGGAGGGCCTGTCCGTTCACGGACAGTGGACCCGTCACAGCACCTACGGGGAGCAGTTCCGGGCGGAGATCGTGGAGCGGCGGATGCCTGTGGGGGAAAAGGCCCTGCTGGAATACCTGGCCTCCGGGGCGGTGAAGGGGGTGGGGGCCGCCATGGCCCGGCGGCTGCTGGATGCCTTTGGGGAGGATGTGCTGACGGTGATCGAGGAGGCCCCCCGCCGGCTCACCGAGGTGAAGGGCATCTCCCCCAAACGGGCGGAGACCATCCACCAGTCCCTGTGTATGCAGCTTTCCATGCGGCGGCTGCTGGATTTTCTCTCCGCCCATGGGCTCTCCCTCTCCCTGGCCATGCCCCTGTACCGGCGGTATGGAGACCTGGCCCTCACCGCCCTGCGGGCCAACCCCTACCTTCTCACGGAGGAACCCCTCTTCACCCCCTTCCCCGCCGCGGACAAGCTGGCCAGGGAGCTGGGACTGGAGGCGGACGACCCTCTGCGCCTGGAGGCGGGGCTTCTCTACACCCTCTCTCACAACTTGGACAACGGCCATGTTTTTCTCCCCTATGCCAAGCTTCTGACCGCCGCCCAGCGGCTGCTGGGGACGGAGTCCTCCGTGCTGGAGGACCATTTGGAGGGCTTGACGGACCGCGGGACCATCGTTCGGGAGGAAATTGCCGGCCAGGATGCCTGCTACCTGGCCAGGCTCCACTACTGCGAGACCTATGTGGCCAACGCCTTGCTGGAGATGGAGGGGGAACCGCTCTGCCCCCCAGAGGACCTGGACGCGCTCCTGGACCGAATTCAGCGGGAACAGGGTCTCACCTACGCCCCCATGCAGGTGGAGGCGGTGAAAACCGCCGCCCAGCGGCAGGTGATGCTCCTCACCGGCGGGCCGGGCACCGGAAAAACCACCTCTCTCCGGGGCATTCTGTCTCTGTTCGACCATTTGCAGCTGCGCACCGCCCTCACGGCCCCCACCGGCCGGGCGGCCAAGCGGCTTTCCGAAACCTGCGGCGCCGAGGCCTCCACCATCCACCGGCTCCTGGAGCCCCGGTACGACAGCCAGACGGGGGGACTCACCTTCGCCCACAACGAACGGGAGCCTCTGGACACCGACGCTGTCATTTTGGACGAGGCCTCCATGGTGGACCTTGTCCTCATGCAGGCCCTGCTGGCCGCCCTGCCCGGCGGATGCCGTCTGGTTTTGGTGGGGGACCCCCACCAGCTTCCCTCGGTGGGGCCGGGCAATCTGCTCTCGGATCTGCTCCGCTCCCGGCGGCTGCCCACCCTCCGCCTGACGGAGATTTTCCGCCAGGCCGCCGCCTCGGCCATCATCCGCGGCGCACGGGCGGTGGACCAGGGAGACTGCCCCGTGCTGGTCAACGATCCCGCCGGGGATTTCTTCTTCCTCCGCCGGCTGGACCCGGCCGCGGCGGTGGAGACCATCGTCTCCCTCTGCCAGACCAGGCTGCCCCAGAACATGGGGATTTCCCCGGACCAAATTCAGGTTCTTTCCCCCACCCGCAAGGGCACGGCGGGAACCGCCGCCCTGAACCGGGCCCTGCAGGAGGCGGTCAATCCCCCCGCCCCTGACAAACAGGAAAAGTCCTTCGGCACCGTGCTCTTCCGGGAGGGGGACCGGGTGATGCAGGTGAAAAACAACTACGACATCCTCTGGGAAGACCACGCCGACGGCGTGGGCATGGGCATCTTCAACGGAGACATCGGCCGGATCGAGTCCATCGACCCCGCCAGCGGCCTGGTCACGGTGGACTTTGACGGACACCGGGCCGCCTATCCCCCGGATATGATGACCCAGCTGGAGCTGGCCTACGCGGTCACCGTTCACAAGGCCCAGGGCAGTGAGTACCGGGCAGTCATTCTCTCCGCCGTGGAGGCCGCCCCCATGCTGCTCACTCGGGGGATTCTCTACACCGCCATGACCCGGGCCAAGGAACTGCTGATCCTGGTGGGGGACGACCAAGTGGTGGCCCGCATGGCCGCCAACGACCGCCAGCAGCGGCGGTACAGCGGGCTGCGGGCCCGTCTGGCCCGAGGCGGCCCGGAAAAGGAGGAGAACCATGGCCCTGCCCCAATTTCTTCTGAACCTGCTCTTCCCACCCAGGTGTCCCTTCTGTGACCGCCCTGTGGAGGCCGTGGTTTCCGCGCCCTGCCCCCACTGCCTGGGGAGCGATGTCTGGCTGGAAGGCGCCCAGGCCGTGGTGACGGGAGAGGCCTTTGCCCGGTGCGTCTGCGCCGGGTGGTACCGGGAGCCCCTGCGCGCCTCTTTGCGGCGGTTCAAGTTCTCCGGCCGGCGGGACTACGCCAAGGCCTACGGCCCAGTGCTGGCCCAGGCCGTTCGAACCTACCTGCCGGGGACCTACGACCTCATCACCTGGGTCCCCGTCTCTCCGAAGACCCTCCGCCGGCGGGGCTATGACCAGGCGCAGCTGCTGGCCCAGGAGACCGCCAGGGCCCTTGCCGCCCAAGCCGTTCCCCTGCTGGAGAAAACGAGGGACACCCCGCCCCAGTCCTCCCTGACCCAGGGCCGCCAGCGGCGGGCCAACGTGGCCGGGGTCTACACAGCGCCCCACCCGGCCCAGGTGGCCGGGCAGCGGGTTCTCCTCCTGGACGACATCCTCACCACCGGCGCCACCCTGAATGAGGCGGCCCGCACCCTGCGCCAGGCGGGCGCCCGGCAGGTGGTGGCCGCGGCCTTCTGCCGTACCCCGCCCAAAAACCCTTGAAGAACCCGAGAGGCTTTCCCATATTTCGTGGGAAAGCCTCTCTCTGCTTGGGCTATACTTTTGGCATGAGACAAACCGCAAGAAAGGGAGCGTGGATATGGACAAGCAAGTACAAGGGGGCTTTGCCCGGGATATCGCCATGGATTTGGGCACCACCTCCGTGCTGGTGGCCGTACGGGGCAGGGGCATCCTGCTCCAGGAGCCCTCGGTGGTGGCTGTGGACCGGCGCACAGGCGCCGTCCTCCAGGTGGGGGAGGCCGCCCGGCAGATGCTGGGCCGGACCCCGGGGGACCTGCTGGCTGTGCGGCCGCTGCGGGAGGGCATCATCTCCGACTGCACCATCGCCGAGGCCATGGTCCGAGCCTTCCTCCACAAGGCCGCCCCCGGGCGGCTGCTGAAGCCCCGTCTGCTGGTCTGCGTCCCCTCCGGCATCTCCGAGGTAGCGGAACGGGCGGTGGTGGAGGCCGGCCTCCAGGCCGGCGCCCGGCGGGTCTACCTGATGGAGGAGCCTCTGGCCGCCGCCCTGGGGGCCGGGGTGGACATCACCCAGCCCGAGGGCCACATGGTGGTGGACATCGGCGGCGGCACCAGCGACATTGCCGTGATCTCCCTGAAGGGCGTGGTGGAAAGCGCCTCCATCAAGGTGGCCGGCGACCAGTTCAACGAAGCCATCGTCAAATACATGCGCCGCAAGCACAACATCCTCATCGGTGAGCGCACCGCCGAGCAGATGAAGATGCAGATCGGCTGCGTCTTCCCCAAGGAGGAGGAGACCACCATCGAGATCAAGGGCCGCTGCCTGATGACCGGCCTGCCCAAGACCATCACCGTCACCTCCACCGAGATGCTGGAGGCCTTTGAGGAGCCCGTGGAGCGGATCCTGGAGGCCGTTCACGGCGTCCTGGAGCGCACGCCCCCGGAGCTGGTGGCGGATATCGCCAACAACGGCATCGTCATGACCGGCGGCGGCAGCCTGGTGGACGGCTTCGACAAACTGATCGAGGCCCGCACCGGCATCCACACCGTGGTGGCCGAGGGCGCCATCTCCTGCGTGGCCGAGGGCACAGGCAAGAGCCTGGATTCTCTGAACGCTATGACCGACGGCACCGTGAACCTGAGCCGCCGCAAGCAGATGAACTAAGCACAATACAGAAGGCCGCCTAAAGGGCGGCCTTTTCCTCAAGTTGCTCTTGCAACTTCCGCGAAAAAGCGCTACTATTACGATACATGAGAACGAGATAAGGAGGAACCACCATGAAGTTTTCCAGCAAGGTCTTGAAATGCGGCCTGTCCCCCATGCGTAAGTTCCACCCCTATGCGGTGGCGGCGG
>OGXX01004643.1_pt1 | contig 10481 bp, 11 predicted proteins | sample 1576301 | NCBI WGS metagenome assembly OGXX01 (sample SAMEA3541469, study PRJEB24748) | human gut metagenome | biome: human gut; feature: human-associated habitat; material: faeces | place: China | collected 2012 | reverse complement strand
CCCTGGTAGAGGGGTTTATCCCGGAGATATTCGATGATATCCCGGCCGCAGACAAGGCCGGTGACATTGACGCCGCCGCCGAAGGTGATATTGGGCACGCCGTAGACGGTAAGCTGCCGGTGGGGGAATTTATCCTTTGCGGTTTCCAAAAGCTCCCGCAGGAGGGGGGCGGCAGCCTCCCCGGTGGCAAGGGAGAAGTGACTTTTCTCCTCATCGCCGTCTTCCATGGAAAGGGCGGAGGCGAATTCATCCCGCAAAAGGGCGGTGGTGCCCACGCCGTTACCCAGCTGGTCGAAGTCCTCGTAATAGCTGTAATCCGGCAGGGGCAGCCCGGCGATGAGGTAGAGCTCATCGGCGCAGAAGGCGATGCGGCTGCCGTGGCGGCGCAGCATCTCTTCCCCGAATTCATCGGCGATGCGGATGCAGTCGGCGGCTTCCTCGGGGGTCATCATGCGCAGAGGATAAAGGCCCTCCCGATGGCCGGTGAGCCCGACGGGTACTAAGGCGATGCTTTGCACCTCCGGGGCGTACTGACCCAGATCCCACAGGCTGCGCCGCAGTTCCTCGCCGTCATTGAGGCCGGGGCAGACAACGATTTGGGCATTGATGCGGATGTGGTGCGCGGCCAGCTGGGGGATATACTTGAGCACCTCGCCGCTGCGGGGGTTTTTCATCAGTTCGACCCGCAGCTCCGGATTGGTGGCGTGGACCGAGATATTGATGGGGCTGATGTGCATTTTGATGATGCGGGCGATGTCCTCATCGGTCATATTGGTGAGGGTGACATAGCTGCCGAACAGGAAGCTCATGCGGCTGTCGTCATCCTTAAAGTAGAGGGTTTCGCGCATGCCGCGGGGCAGCTGATCGACGAAGCAGAAAACGCACTTATTGGCGCAGTGGTGCTGGCGATCCATGAGGTAATCGGTAAATTCCAGCCCCAGCTCGTCGTACTCCTCTTTTTTGATGTGAAAGGTGAGCGGTTTGCTGTCCCGTTCCACTTCGACGGTGAGGGCAGTATCGATCATATAAAAGCGGTAATCCAGCACATCGTGGATGAGATTGCCGTTGACGGCGACCAGGCGGTCGCCGGCCAGGATGCCGGCTTTGGCGGCGGGAGTATGCGGGGTGACGCTATCGATGAGAATGGACATGGTTTTTTCTCCAAAGCAAGTGAGATTGGCGGGGCGGCAGATAAAAATGGGAAAATGACAAGGAGGGGGCCGCAGGCAGGCTTATGCCCGGTGAAGGCGGGCTGATGCCTGTCAAGGCGCGCGACGCGGTCAGGGCCCATTTTTAGCTGCCGCAGACCGCCGAGGGATCGGCGCTGGGTGGGCAGCGGTATTCGAGGAAAACAAGCTCCTCCGGTATTTTGCCCTGAAAAAGGACCTGGGCGCGCCCGCAAAGCGAAAAACCATTTTTCTGGTACAGGGTGGCGGCGGGAATATTGCCGGCCCAGGTATCCAGCCGGATGACGGCGCAGCCCATGGCGGCGGCCTGCTGCTTGATGCGGGAGACGCACTCCCGGCCAAGGCCCTGCCCGGCATACCGGGGCGGGATGCAGAGGGTATGGACCACAAGCACTTGCTCCGGCGGGGCGGGGTACTGCCAACCAATGGTGGCATAGAAATCATCCTGGTGATGATTGAGGATGACGCTGGCGACGGGTTCGCCCTCCCGCTCCAGCACCCACAGCGTGCCGGTGGCCAGGGCTGCTGCGGCGGTTTGGCGGGTGGGGTAGACCCCCAGGGACCAATTGGTGGTGCTGCGGCCGGTTTCGGCCTCGTGGGTGAGCAGTTCGGTATAGTGGCGCTCAATGGCGTCTAAATCAGATTCGGCGGCGGGACGGAACAGCATGGGGACTCCTTTATTATTTAGCGAGGTAATGGATGAACAGGGCAACGGCGCAGGCAAAGGCGACCGCCTGCAGCACGGTAACAGCGCGGGGCACCCGGCGGACACTGAGGACGAGGGACAGCATGGTGAAGATAGCGGTGATGAGGTAGAGAAGGGTCATGGGGGCTCCTTTCAACTATTCGTGGGTTGGTCAGCAGCTCCGGCAAGAGAGCACGATATTCTAAATAAGACCTTGCGGGAAAGGCGGCGAAAATCAGTCGGTGAGAATTCCCTCGCAGCCGTCGGCATCGGGGGCGATGGAGGTGAGCAGGACCGGGCGGATCTCGCCGGGGCGGGCTGCGGGATCAAAGACGGTGACGGGGGTGTAATTGGGGGTGTAGCCGGTGCAGCCCTGCTGCCCGCGGCTTTCGAACAGTACCAGCTGGGTTTGCCCCAGCATGGCGGTGAGGGCGGTTTTTCGCAGCTCGGCGGCCACAGCGATGAGTTCCGCGCAGCGGCGCTTTTTATCGGCCGGGGAGACCTGATCCGGCATGGCGGCGGCGCGGGTGCCGGGACGCTGGCTGTACGCAAAGGCGTGAATTTTGGCGAAGCCGATTTCCCGGGCAAATTGCAAAGACTCCTGGTGGTCCACTTCGGTTTCGCCGGCAAAGCCCACCATCATATCGGTGGTGAGGGCGGCGCCGGGGAAGGCCTTTCTCACCGCTTCAGCCACGGCGCGGTACTGGGTGGTATCGTAGTGACGGTTCATGCGGCGCAGGGTGGCATCGCAGCCGCTTTGCAGCGAAAGGTGGAACTGCGGGCAGAGCTTGCCCCCACAGCCCTCCGCCAGGCGGTAAATTTCCTGCGGAGTGAGGAGGTCCGGTTCGATGGAGCCGAGACGGACCCGTTCGATGCCGGGGGTGGCGGCTGCCGCTAAGACGGCATCGGAGAGGTGCAACCCCCATTCCCTGCCGTAATTGGAAAGATTGATGCCGGTGAGGACGATCTCACGGTAACCGTTCCGCGCAAGGGTGAGAAGTTCGCTTTGCAGCTCCGGCATGGGCTTGCTGCGGACGGGGCCGCGCGCGGCGGGGATGATGCAATAGCTGCACCAGTTATCGCAGCCGTCCTGAATTTTGAGGAAGGCGCGGGTACGCACGCCGAAATCGGCGGCGGAGCAACTTTCGAAATCCTCGCCTTTTTCGTGCTTTGGGATATTGACAACGCGCTGGTGATCGAGAGAAAAATCCTTGACCAGCTGCGGCAGGGCGGCACGGTTGCGTGCCCCGGTGACGACATCGGCCTCCGTGACGGCGGCGGCCTCCCGCGGGAAGGCCTGCGGGTAGCAGCCGGTGAGCACCACGATGGCGCCGGGATTTTCCCGACGGAAATGGCGGTGATCGTGGTGCTCGGCATCCGCATCTTCTCGAACGTCTCGGCAATTCGCCGATTCATCTTCCAGGGGTGAGGCATGAGCGACGAGCACACACCACCGCTGCCACCGCGTGATGAGGTGGATGCCGGCGATCGGCCAGCACAGGAACCCGACCTCATCAAGAAAATCGTCTCACAGCACAACAAAGACAAGGTCAACGACAACACGCAGACCGGCGCGTTTCCAGTGGTGAGCAAGCGCAAGGCCAAGACGAAGGGCAAGGGTAAATCCAAACGACTGTCCACGTCATCCCGTTCGGTCAAGGCGCGCTTGGGCACCGGTGTGCTCATTGCCGTGCTGTGCGCGTTGCTCGCCTACGGGTATGTGATCCAGATCAACAACAAAGACCTCACCTATGAGACGATGAGTGAAACCGAACTGACCCGCCTGATCAGCGAGAGCAATACTCAGGTGCAGCGGCTCGAGCAACGCAAGGCCGAACTGACTCGGCAATTGAATTCGCTTGAGGAGGCCGCCGACAAGGAGGCACAGGCAGCGCAGATCGCAAAGGAGAACGAGGAATCGAGCGGCATCCTGTCGGGCAGGCTGCCGGCGCACGGCAAAGGCATTGTCGTGCGCATCACGCAAGGCACCAAAGCGCCGATCGACGCTTCGACGATGTTCAACCTCATCGAGGAGCTGCGCAATGGAGGCGCCGAGGTCATCGCCATCAACGATGTGCGCGTCGTGACGTCCACTTACGTCAGCGAGTCGAACAACGGACTCGTCTGCGATGACAAACTGCTCGAACCGCCCTATGTGGTCAAGGCGATCGGCGACCCATCCAACCTGCAGAACGCGGTGAACCTCGCTGGTGGCGTCGCGTCGCGGTTGACCGTGAAATACGGGGCGACTGTCACGACGGAAGTCTCGGATGACGTCAATATCACCCAGACCCAGCCAGTTGAACGGTATAAGTTCGCAAAGATTGTAGAATAGGGAATTATGACAGATCCGATTCCAGGCGCAGGCGAGACGACCATCATCGGCTTGCCCGCCCTTCAATTTCCCGTAACCAGTTCAGGCGACCGCCCGTTGACGCAGGAGGACCTCGAGACGATCACACGGCTCGCTGACAACACGGCGTTGCTCATCGCCACACGTTCCGCGCTTTCCGGTTCGCGGTACCTGCTCGACGAGGACGAAGTGACGGTTGGGCGTGACCCCAGATCAGACATCCTGCTTGACGATTCCACCGTCTCACGTTCGCACGCGGTGTTCCGCCGTGTGAACGGGCAGTATGAGGTCGTGGACGCAGGAAGCCTCAATGGCACCTACGTCAACCGTCAACGCGTCGACCAGGCGTTGCTCAAAAACGGCGACGAAATCATGATCGGCAAATTCAGACTCGTCTACTTCACCAATTCAGCTATCCGCGGACAATGAATGCGCCGTTGACCAGACGCCATGGGGCACCCGCACACCTTGGTGATGAGGATTCACCGAAGTATGTGGATGTGCCATTGATCGATGCTGATGATGTGATGGTGCAGGGGGAGTTGTTTCCTCTGCGTGACCTGCATGAGCCGTTGCGTGGGTACCGTGGCACCGTCGCCTCGCGTGTGGCCGGCATCACGTACCGGCAGCTTGATTATTGGGCGCGCAAACGCATCGTCGTGCCATCCATCGCGCCATCGAGCGGTTCGGGGTCGCGTCGGCTGTATGCCTTCCGCGATGTGGTCATTCTGTCCGTGTCGAAGAAACTGCTCGACATCGGTGTGAACCTGCAGAACGTGACGAACGCGGTCGAATACCTGATGCGCCAGCCGTCGGGCCGTCTCGAGCATATGACGATACTCTGCGATGGGCAGCAGGTCGAGGAATGCGTCGAAGGCGAGCAGATGGCGCAGATGCTCAGCAGGGGAGAGGCGGTCTTTGGGGTATCCGTTGGCGCGCTGTGGCACCGCATCGACGATGCTCTCGCCACGGAGGAGCATGTGGAGGTGACTGACGCAGCCGTCATCGACCGGTCACTGCCGGTCAACCGTTTGGCGGCGGACCGCCTGCGCGAGACGCTCGACAAACGGCGTGTCCAACGTGAGGCGATGGCGTCCGCAGCAGCCGTTGGCGCTGTCTCGCCGACATTGGCCGACGTGGATCCGTCGGCGGCACATCAACCCATATTAAGTCAAGGAACATTGTCATGAACGCTTTACCAGCCATGCTGTGGATCATCGGGGCCGCAGTGGCGTTGCTTGTCTGCGTGATGACCGTGATGAACAGCCATTACCGGGATGGTCGCGCCAGCGAGGTGCGTCCGGTGAGCTGGACGGTGATTGGCGGCCATGTGGCCTCATTCGTGCTGTTGGCGGCCCCGTACGTGGTGTATCTGGCGAACAGCGAATCCATAGGCGCGCATGCGCGGTCGTTGTACACCAAACTCGGTTGGGTGTCCGCGGCCGTGGCCGTGGCGCTTGTGATGGTCGAACTCGTGCTGATGTACCTGCAGGCACGGCGTGCGATGCTTGCGCAGGAAGCACGTGCGACGGCGCAACAGGATGCGTCGCTGTCATCTGAGCGCGGTGACGCTGACGACGATGACAAACCGTCGTCGTTGTGGTGAGACGGGCACGGTTGATGTAGTGCAAAAACAGCGGGTGCCAATCATTGGGGGATGATTGGCACCCGCTGATGCATAGGCCATATAACGCTAATCTGACATAACGTACATTATCGGCTAAACGGGGATTACTGTGAATCCTTATGCAGTGGCCTTGTCCGCGAAGTATTCCTCCACGGCTCCAGACAGTTCGTCCACATGGTCGATCACACGGTATGCGCCGTGTTCGACCAGTTCGTTCGGCTCGGCGTAACCCCAGCCGCAGCCCAGACAATCCAATGCGCATGCCTTGGCGCCGTCCACATCGGTCCAACGGTCGCCGACCATGAGCGCACGGTCATCGAGCCCGCGGTTGAACCCGATGTTGTCGAACGCATACCGGATCACCGAGGCCTTGTCCACGCGCGAATTGTCGGTGCTGGCGCCATAGATGCCATCGACGAGTTCGGTGATGTGGAAATGGTCGCACACCGGCTTCGCTTGGTATTCGGGCTTGCATGTGGCCACGGCAAGGTAATAGCCGGCCTCGCGCAGCGTTGTGAGCTGTTCGGGAATGCCTGGATACAGCGTGTTGTACAGCCGTCCCGGCACCTTGTGCCCGGGGTTGTTCGGGTCGTCGAACACTGCAGCGTCACCGTAATAATGCCGGTACACACGTACGGCCTCATCGAGTTTGTTGTCGGGAATGTGGTTGCGCTTCATCGATTCGAAGATCGCCGGCCCGATGAACCGCTGCAGTTCCGCCTGGTCAGGAACCGGTACACCGACCGCTTCGAACGCCTTGATCACGCAAGCGATGATGCCTGGATCAGATTTCGTCAATGTGCCGTCGAGATCCAACAGGACCACACGTTGTGGATGAGCGAATTCCATGCCGCCTCTTCCCTAGTTCGTCAATTGGTCATTCAAAGATGCGTCCCGGCGAGGCGGGACCCACGGCCGGACTCACTCGTAGTCCGGAATCCAGCCATCCCGGTGCATTTGGAGGCGCTTGTCCAGCAGGGTCTTCAGTTCGTCCTCACTGCGGCGTTCCAGAAGCATGTCCCAGTGCGTGCGCGTCGGCTTGGCGACGTCGTCGCCGGTGTTGTCTTTGTCGTCCTCACGATGCGCGGTCGCGCCGCAACGGCACTCCCATTCGCTCGGGATGTCGGCTCCTTCGGCGAACGGCAGAATCGTACGGTGCCCGCGTGGGCAGACATATGCGACCTCCATGCGCGCCGCGAAGTCGACGTTGTCGTCGGACTCGAGCGACTTCGCTCCAATGCTCATGCCGCGTAGGCTGCGTTCCGCCATACCTGTGCCTCCTCTTGATTACACAATGATTCCACGCTACAAAACAGTTCGGACGATGGGTTTATTCCTGCACTATGCGTCAGTCCACACCGGAATACGCCACAATGCCACGGTTCACCGCATCGAACGCCTCACGTGCACGGGCGGCGAGCATGGCATGCTGCTCCCCCATGTACGGTTCAGCCACGGCAATCTGCTGCAGCACGTCGGCGAGGCGCTTCGCGTTGCGCACGAAGTCACCACCCGTCAATTCGGTGTGTTCGAGCACCTGCGCCAGACTGTCCCCGCAGGCCCAGTCGTAGATGATGTCCACAATGCCGAAATCCAGTGGCTGCAGATAGCTGTCCATGCCGGCGTCCTCACACAACACGAGCACCTGTTCGTCAAGGTACTTGAGTTCGCGCGCCCGTTGGGCGACAAGGCCATGCGGGCCACCCGGGTAGCGACGGGGTTCTCCCCCTTCGCCACGGCGCGCCTCATACAGCAACGACGAGAGCAATGCCGCGATCTGCGGGGCCGACAGGTCGTCGAGCACGCCTTCGGTGATGGCCTGCGCCAACACAAGGTCGCGCTCGGAATACAGGCGGCGCAGCAACTGGCCCTGCTCGGTGAGCGTATAGTCGCGCACGCCATCGTGATCAGTGCGTTCCAAGTACCCCAGACGGTCGAGAATCTCGCAGATGCGGTCGAATTGGCGCGCCACGGAGCCGGTACGCGAATCGTACCGTTGGCGTAGGCGCTCCAGTTCACGCGTCTCGCGCATCCACCGGTGCCCCCACTTCATGTGGTCCTGGAAATCCGGGCATTGCTTGCACGGATGGTCGTGCTCAAGCTCCTTGAGTTTGGCGATCCTGGCGTCAAGGCGGCGGAAGGCGCGGGATTTATCCGCGTTCGTGGCGAACACCTCATGCTTGAGCTTGCGGCGTTCGTTCTTCTGCAACTCGTTGAGCTGCATGCGGATGCGCAACAGGTCAGTGAAATCGCCGTATTCGCAGGTCATGGCCTCGGCATACCCGGCAAGGGCCGCGGTGAGTGCGTCGATGCGCGCCTCGATCTGCCATGCCGACTCGTTCGCTTCCCACTGGGCGAACGAATGGTCAAGCGTGATGCGCGCCGTCTCGTAATCGCTCGTGTTGAGCAGATTGACGGCCATGTTGAACGTCGGCTTGAAACTCGAATGCAGCGGATAGACACGCTTGCTCGACAGCGCGACCGCCGTTTCCGGAGTGAATCCACGGTGATCCACGACGACAGCGTTGCCGATTGTATCAATGCCGCGGCGGCCGGCGCGGCCGGTCAATTGCGTGTACTCCCCCGGCGTGAGGCCCACGATGCCGGTGCCATCGTATTTTTCGAGCTTCTCGATGACGACGCTGCGCGCCGGCATGTTGATGCCGAGGGCAAGCGTCTCCGTGGCAAACACCACCTTGATGAGCCCCTCTTCGAACAGGCGCTCCACAATCTGCTTGAACAACGCCACCATGCCGGCGTGGTGCGCGGCGAAGCCCTCTTCGAGGGCGTGACGGAAGCGCGCGAAATGCAGCGTCTTCAGGTCGTCATGCGTCAGCTGGCCTTCGATCATCTCATCGACGATGCTGCGGATGCGCAGCGCCTCGTCGTCGCTTGTAAGGCGCAGGCCGGCGTCAAGGCATTGGTCGACCGCCTCGTCGCAGCCGTTGCGCGAGAATATGAAATAAATCGCCGGCAACATGCCCAGGAAATTGAGTTCGTCCACGACCGCCCAGCGTTTCGGCTGGTAGCGTTCCACCTGACGCGCCGACCGTGATTCCGGCCTGCCGTGGCGTCCGCGCCCCTTGCGCCTGTCCGGCCGTTCGGCGCCGCGCCGACGTTGCTCACGACGCATGTATTCGTCGAGTCGGTTCGTCAGGCGGGCATTGAGTTTCGTGGTGGGCCGGCCATTGTCGTCATGCCGGTACAGGTCAAACAATTCGGGTTCGGTGCGTGGATCGCGCTGAACCAGCACGTATTGCTCAAGCGGCACCGGACGGTGTTCCGACACGACGAGCTTGGTCTCGCCACGCACCGATGCGATCCAGTCCGCAAAATCCTCCACGTTCGAGACCGTGGCCGACAGGCCGACGATGCGCACCGACTGCGGCAGGTGGATGATGACCTCTTCCCACACGGGGCCACGGAACCGGTCAGCCAGATAATGCACCTCGTCGAGCACGACATAGCGCAACGCCTGCAGTGTCGTGGAATGCTCGTACAGCATGTTGCGCAGCACCTCGGTCGTCATGACCACGATGTCGGCTTCGGAATTGATTGAGGTGTCACCGGTGAGCAATCCCACTTTGTCCGGGCCGTACAATGCCACGAGATCATGGTATTTCTGGTTGCTCAACGCTTTGATCGGCGTGGTGTAGAAGGCCTTCGCGTTCTGCTGTTGCGCCAGATAGACCGCGAAGTCGGCCACCACGGTCTTGCCGGCGCCGGTCGGGGCCGCCACCAGTACATTGGACCCCTGTTCCAGTGCCTCGTTGGCATCCGTCTGGAACCGGTCGAGCTCGAACGGCAGTGTGTCGGCGAACTTGGCCGCGATGGATCGGCGTTGCCGCTTGACACGGTCAAACCGTGCATACCGTTCGGCCGGTGTCAGTTCACGCTCCTCGCCCGTATCGTCTGGTGATGGTTTCCTTGACCTGTGATGACGTGCCATAATCCTTCATCTCGTCATAAACAATCGGTGGAGTCAGTCATTGAATGTGGACCAGCGGCTCCACGTGCGCGCATGGCGTTCCTCGCGCCGTTGACGGCGTTCGATGACCTCCACATGGGCGTCGGAGTAGCGTTCCGCGGCCACGCGCAATGGTTCGGTGAAAATCGGGCGTTGGGGAGCCTGCACCGTGCTGTCATGTTCGCCCATGCGGCCCAGACGTTCGGAGATCTGCGCTCCGGTCTTGCTGACGTCATGCAGCGCGCGCATGCCATGCACCGCTGCATACACACATCCGGCGATGAGCATGCCGAGCATGAACAGTGCCAGAATAAGCCAAACCCACCAAGGCATAGGTGTCACTCCCCTCAGGATACCGATTCTTCTGTATCTTGGGCGGTCTCCTCGGAGATGCTCAATTCACGTTGTGCGCGTGCCACCATCATCGACCGCAGCGTTTCGGGCGCCACCGCCACAATATGGCGCGCGTGCGCGATGCAGAACGCGACGAACCACGAATCGGAACGGACGAACAGATGGACCTTCTCGCCTTCGCCGCATTTCTCGACGGTGGCTCCCGACAGGCTGTCGATGAACGACAGGTCGTCCTGATTGGTTATGAACACGGCAGGTGTGCCATTGTCGAAACTCCACTTGCGCAGTTCGGATGCGGGCACGTCCGG
>OGXX01004642.1_pt1 | contig 10482 bp, 7 predicted proteins | sample 1576301 | NCBI WGS metagenome assembly OGXX01 (sample SAMEA3541469, study PRJEB24748) | human gut metagenome | biome: human gut; feature: human-associated habitat; material: faeces | place: China | collected 2012 | reverse complement strand
CTGGATGGAGCGGCGGGACAAGTGCCGCAACCTGCCCCTGAACATCTACGAGCTCCACGCGGGCAGCTGGAAGCACAAGCCCAACGCCACCTGCGAGGACGGCTCGGACGGCTGGTACAACTACCGCGAGCTGGCGCGGGAGCTGATCCCCTGGCTGCTGGACCACCGCTTCACCCATGTGGAGCTGCTGCCTCTGGCCGAGCACCCCTTCGACGGCAGCTGGGGCTACCAGACCACCGGCTATTTCTCCGTGACCAGCCGCTACGGCTCCCCGGCCGATTTTGCAGCCTTCGTCAACGCCTGCCACCGGATGGGCATCGGCGTCATCATGGACTTTGTGCCGGTCCACTTTGCCGCCAACGGCGACGCGCTGGCCAACTTTGACGGCACCCATCTGTATGAGTACGACAGCGATGTGGGCCACAGCGAGTGGGGCACCTGCAACTTCAACTACTACCGCCGGGAGGTGTGCAGCTTCCTGAACAGCGCCGCCGCCCTGTGGATGGACGTCTACCACTGCGACGGCATCCGGATGGATGCCATCTCCCGTGCGCTCTACTGGCAGGGCGACCCCAACCGCGGCGTGAACGAGGGTGCGGTCACCTTCCTGCGGAATCTGAACCACGGCCTGAACACGCGGTTCCCCACCGGCATCTACACGGCCGAGGACTCCACCAACTTCCTCAAGGTCACGGCCCCCACCCGCTACGACGGCATCGGCTTCGACTACAAGTGGGACATGGGCTGGATGCACGACACGCTGGACTATTTCGCCACCCCCTTCGGCGAGCGCCCAGATGCCTACCACAAGCTCACCTTCAGTATGCAGTATTTCTACAACGAGCTGTATCTGCTGGCGCTGAGCCACGACGAGGTGGTCCACGGCAAAAAGACCATCATCGACAAGCTCTGGGGCACCTACGAGGAAAAGTGTGCCCAGCTGCGCACCCTGTACTTTTACATGTACACCCACCCCGGCAAGAAGCTGAACTTCATGGGCAACGAGCTGGGCCATTTCCGCGAGTGGGACGAGAAGAAAGAGCTGGACTGGGGCCTGATGAAATACCCCTTCCACGACAGCTTCCAGAAATACTTTGCCGAACTCGGCCGCCTCTACGCCACCGAGCCCGCCCTCTACGACGGCGAATACAACCCCGGCTGTTTTGAGTGGGTGGCCAGCGAGAGCCGGGACGAGGGCGTGTACGCCTGGCTGCGCAAGGGCGCAGGCCAGACTCTGCTCTGTGTGATGAACACCCAGAACACCGCCCACAAAAAGTTCCCGCTCTACCTCAAGTTCCCCTGCGGGGCCGAAGAGCTGCTGAACAGCGAGGCCTCCCGCTGGAACGGTGCCGACAAGAGCCGGACCCGAAGCTTCCACACCACGGACGGCGGCGTCTATGGGCGGGACTACACCCTGACCCTTGACCTGCCCGCCATAGGCAGCCGACTGCTCCGTCTGACGCCGGAGGCTCCCCATGCCGAGGCCGCACAGGCTTCGGCCCGGAAGGCTGCTGCTGCCCGGCGCAAGGCCGCTGCAAAGCCCGCAATCAATTCCAAAAAGTAATTTTTTATCCAAAGTATCCCGTCTGCTGAAAATGCAGCGGGATATTTTGCGTTTTGCCGCCGCTGCGGCCTTGCCAGCGCCGGGCAGAACCGTTATACTGTAACATGAACTATCAGGTTTTGTGAAAGGTTTTGCGTTATGGAACAAACACGTTCGTCCCTGCTGAAACGCGGCCTCACCCCCTGGGGCAAAGCGGGGGCCGCGCTCGGCATCGGGATATTGGTCCTGGCAGCCGTCGGGCTGCTCTTCCCCACCGGGGCGGCATTCTTCCCGCTGGTGAGCCTGTGGTGCAGCTGTGCGCTGTTCTACGGGGCGCTGTGGGTGCTGCGGGTGTCCGGCGTTACGCTGGACTTCTTCCACCGGGCCGTCCTTGTAGGCTGCTGGGCGGCGGCGGTGCTCTATTTCTACTGGGCGCTGGGGCGGCGCGATTTCGTCTACGCCTGGGACTACGCCAACTACCTCGTCAAGCAATACAGCGCCGAGGCGGCCTTTGCTGCCGGCCCGGCGGCGGGCTTCGCGTACATCTTCGGCTCCTTCGCGGAGGACTACACCAATTTCATCACCCTGTTCACTGAGTTTCCCTTCTGCCTGACGGCCCGCACCGGCGACAGCTATGCGTTCAGTCAGGTGTTCTGCGTCCTGCCCAGCCTGATGGTGCTGCTGGCGGGCGTGGTCATCAAGGTGGGGCAGATGCTCCGGGTGAAGAACCGGTTCTATTACTTCCTCATCGGCTTTTCGTGGCTGCTCACCTTCCCGTTTCTGCGGATGAGCGCGATGCTGGCCCAGCCGGACTGGTTCGGCCTCATCTTTGCTTTCGCCATTCTGGTGCTGACGCTGGACTACCGCTTTGAACAGCTGGAGCCGGGCCGGTTCGCCCTCCTCTTTCTGGCCACGGCAGCGGTCATTCTGACCCGCCGGTGGTATCTCTACTTCGTGGTCGGCTACTACTTTTCCTACGCACTGCTGCTTCTGGTCAGCAGCGCAAAGCTCGCCAGGACCGACAAGGCGCTGGCCGTCCGCCGGGTGCGCAACCTCATCGCCTTCGGCCTCTGCGCCTTGGTCGCGATGGTCGCCCTGCTCTGGCCCATGGTCCGCAAGATCCTGGCCTTTGACTACTCCGACCGCTATTCTTACTACAACGTCGGCGGCATGGCCACCGAGCTTTATTACCACACCCTCCGCATCGGCCTGCTGAACTTCCTCCTCATCGGGCTGGGCGTCGCAGATGCCTTCCGCCGCAAACGGTTCGCCCTGCCCGCGCTGAGTGCCTGTGAGCTGGCGGTCAGCCTCGTGCTCTTCACGCGGGTGCAGAACACCGGCTCCCACCAGATGCTCCTCTTCCTCCCCGCCTACTTCCTGCTCTTTCTGGCAGGCGCTGCGGCGCTGGCGGAGGGCATCGAGCGCCGCAAGGCCCTCAAGCTGGGCTACTGGGCGTTCACGCTGGTGTTTGCCGTATCGGTGCGCTGCTCGCCGCTGACGGTGGTGGCCCTGCCCGATTTTCTCATCGACCACTTCCCGCTCAAGAGCACCGCAGAATTTGTCCGGCTCGACGGTCTGACCTGCGACCGCAGGGACCTGAGCCAGCTGCAGGCTGTGACCGAATGGCTCAGCGTCCACCTCGGCGACGGCGAGACCGCGTACATGATCACCGACGACATGCTCTACAACCCCGGCCATCTGCGCAACTGCCTGCTGCCGGAGCAGCCGCTGGACGGCAAACTGCCGGACAGCTTCTCGGTGCCGGGCACCCACAACTTCCCCATGAGCTTCTTTGAGGCAAAGTATGTCGTCACCGTTGACCCCTACCCCCTGTCCTACGCATCGGACACGGAGCTGGGCCACAAGCTGAACGCCAAATTCGCCGAGCTGCGGGACGGCACCCACACCCTTGCCGCCACATTCGATATGGGCAACGGCTACACCTTCACCATCTGGGAGCGGGTCGCCGCCCCCACCCGTGCCGAAGTGGAGACCTACCTCCACGTCTTCGACGCCGAAAATGCCCAATACCCCGAAATGTTCTCGCAGGTCGCCGAGAGCTGGCTTGTCGCCCACGGGTTATAACACCGCACCCTCCCATTTTTCGAATAAACGTTCTATCGTCAGAAGGAGTATTGCAAAATGGAAAATCAGCAGAATAATTTCCCTGAAGTAAAGCTTGGACAGTATAAAGGGCTGGCCGTCACCCGCCATGTGCGCGGCATTTCCGAGAAGACGCTGGACATCGAGATGGTCCACCAGACCCGGATGCGCGCCACCTACCACAACTCCACCGAGGCCGCGAAGCGCGGCAGCCGGGTGCTGCTGGATTTCGCCGGTTTCATGGACGGCCAGGAGATCCCCGACAGCCGGATGGAGAAGGTCATGGTCGTGCTGGGCGACGGCAAGCTGATGCCCGCCGCCGAGCAGGCCATCTATGGCCACAAGGCCGGTGAGACCTTCCGGTTCGACTTCACCTATCCGGCTGCGTTCCGCGTGCCGGAGCTTTCCGGCAAGACGGCGCAGTTCGAGATCACGCTCCACTCCGTGGCCGAGAAGACCACCCCGGAGCTGACCGAGGAGTTCGCGCAGTCTGCCGGTTATGCGTCCCTCGCCGCCATGCGGGAGGCCGTCCGCGCCAAAAAGCAGAAGATCCACGAAGACGGTGCCGACCGCGCCGCCGGGCAGAAGCTGCTGGAGATGGCCGGTGCCAACCTGACCGTCACCGTGCCGGAGGCCGTGCTCGACCGCACCGCCGACAACGAGATGAAGCTGCTGAGCCAGCGCCTGAGCCGCAGCGGCATCAGCATGGAGCAGCACTGCAAGAACAGCCGCACCACCGCCGAGGCCCTGCGGGCAGGCTACCGCGCCGACGCTGAGCGGAAGATCCGCACCATGTACGCGGCCCGCGCCATCGCAGAGGCCGAGAACATCACCGTCCGGCCCGAAGAGGTCAACGCCGAATACCGCCGCCTCTCCGTGCAGCAGGACACCCCCGAAGCCGACATCCGCCGTGTGCTGGCCCCGGAGACCGTGGCCGCTGCTCTAGCTGCCCAGAAGGTCCAGCGCTTTTTGCTGGACAACGCCGTCGTGACTTCGGTCATGGACCCGGATAAGGAGTGATTCGATGAGTTTCTTTACGCGCTACGCCATGGATGCGCTGATGAAGACCACCCACCCGGAGATCAACCGCAGACAGTGCTGGAACCTGCACCCGCACCGCACCCCCTGCACGGCCTGCAAGGACATCTGCCCCTTTGGGGATGCGATCTTCACCCGCCCGAATCTCGTCAAGGACTGGGACCCCTGCACCGACTGCGGCCTCTGCGTTTCTGCCTGCCGCAGCGGCTGCATCGCCCCCTCGCCGGAGCAGGTCCAGCGGGACACGGCCCCCGCCGACAGCGACAACGACACCGTCTGGATCGGCTGCGAGAAAAGCACCCGCAAGAACACCCTCGTCCGGGCCTGCGTATCGGCCCTCTCGTGGGAGGCGCTGGCCTACCTGGCCCTGAACAAAAAGATCGTGCTGGACCTGACCCCCTGCGGCGAGTGCGAGAACGACGTCTGCGCCGAACATCTGCGCAACGAGCTCACCCGTCTGGTGGAATTTTTCGGCCAGCCTCTCTTCGAGGCTCGGTTCACCCTGGCCTACGAGCAGGATGCGGCCCCTTTCCACAGCAAGGAATACTCCCGCCGCGAGATGATGGAGCAGGTGACGGCCGGCTCCAAGGCGGGCACGAAGCAGCTGCTCCGGATGCTGCCCGGCCTGCGGGACGATGACCAGAGCGCGGTGGACTTCCGCCTGTTGCTGCACCAGCGCACCAAGCAGCTGAAAGCCGCCAGCGAAACGCCCCTCAAATACGGCTACCACCTGCCCAATTTCACCCAGAAGTGCTTTGCCTGCGGCCGGTGCGAAAAGGCCTGCCGCGCCGGGGCCATCCGCTTCGAGGATCTGCCCGACGGCCAGACCCGCGCGGTCATCACGCCGTGGAAGTGCAGTGAGTGCGGCGTCTGCGTTGCCACCTGCTCCAACGGCGGTCTGGACGGGCTGAAGCTCCGCCAGCTGACCACGCTGGGCCCGGTGAGCGTTTACAAATGCACCAAGAGCCTCTGCAAGGAGTGCGGCAAGCCCATCGCCCCCAACTGCAAGGACGGCATCTGCTCGGTCTGCCGCATCAAAATCCGCACCAAAAAGCGGCAGGAAGAAGCCGTGGCCAAGGCCAAGGAGCGCCAGGCCGAGCGCGAGGCCAAGCGCGCCGCCGAGGAAGCCGCCAAGGCACTGGCGGCGGAAGTCCAGGCCGAGTCGGCTGCCGCAGCCGCAGAAACGGCCCCCGCCGCCGCTGTGCCGGAAGCGCCCGCTGCCGAAACCAATATGAATTAAAGAATTGACGTCCGCCCGAAAGGATGCTATACTTTCTGTAACCACACGGCTGTGGTCGGGAGGGACTGTTACAAAGGCGTAACGGAAGTATTCCGTTACGCCTTTTTGCAATTCCCCGCTGATGGGAAACAGTGCACCCCAGCCGCTGGCGCACACAAAAACATGAAATACGAAGAAAGAGGGATTTTATCATGGATCATTTGATTTCTCGCCGCCAGTTCCTCAAAGCCAGCGGTCTGGCAGCCGCAGGCGCATGTGCAGCCGGTCTGCTGACCAGCTGCGGCGGCAGTTCCTCTGCCGGCAGCACCGGCAGCGCGGCTTCCGGCACGGTGGACACCTCCAAGTACACCATCCTGTACTCCAGCCAGCCCGCCACCCTGAACTACCTGACCACCGCCACCGACCTGGAAATGGTCGTGGGTGCCAACTGCGTGGATACGCTGGTCGAGTACGACAACAAGGGCGTCATGCGCGAAGGTCTGGCCACCAGCTGGGACTGGGATGCGGACACCCTGACCTGGACCTTCCATCTGCGGGAGGAGAACTGGGTGGACAACAACGGCGAAGTCGTGGCCCCCGTCACCGCGCAGGACTTTGTGGACGCCCTGAAGTATGTTCTGACCCCGGACTACGCCTCCTCCAACGTCGGTCTGGTCACCGCCTACATCGCCGGTGCCGATGACTACTACAACTACTACGTCTACCTGAACAACGCCAACACCGGCGTTGTGGACGACGACGGCACCACCTACACCGCCGACGCCAGCGGTCTGGTCACCGTGACCGCTCCGGACGGCACCGCCAGCACCTACGAGCCGCTGGACTTCGACACCGTGGGCGTCACGGCCGTGGATGACCACACCCTGACCTACACCCTGACTTACGACTTCCCCGGCTTCCTGAGCCTGCTGTGCTACCTGCCCTATGAGCCTGCCTACGGCCCCCTGCTGGACGAGATGGGCGACCAGTACGCCACCTCTGCCGAGACCATGTACAGCTGCGGTGCGTTCTATCTGGCGGATTACGAGTCTCTGGAGACCTGGATCATGAAGAAAAATCCGGAGAACTACGACGCCGACAACGTCTTCATCGAGACCATCAGCCGCATCTACAACGCTGAAGCCGCCGTCAACGGCCCGGAGATGATCAAGCGCGGCGAGATCGACGAAGCCACCATCGGTCCCGATATTCTGGACAGCTGGCTGAGCGACGACACCACCAGGAGCATGGTCTCCATGGACCGCCCCAACACCAACTACACCTACTTCTACATGTTCAACTTCATGCCCTACGCCCACGAGTTCTCCAACTGGAGCGTCGAGGGCGTGGATGCCGAGTATGAGCCGGACAACTGGGCCAAGGCCATCAACAACACCAACTTCCGCAAGGCCTTCCTGTACGGCATCAACAACGCCGTCACACTGGCCGTTTCTGCCCCGGAAGGCTATGACGGCTACAAGCTGAACACCATCACGCCCCCGAACTTCTGCGCCACCACTGCCGGTGTGGACTACACCCAGTGCGGCGACCTGGCCAACATCACCGAGTTCTTCGATGAGGCCAAGGCCAAGGAGTTCCGCGATGCTGCCATCGAGGAGCTGACCGCTGCCGGTGCCACCTTCCCCATCAAGGTGCAGCTGCCCTACAACCCCTCTTCCACCGACTGGGACAAGCAGTGCCAGGTCTTCAAGCAGCAGCTGGAGGGTGTGCTGAACGACGGCTTCGACTTCATTGATGTCATCATCACCGAAGGCCCTGCGGACAGCTTCCTGTCCGCCGTCCGCCGCAACGGCAAGTTCGAGTTCCTGCTCTGCAACTGGGGCGCCGACTACTCCGACCCGGAGACCGAGACCGACCCGTTCTATCAGGCCGAGGATTCCCGCGGGATGCGCTATGCGTATCTGCGCACCGGCGTGGAAGACGGCTTCATCACCGGCGACACAGCGGACGCCATCATGCAGTACATGACCGCCATCGAGGCTGCCAAGCAGATCACCGATGACATCGACGCCCGCTACAAGGCCTTCGCCGATGCCGAGGCCCTGCTCATCAACAACGCGCTGGTCATCCCGCGCGGCATGAGTGTGCCCGCCTATCTGGCCACCCGCCTGAACTACTGGGAGGGCCAGTACGCTTCCACCGGCTTCTCCAACAAGCGCCTGAAGGGCATCCATGTGCTGGACCACTACATCTCCATGGAGGAGTACGAGGCCAACCGCGACGCCCGCTGATTTTTACACCTGACAAAAAATGGCTTCCGGCAGTTGCCGGAAGCCATTTTTCTGTTGTTCAGCTTCTTTTCTTATTCGAGATTCAGTTTATGCTTCATCAGCCAGCGGGTCAGGCAGAAGTAGGCCGCCGCGAAGGCCGAGGTCACAACAAAGCAGAACAGGTAGCCGGAGTCGGCCCCGAACGCTGTGGTCATGGTCTGCATCGGGGTCATTCCATAGGTCACACCGGTCACGTTCACATCGGCCACCCGATAGGTAATGTCCACAAACAGGTTCACATGGTTCGTGCCCAGCAGCTTATCGATCTGGTTCTCCACAACGTTCAGGCCGATAAAGGCGAGGATGCCGGAGACCATCCCATACTTCCGGAATGGATGGGCGATCATGCAGGCGGCGTAAACGCAGAGGATGAGGTCGGCCAGCCGGGCCAGATTGATGAGGATGGTCCAGAACGTCACCAGCCAGAACTTCGCGTCCAGTTCCCCATACAGCATCCCCCACAGCTGCTTCCAGCTTTCCCAGTCCACCATGCCGAAGGTCTCCGGGTCGAACACGCCGACAGCAACCATGACCGTGATGCAGACGATGCCCACCAGGCCGCTGCACAGCACCCAGACCATGCTGGTGATGAGCTTGGAGAGGATGAGCTGGGTCTCGGTCACGGGCAGGGTGTGCATCAGGTAGCCTTCACGCCCCAGCAGATTTTTATAAAAGCGCTGGACCGTGCTGACAAAACAGAGCACCGCAATGGCGAAGATGACAGAGAGATAGAGGACCATCAGAATGACTTCGAGCCGCCCGAAATTCGTATTGTCGGCCCATGCATTTTCCTGCCGGAACGAAACGCCCAGCACCACGCTCAGCAGTGCCAGCGCCAGATACAGCCCGAAGTACAGGCTTTTGGTGGCCTTGAACTCATATTTCAACAATTGCTTCAGCATTTGAATACCTCCCGGAAATACGCATCGACACTCTTGCCCTCGGTCTCGCGGATGTCGTCCACAGCGCGGTGGGCGAAGATTTTGCCGTCCTTCAGGAACACAGCCTCGTCCAGCACCGGCTCGATGTCCTCAATGAGATGGGTGGAGATGACGACCGTTGCGTCCTTGCTGTAGTTGGAAATGATCGTGTTCAGGATATAGTCCCGCGCGGCGGGGTCCACACCGCCGATGGGTTCATCCAGCAGGTAGAGCTTGGCGGCGCGGCTCATAGCCAGCACCAGCTGGACTTTTTCCTTGGTGCCCTTGGAAAGCGTCTTGAGCCGGGCCTTGGGGTCGATGTTCAGCCGGGCCAGCATCTCGTTGGCTTTGGCGGCATCGAACCCGATGTACGCTTTGGCTTCGCAGGGCGTCCCGTAGAAATCCCGGAACATGTTCACCAGCTCTTCCACCCGCATCCAGTCGGGGAGCCAATCGGCATCCGGCAGGTAGGAGACGATCTCCTTCGTCTCCGGGCCGGGGATCATGCCCGCGATCTTCACCACACCCTCGGTGGGCTGCAGCAGACCGTTTGCCAGTTTGAGCAGCGTGGTCTTGCCGCTGCCGTTCGGGCCCAGCAGGCCGACGATGCGGCCAAAATCAAGGTTCAGGTCGATGCCGTTCAGGGCGGTCTTCTCTTTCCCATAGGCCTTGGTCAGATGTTCACAAGTCAGGATCTTACTCATGCTGTTTTCCCTCCGTTTCGTTCCAGCTGCGCAGCAGCTCTGCCGCCTGCTGGGGCGTATAGCCGATGCTGCGCATTTTTTCCAGAAAATCTGCTGCGATGTTTCGGGCCGCAGACGCCCGCAGTTGTTCGATCAAATCGGTATCCTCCGTTACAAACCGGCCGCTCGTCCGCTCGGTGCGGACCAGGCCCTCGGCTTCCAGCTGGGCCAGCGCCCGCTGCATCGTGTTGGGGTTGACCCCTGCCGCTGCGGCAAGGTCCCGCACCGAGTCGAGGTGCCCGCCGGGCTGGTAGGTGCCCGCCAGAATCCTGGCTTTGAGCCGTTCCACCAGCTGGGCATAGATCGGCCGGCTGGAATCAAACTGTTCGCTCATGGTCTTTTCTCCTTGTGTTACTATGTTAAGCGCTTAATACAATAATATACGATTTTAGTTTTTTGTCAAGGGGGTTTCTGCATTTTCTTCATTCAAAACGCAAAAAATCCCCCGAAGAGGCCGAACGCTTTTGCGTTCGATTCCCTTCGGGGGATTTGGTTCTTTCCGATTCAGCGCGAATCAGCCCTGCTCCTGTGCGGCGCGCTTGGCTTCCAGAGCCAGGATGGCGTCGCGGCGGCTCAGGTTGATGCGGCCCTGCTGGTCGATGTCCGTGACCTTGACCACGATGGC
>OGXX01004639.1_pt1 | contig 10485 bp, 10 predicted proteins | sample 1576301 | NCBI WGS metagenome assembly OGXX01 (sample SAMEA3541469, study PRJEB24748) | human gut metagenome | biome: human gut; feature: human-associated habitat; material: faeces | place: China | collected 2012 | reverse complement strand
TGTTTTGTTGTCCAATCCTGCTTGGCAGATGCCGATTTTGTAGTTTTCTCAGATTACTGTCTTATCGGCACACGGCATAGCTGCGAGTCTTTATAAAGGGTATTGACCACAGCTATTATAAGGGATATACGACGTTTCAGACAGAAAACCTGTAACATACAAGTAGGATCTATCTGCAAAGCGGACACAAAAACAAATGGGGATGTGCCGTAATGGCACATCCCCATTTGTAAACGATCCAGCCCGATAACTGACATACCAGTTGCTTCTGGAATCCTGTTTTATAGAACAGTCCTATGCAAATTACCTCATGTCAATTCGGCAGCTTCGATTTGAAATACGACGTTTCCCAGCATCAGCGGTTATAGCGGGACAAAGCTTAAGGCTGGCGAACCGAATCATATTGCTCCAAGGCCTTGAGATAGGCATCGTAGGCTGCTTCCAAGGAGGAATATTCTTTTCCTTTTTTCAGGGTTTGCGTATACTGGTTCGGCGTAAGCGATTCCGAGATGGTGACATAGTTTTTGCCATTCCGCTTGCCGGTCGTGGTTTCGGAAACATAATATTTTCCGTCACCGGTTTGGATGATTACGGGGATGCTCTTTCCGGCTCCGACTTTGTCAGTGTTCAGAGAGGTCCAGAAGAGATACCGCTTTGCTTCTTGCCCGTCTTTCCCGTTGCCAAGATAGGCCCAGGTGCAGTCCGGCTGCTGTAAAAGACTGTTGTCCAGCTTTTCGATTGCTTCGGAAATAGCCGGGATATATTCCGAGTCTGGGCATCTGGAGTCAAACTCAAAATTTGTATTGTTCTTTATGCTGCCGTTTTTCCAGAAAGCTGTATCATATAGAAGTGAGAAGAAATCCGTTATGCTTGTATTAAACGGGTATTCAGGCGTAGTCGGGTCGGCCTTTCCGCTCCAGGTGAGAATGATTCCGTAATCTTCATGATATGACACAACGCAGGTTCCGTTCGGCGCAGCAACGCCTTTCCAATTATCTGTGTCCCCTTGCTTTTTGTAGTGGACGATACCGCCGATATTCACGGGGTCCAATGATTGCCAGTCGGCCTGCTTCTGCGTCAGGTCAACCGTCACGGTGATCTCCGAATTTCCGAGCAGTGCCTCTGTGGATACCTGTGCATAAGCAGAGCGTACATTTGTAAGATCCGTCGCTTCTCTGGTTTTTTCAAGCTGTGATGAAAATAACGGGATCGCAATCGCAATCAATACAGCGATGATCGCAATGACGATCAGCATTTCCATCAATGTAAATCCGTTTCTGATTCGTTTCACTATAATCCCTGCTTTATCTTGGGCATATCTTTTATCCGCCCATTTTACCACAATTCTGCGATGTTTGCAACGAGAAAGATGTATAATTGAAAATCATTTCGTCGAGGATAATATCTGGACAATGGACAGCGATGGTAAGTTGCGGCTGACGATCATGGCGACCCTTGCCCAAGAGGAAAGCCGAAAAAAGCCGCTGATTTCATAGTGAAACCAGCGGCTTGATTTGCGGTGTATTCAGATGAAAATGGGCAAAAAATAACGGTCACACAATCCTGACGGACTGTGTGACCGTATTTATATCCGTTGTTTTACCTACGCTGCTGCGTCAACTTTTTATTGGCGCTGTTCGCAGATGGCAGCCTGTGTAGTGGCTACTAAGTTGCGGAATAAACAGGCATCTTCAATTGCTATATTACGACTGCAAAGTAAGTTATTCAATGGGCGAAGTGTAAACAAAACCGGGGGGATGATTTATTCATCCCCTTGGTATCTCGGATCATTTTTATGAATTGCGGTCTTTTTTCTGCTGATGTGCCCGTAATGCCCTCATCAATATATTGCTTTACAAGAGTCCAGTCAGGTTGTGTCCCATGTGGCGCACACAGCCGCTACGATGCGTAAGAAGGAGTTGTATATTTATGACAAAGGATGAAGGAATTGTTTGGTCGAATTGTGCAAAAATAAAAAGGTAGTTGACATCTATGGGCATAGTGTATACAATAATGAAGACGAAATTCAAATCAAGAGTTGCATAATTATAATGCAGCACATACGCAGGAGACAACCTTAAAGGGGGAACAGCAGATGACAAAATACATCGTCAAACGTCTTTTGGTTCTGATACCAATTTTGCTGGGAGTAACGCTTATCATCTTCACAATTATGGATTTTACGCCGGGTGACCCTGCAGTACGTATCCTTGGCCCGGAATCCTCCATTGAGGCGAGGGAACAGCTGCGAGAGGAATTGGGATTAAACCAGCCGTTTTGGGTAAGATTCTTTGACTATGTGAAGGATGTGTTTCTCAAACTGGACTTCGGCAATTCCTACAGAACGGGAAAGCCGGTGTTTGATGACATTTTCATGAGGTTACCGGTCAGTATCAAAGTGGCCTTTCTGGGAATGCTGCTGGCTACTGTGATGGGTCTGCCGCTAGGGGTACTCTCGGCAGTAAAGCAGTATTCACCGGCAGATAGCTTCCTGCGCGTGGCCTCTACAGTCCTAGTGGCGATGCCAACATTCTGGCTGGCGATGCTGCTGATACTGGTGTTTGCCCTATATCTGGGGTGGCTGCCGGCGGGCGGTGCTCTAACGTGGCAGAGTTATATCCTGCCCACCATCACCGTCGGAGTTCCCTACGGTTCAAAGGTACTTCGTATGACCCGCTCCACCATGCTGGAGGAGATTCGTCAGGATTACGTTCGTACGGCTCGCTCCAAGGGTGTGCCGGAAAAGAAGGTCATTTATGGCCATGCCTTGAAAAACGCATTGCTGCCGGTTATTACCACGATCGGTTCCGCCTTCGGCGCTATTCTGGGCGGCTCGGTCATTGCGGAAAGTGTGTTTAACCTGCCGGGACTGGGCTCGCTGATCGTGCTGTCCATCAAGGCGAAGGACACGCCCAGCGTACTGGCCAGTGTTCTTCTGTTGGCGGTGTTCTTTGCGATCATCATGCTGATCGTCGATCTGGTCTATGCATTTATTGACCCGCGCATCAAGGCAAAGTATGCCAAGTAACGGTGGAGGGAGGAGACCTACATGAAATCCTTTGCTACAGAAAAAAAGAAACAGTTGGACGACATTGCCGTGTCGGGCACGCGTCGCCACAGCCGCGCTGCAGATATTTGGCTCCGTCTGGTACGAGACAAGAGCGCAGTGGTTAGTTTGGTGCTGCTGGGAATCATTATCCTGCTGGCCATTTTTGCCGATGTGCTGTTCGATAAATCTGCGATAACAACCCAGAACATCGAGCTTCGCAACTGTCCTCCTTCGTGGGAGCACTGGTTTGGAACGGATCTTTACGGTCGTGATATTTTCATCCGTATGGTGTTCGGCTCTCGTGTATCGCTGCTTATTGGTATTGTGACCATGGTGGCCAGCATGGTCATCGGCGGTCTGCTGGGCGCAGTGGCGGCCTATTTCGGAAAGGCAACTGACAGCATTATCATGCGCTTGACGGATATGTTTATGGCAATCCCCGAAACGCTGCTGGCGCTTTGCGTGGTGGCGGCCATGGGTGCCAGCGCTGTCAGTCTGATCGTTGCAATGACGGTAGCTTGCGTACCGGGCAACTGTCGGCTCGTGCGCTCTACGGTGCTGAGCATCGTGGACGCGGAGTATGTAGAAGCGGCTCGCGCCTGCGGTATGAGCGATTTGCAGATCATTGTCAAGGAGATCATTCCTAACTGCCTTGGCCCGATCATCGTTGTTTCTACTCAGGGCATTGCCGGCATTATGCTGACGGCTTCCAGCCTCAGCTATCTGGGAATGGGCATTCAGCCGCCTAACCCGGAGTGGGGCGCCATGATCTCCGAAGCCCGTGAGTTTCTGCGCAGCGCACCCTATACCTGTATTATTCCCGGTATCGTTATCGTGCTGACAGCGCTTTCGTTCAATCTTCTGGGTGACGGACTGCGTGACGCGATGGATCCGAGACTGAAGGACTGATGAGGAGGACTGGATATGGCGGATAAATTGCTTGAGATCAAAGATCTGGAAGTCCTGTATAAATCCGGAAAGAATCCGGTTCATGCGGTGAACGGCATTTCTCTGACACTGAATAAAGGTGAGACACTGGGTCTGGTGGGCGAAACCGGCGCCGGCAAAACCACTACGGCGCTTGCTATCCTTCGGCTGTTGCCGGAGCGCACCGGCTGCATCAATCAGGGACAGATCCTCTTCGAGGGCTGCGATCTGCTGACGCTGTCGGAGGAGGAAATGCGTACCCAGATCCGCGGTGAGAAAATTTCCATGATCTTTCAGGATCCTATGACCTCCCTGAACCCCGTTGCCACGGTGGGCGATCAAATCGCGGAGGCCATCATATACCACAGCAACGGGCAGAAAGTGTCGCAGGAGCAGATTGACCAGCGTGTGGGCGAGGTGCTGGAAATGGTAGGCATTCCGGCTGCCCGTAAAAACGAGTATCCTCACCAGTTCTCTGGCGGCATGAAGCAGCGTGTGGTGATTGCCATGGCGCTGTCCTGCCAGCCGGACCTGCTGATTGCAGATGAACCTACTACCGCACTGGATGTGACGATTCAGGCGCAGGTGCTGGCCATGATGAGTGATCTGCGCGACAAGCTGGGAACAGCGATGATCATGATCACCCACGACCTGGGTATCGTGGCGCAGGTATGCGATAAGGTGGCGGTGATGTACGCCGGTCAAATCATCGAAAGCGGTACATTGGAGGATATTTTCACCTCTGAGGAGCACCATCCCTACACAAAGGGCCTGTTCGGTGCGATTCCTAACCTGAAGGTGGATGCCCGCCGCCTGTCACCTATCGAAGGTTTAATGCCCGACCCGTCGAATCTTCCTTCCGGCTGCCATTTCCATGACAGATGCCCCCATTGTATGGATATCTGCCGGGAACAGGAACCGGCCATCTATTCAAACGGGACCCACTGCATCGCCTGTCATCTGTATGACGGGTGGGATGGAAAAAAGGAGGAGACAACGTGAGCCATACGGAAAATACCCCGTTGCTGGAAGTGCGTAATCTGAAGAAGTACTTCGGAAAAAAGGATCGTGTGCTCCATGCGGTGGACGATATCAGCGTAACCATCCAGCAAGGAAAAACGCTGGGTGTTGTGGGTGAATCCGGCTGCGGAAAGAGTACGCTGGGCCGTACCGTGTTGCGGCTGCTGGAGCCTACTGACGGACAGATCATCTTTGACGGACAGGATATCACCCATGTCAGTGAGCGTGAGATGCGCAAATACCGCCAGTCCATGCAGATCATCTTTCAGGATCCCTACTCCAGCCTGAACCCCCGCAAATCCGTGGCGGAGATCATTGCCACGCCGCTGAAGGTCAATCACATATGCAAGGATCGTGCCTCGCTGCAAAAGCGTGTGCGTGAGCTGATGGATACCGTTGGTCTGGCTGAGCGGCTATATGATGCCTATCCCCACGAGTTGGACGGCGGCCGCCGCCAGCGTATCTGCATCGCCAGAGCGCTGGCAATCAACCCCAAGTTCATTGTGTGTGATGAGCCGGTTTCGGCACTGGATGTTTCCATTCAGGCACAGATATTGAACCTGCTGATGGATCTGCAGGATGAAATGGGCTTGACCTATATGTTTATCACCCATGATTTGTCTGTGGTGAAGCACATCTCCTCGGAAATTATGGTCATGTATCTGGGCCGCTGTGTGGAGTATGCCCCGGCAAATGAACTGTTTGAAAACCCGGTGCATCCCTACACGAAAGCTCTGCTGTCGGCCATTCCCATCCCGGATATTTCTATGCGGGGCAAGAATATCCAGACCATCCGCGGCGAGGTTAGCAGCCCCATCAATCCCAAGCCCGGCTGCCGCTTTGCTCCCCGCTGCGACTTCGCCTGCGAAAGCTGCACGGCCGACGATATTCCCTTGCGCCAATGCGGCCCCAACCACTATGTGGCATGTTGCTGTGCCGGCGAATAAACCTGTACTCCACGCAGAACTCTGCGTAAAAAAATTAAATTAGGAGGAAAAAAATGAAAAAGAAACTCTCTTTGGTGCTGGCAACCCTGATGCTGTTGGGCCTGTTGGCAGGCTGCGGCGGCCAGCCTGCTGCAAGCGGCGACAAGGATACGGTGGTGGTGTATATCGGCGATATCTTCAACTCCATGACGCCTTATATGACCACGGCCAACTCTGATCAGGCTGTGTTTGATCAGGTGTATGAAACGCTGACTGTAACTAAGGACGATGGTACGGTCGCCCCCTGCTTGGCGAAAAGCTGGAAGATGAGCGATGATTGCCTGGAGTACACCTTCCAGCTGGAGGAGGGCGTTAAGTTCCATAATGGCGAGGTCATGACTGCCGATGACGTAGTGTATTCTTTTGAGCAGTACCTTGCTAACCCCGCCAAGAACAACTTCGTCAGCATGATCGATAAAGTAGAGATGGTGGATGCCAATACTGTGAAAGTTACCCTGAATAAGATAACGCCCCTGTTTCTGGTCTATATCAATGAGCTGCCGATCCTCAACAAGAAGTTCGTGGAAGAGCACAATGGCAACATCAGTGATGTAGCCTGCGGCACCGGCCCCTACAAGCTGACCAGCATCGATCTGGCTACCTCCGCCATGCTGGAGCGTAACGATGACTATCGTCTGGCTCCCGCTGCGATCGAAAAGGTCGAACTGCGCTACGTTGGTGACAGATCTACCGCTAGCGTGCAGCTGGAAACCGGCGACTTGGATATTATGTCCATTGATCCTTCCCAGCTGGTCAGCTTTGAAAACAATGACAAATTCACCGTGGAGAAGGTGCAGACCCTCAAGACCGCTCTGCTGGCCATCAATACCACGGTGGCCCCGCTGGATAATAAGCTGGTGCGTCAGGCTATGACCTATGCCGTGGATAAGAAGAGCGTCATTACCATTGCCTATGAGAACTGCGCAGTGCCTGCTCGCCTGCAGGCCAGCGATACCAACTGCTTTGGCGTGGATTTCTCGGATGCTACCGATTTCTCCTACAATCCTGAAAAGGCTAAGGAGCTGTTGGCCGAGGCCGGCTATCCCAATGGCCTGAACTTTGCAGATTACGGCATCCAGATGGATGTTCTGGGCGGTACCTACATGGAAAAGGCCGCACAGGTCATGCAGCAGAACTTTGCCGATGTCGGCATTACCATCGAGCTGCGCAACACCTCCACACCCGATGAAGATGCGGAGAGCGGCAACTTTGCTCTGATGACGCAGACCCTTTCCTACCGTGCCGACTTCTCCTATAACGTGTGCCATTACGGCAGCGTCGGTATCGGCGGCAATAACTTCTGCCAGATGAAGGACGCCTGGGTGGATGAGATGTTTGCCAAGGCTGAGAGCGAGCAGGACGAGGAGGTTCGCAAGGATATCTACCGTGAGCTGATTGCTTATCTGGTGGACTACTGCCCCTCCATCCCCCTGTTCCATCATGAGCTGGTATACGTTTGGAATAGCCAGCTGAATGCCACGGTTCACGATTCGTCCGTGCATCCTTACTACTGCTACGAGTGGAGCTGGAAGAACTAAACCAATCGAGAAAGATACCGGTACGACCGCACGCTTACTGCGTGCGGGCGTACGCGGTAAGAAGAGGTGAATTTCTGACATGACAATCCTGAACGGCTATCAACCCGCCCATGTTGTGCGCTATTTTGAGGAAATATGCGCGATTCCGCATCCCTCTCACCATGAGCAGGCACTGTGTGCGTATATCCGCGGCTGCGCGGAGCGGTACGGCCATCGCTATGTGGAGGATGCTGCGGGAAACCTGATGGTATACCTGAACGCAACGCCCGGGTATGAGGACAAGGCGCCCATGCTGCTGCAGGCGCATATGGACATGGTTTCTACCAAGGAACCGGGCTCCAACCATAATTTTCTGACAGACCCCATCCGCCTGCACATCGAAGATGGGCACTACCTGTATGCCGATGACACTACACTGGGCGCCGACAATGCAGTTGGACTGGTGAATATGCTGGCGCTGATGGAGGATGACACCGTGGTGCACCCGCCTATGGAGCTGCTCTTTACCGTCTGCGAGGAGGACGGCATGGAGGGCATCCGCCAGTTGGATATGAGCACGATTCGCTCCCGCCGGATGCTGAATATGGATTGCGGCGACCCCGATGTGATGTGTGTATCCTGCGCCGGCTTCGTTCATTACGTGATGCGCCTGCCTGTTACTGCCGTCGGCGCTGCCGGACAGGCATATACGCTGCAGATAGCCGGCCTGGCCGGCGGGCATTCCGGCCTGATGATTGGTACCGGTCGGGCCAGCGCCGTGGTGCTGATGGGCCGTGTACTTTGTGAGCTTCTTCGAAAAGTTCCCTGCCGTATCGTGTCGGTAGACTGCGAAAGAACAATGGGCATTGCGCCGCATATGCAGGCAGAGATCGTTCTAAAGCCGGAGCAGGAGCCTGATGCGCGGAAGGTGCTGGAGGACCTGCTTGCGGCGCTGCGTGAGGAATATGCAAACACAGATCCGGAGCTTTCTCTGACTCTGGAGCCGTTGGGCCATGAGGCAGATCAGGCTATGGATGAGGCATCCGGCCGCCGTTGTGCAGAGTTGATGTATCTGCTTCCCTATGGCGTGATGAAATATGACAGCTGTGATCGTGATGTGATCCTGAATTCTGTCAATACGGTTCGTGTGACCTGTGAGAACGGCGTGGTGGAGTATGAGCAGATGATTCGTTCGCCTATCGATGCCTATAAGTGGGAACTGGTGGATCGGCTACGGATTCTTGCAGAACTGACGGGCGCATCGTTGGTAGTGCAGGACAGCTATGCCGGATGGCCCTTCCGGAAGGATTCACCGCTGCAGCAATTGTGCTGCCAAGTGTACAATCGCTTGACGGGGCAGGAGTTGAAAATCGAAAAGTTGAACAGCTGTGCTGAGACCGGCGAGATTGCAGGCGCAATCCCCGATATGGACATTGTGGCACTGGCACCTTGGGGACGCGGCGCACATACGCCCCGTGAGCATCTAGATCTGGATACGCTGCAGCCCTTCTGGGAGTTTTTGACAGCGCTGCTGCGCGCCATGTGCGAAGAAGCCTAACGGCGAAAAGCGCACTATTCCTATATAATATAACAAAAGCCGAAGTACTAAATTGTACCTCGGCTTTTGTTGCTTTCATAACTATCCCGGATTCTGCGTAAACACCAAAATGTGGTGCAAATAGGACGAACCCACCACGCGGGTCCTGCGGCGGATCGCCGTTACTGATAACATGGACACGGAAAACCTTGTCCTCACGGTTTTGGGAGGACTGGATCAGCGTCTCTTGTTCGGGGCGCTTCATGATCTCCCGGATGCGCTGGCGCTTGGTGATTTTCAGCTCTTCCAGAAGGTCATCCAATACCGTATTCAGCCGGTCGGCGGAGATTTCCGTCCAAAAAGCCTGAATACACATTGTCATACTTTTTCACACCCCGGTAGTTGCTTCGGGAGCGCTTTTCCCGGAGGGCCCGGGTGGTGACGAAGGTGCGGTAGCCAATGATGGGCTGGTGGTGGTTCTCAATGACCACATTGTCCCCGGCGTCCAGCCGGATGTCCGATCCGTTGATTTTCCTTCGGGTGTATTTATTCATTTTTGGAACGAAATCAGATCATCCATTGAGTTCGATTCGCCCTGCTGCTCATCATCCTTGGACAGCCTTTCATAGAGGGCTGTAACTCTATCAAAATCCCTGATTTTAGGCACTTTCTGACCTCCTTTCTATTTTTTATTCGTAACCGTGTTCAATGGACTGCTTGCAATATATATCCTAAAACTTCTTTTCCGTTGGGGTCAACGATCAGATAGGAGCAGTTGACGCTCATAATACCGGGCTTGCAGAAAAAGCGGGTCTTGCCGGAACCGCTGCCGCCCACCACCAAGATATTGAGGTTGCGCTGGTGCTTATAGCCGTCCAGCCCGATGGAGACGTGCTTTGTCAGGATAACGTTCTTACCGTTTGGATCTGCGTACTGCTTGTTCAGTTCACGGGCATTGCCCCATCTGGCAGAGCCGTATTCCTCACCTGGGCGGCGGTTCTCGCGGTCAGAATAGTAAAGCGTCACCGCCAGTCCATAGCACACCAGCACGCCCAGGATGCACCTCGGTGTATGCGCTGTCCACCGCAGCAGGTCGGGCCGTCCCAGTAGTAGGCCAAAACGTTCCACGAGCGCAAATAGATTTGTTCCCGCTTTATAAGCGCAGGCCAGCACGATTGCCATATAAATGACCGGCACAGCGAGAACAGTCCATACCACATGGTTTATCTTTTTCATGGCATTACCCTCTCGCAGTACACCACATACCGCTGCTTGCCCCCGCTGGCATAGGGGTGGCAGGTCAGCAGCGTCAGCAGGTCGCGGTCTGACTGTATCTTGATCTTATCCACTTCATGCGGCTGGATGATCTGAATGTCGGCCACGGTGTAGGTCAGTGTCTCCCATAGGTTCGTCAGCGTAACAGTATCGCCTACCTGCAAACGGTCGATG
>OGXX01004637.1_pt1 | contig 10489 bp, 9 predicted proteins | sample 1576301 | NCBI WGS metagenome assembly OGXX01 (sample SAMEA3541469, study PRJEB24748) | human gut metagenome | biome: human gut; feature: human-associated habitat; material: faeces | place: China | collected 2012 | reverse complement strand
ATACAAACTACAAGAAGTTCTGGCCAGCAGATGTCCACCTGGTTGCCAAGGAAATAGTAAGGTTCCATACAATTATATGGCCAGCCCTACTAATGGCCCTAGATATACCAGTACCAAAGAGGGTATTTGGTCATGGTTGGATCCTATTTGCAGATGACAAGATGTCAAAGTCTAAGGGTAATATAGTATATCCAGGCCAGATGGTAGACAGGTACGGGGTAGATGCCCTTAAGTACTTCCTACTGAGAGAGTTCTCTTTTGGTCAGGACGGTTCATACACTCACAGGAACTTTATAAACAGAATAAATTCAGACTTGGCTAATGACCTTGGTAACCTTGTAAGCAGGACTATATCAATGGTTGAAAAGTACAATGAGGGTGTCCTAGTTGTAAACGACGCTGGTACTGAATTTGACCAGGACCTAATCGATACTTATAGGGAAGTAAGGGCTGACTTTGAAGGTCAGATGAATGAATTGATGTTCCATGAAGCCCTAGAAAGCCTATGGAAGTTTGTTAGAAGGACTAACAAGTATATAGATGAAACAATGCCTTGGGTTCTAGCTAAGGATGAAACAAACAAGGACCAGTTAAACCATGTCCTATACAATCTATGCGAATCTATTAGGTTAATATCTACACTTATATCTTCTTTACTACCAGAAACAGCTAGAAAGATATTCGATCAACTTGGTATAGCTGGTAAGGAAGACCTATACGACTGGGCAAGCACTGATACTTTCGGTCTAATTCCTGATGGAACTAAGGTAGAAAAGGGAGAGGTCCTATTCCCAAGACTTGAGGTTGAAGAAGAAATAAAGGTACTAGAAGACCTATTTGCTGAAAAGATAGTAGACCAGGAAGTAAAGCTAGACCATAAGGAAGAAATAGGTATAGAAGACTTTGAAAAGATAGAACTAAGAGTAGGAAAGATTGTAAAGTGTGAAAAGCATCCTAAGGCAGACAAGCTACTAGTATCACAGATCAAGCTTGGATCAGAAATGAGACAGATAGTATCAGGTATAGCTGAGTGGTACAAGCCAGAAGAAATGGTTGGCAAAAATGTAGTAGTAGTATGCAACCTAAAGCCAGTTAAGTTAAGAGGGGTAGAATCTCAGGGTATGATCCTTGCAGCTGGTGATGATGGTGATGACCTGGTAATACCAGAAGCTATTGGTGCAAAAGATGGGGCAGAGGTGAGATAAATGCTGTTTGATTCACATGCTCATTTAAATGATGAGAGGTTTGATGAAGATAGGGACCAGCTAATAGCCTATTTAAGAGAAAATGATGTGGACCTGGTAGTCAATCCAGGTGCAGACATGGAGACATCCAAGACAGCCATAGACCTGGCAAAAAAACATGACTTCATATATGCAGCAGTTGGGGTACATCCACATGATGTAGAACATATGACTGAAGATGATATAGAGACCCTAAAGAAATGGGCCAAGGAAAATGACAAGGTGGTAGCCATTGGTGAAATAGGCCTGGACTACTACTATGACCTATCACCTAGGGACCTGCAGAAAAAGTGGTTTATCAGGCAGATTCAGTTGGCCAATGAACTAGGCCTACCCTTTATAGTCCATGACAGGGATGCCCATGGGGATACATTTGAGATAATTAAAAAGTACAAGGCTCCAGAGACAGGTTGTGTTCTACACTGCTATAGTGGTGAGTTAGACCTGGCCAAGGAGTACGTAAAGATGGGCTGTTATATATCGATTCCTGGAACTGTTACCTTCAAGAACAACAGGAAGACAGTAAATGTAGCCAAGAATATACCACTAGAGTGGATGTTTATAGAGACAGACTCTCCATATATGGCTCCAACTCCAAATAGGGGCAAGAGAAATGACCCATCTATGGTTAAGTATGTAGCCCAGAAGATAGCCCTTGAAAGGGGGATAAGCTACGAAGAGGTGTGTCAGGTAACCAAGGAAAATGCCAAGAGGTTCTTTGGTATAAGGTAGAATATTAATAATTGAATAAGTGATCAAAGAGAAAGAGGGACTCATATACTGGTATCTATCAGTTATGAGTCCCTCATATTTTACCTAAAATACTGGCGAGTGATGGTAAGGGCCAATCATTTATATACCATATATTTTTATCAAAAACATATTTTTTAGAAATTATTGGACAAATGCATGATATAATAAAAGTAGTAATTGGTATAGAATGTAATTGGACGAGTTTAATCATATTTTACTGACGGGAGGTAGCAATATGAAGTTGAATCTATCTAAAAAACTGGCTATTTCAGTACTTTTATTGTCTTTGGGCTTATCACAGGTAGCTTGTCAAAGCCAGAGCTCCAAGGACGATATGTTCAATCAGGTAGGTCAAAGTCAGGAGGCTGATAAGGAAAATAGGCAAAATCTAAAGGCCCTGGAAGACTTTGTAGGTCTTAAGGATATTGATTCTATCAAGTTTACACTTGATGAGCAAATCGGTGGGCATGATGAGAAAAGGAATGATATACTTATCATAGAAAAGGTCTTTGATATGAAAACTAAGAGTCAGATCTTGGTCTTTGCGGATATCCTTATGGGGGCTGGGAAAAAAGACCAAAAGGACTCCAAAGACTACAAGGATGCTATGGCTTGGAAGAAAGTTGTAGCCAAACGGCTAAAGTTAAGTCCTGCTAAGTCTACTGTAGACAGCTTACTCAAGGATATCAAGGAATCTAAGAATGAATATTATAAAGATGCTACTATAAAGACTTATGTTGAACAAAAGTCTAGTATCAGCTTCAAGAGTAAGTCAGGAGACCAGGTAGACCTAGTGGTTGAACCTGGTTCAGGGGAAAATTCATACTTCGTCGTAAATAAAAAGGGTGCGGTCTATGGCCTAACAGAAAAAGACCTAGAGTATATAAAGTACGTTATGAGGGACAGTCTGGACAAGGGTCCCTTGTCAAAAGACCTGGACAAATATGTAAAGGACAAGGGTGAATATATCAAGTATAGGATTAGTCATGTGGATGTAAAGATTCCAAATAAACTAGAAGAGCCTACATATGGCGATAGGTTTAAGCTTTATCTTGCCTATGTAAATGATCTCTTAAAAAAGACTGACTTTAAGGAGGGGCTTGACCCATATCTAGGGCAGGATTTGAGTTTTGAAAGATATAGACTGAATAAAGAGAGTCAAAAGAGATCTAGTGAAGAAGAGTCCTATCTAGTAGCAGTATTTTCTGGAGATAAGCTTGTGGGAGCCTACAAGGATTTTTATGGATATGCTAAATCTTTTGATGGTAAGACTTTAGAAGACCTGCTTAAGATTGAATATAGGGCCTGGGTAAAGACCAAGATGGTCCATGACAAGGAGGCTGCTGAGCTAGAAAAGTTGGGAGACAAAGGTATAATAAGGAAATTCGTAGAATTGCAGAATGTCAGGGACAAGAGGCAAGAAGGCCTTAGGTTACCAGACTATAATGATGGTTATTCTAAGATGTTCAAGAGTATGCATGATGTAGAGGATACCTTTATAGATAATGTTCTTTCGGCCAAGCTATTGTCGATAAGGCCTGATGAACGCAAATTTGAGGTTGGACTTAATACCATAGATAAGGCCTATATGGTAGAGGTAGATTATAGGTTTAGGGAAGCCATAGTCAAAGAAAACGGGGTAGACGAACAAGGCTTCGAATTGATAAATCTGGGTCCTGGTCTAGGATATAGGATTTATCAAATTGGCTACTAATAATTTATTTCTAATATAAAATTATTGAAAGGTGGCTACTTACATAGGAGGAAGGTATGAAATTAGGTTTTATAGGGGCAGGCAATATGGGGTCCGCCATGATAGGTGGAATCCTGAAGTCAGGCCTAATAACTAGCAAAGATATAAGGGCTGTCGCTCGTAGTCAAGAGACCCTTGATAAGATAGCCAGTCAATATGGGATAGGGACTAGCCTGGATGCTAGAGAAGTGGTTGATTTTGCAGATATAATTGTCCTGGCAGTCAAGCCCTACCAGCTAGCTGGCCTTTTAAAGGAGATAGTAGGTCTTTTGGACGGTAAGATACTAGTTTCAGTGGCAGCAGGTCTTACCCTAGATCACCTTGAAGATATTGTTGGTAGTGATAAGAAGATAGTCAGGGCCATGCCAAATACACCGGCCATGGTTGGTCAAGCCATGTCAGCCCTGGTAAAGAATAAACAAATTACAGATGACGACCTAGTGGAAGTGGATAAGATTTTTAAGTGTATAGGAAAGACCCAGCTTATAGATGAGCCTATGATGGATGCTGTTATAGGGGTGAGTGGGTCATCACCAGCCTATGTATTTATGCTTATAGAAGCCATGGCAGATGCGGCGGTTTTATCTGGTATGCCAAGGGACCAGGCCTATCAGTTTGCTGCCCAGGCAGTATATGGGTCTGCCAAGATGGTTATGGAGACGGGCCTACATCCAGGTGTCTTGAAGGATATGGTTTGCTCGCCGGGAGGAACTACAATTAGGGCAGTAGAAGTTCTAGAGGAGAATGGGCTTAGAAATGCCGTAATCAAGGGGCAGTTGGCCTGTGTAGAGAGGTCCAGGGAGATGAGCAAGGAGAGATAGGTTAATATGTGGATGCATAGACGATAAAAATAAGTTGATATACGGATATATAATACTATAAAAGGAGGCTGTTTCCATTTGTTGGGTTGACAGTCTCCTTATACATTTCAAAACTATATTAAAAACAAAAATACTAGTAAAAAATGAGCCAGTGAGCCTAGCATTATGAAGATATGGAATTTATCATGAAAGTTCCAATTCTTGATGTTGGGCCTTTTAATTGCGTATATAACCCCACCTATGGTATAGAGTAGGCCACCAAGTACCAGGAGAAAAAATGCCGGTCCAACCAGGTTGATATAGAGGTCCTTAATGACGAAAATTGCAACCCAACCCATACCTATGTATAGGGCAGAGGATAGGATTCTAGGCATGTTTATCCAAAGTATCTTCATCAGAATACCCACTATGGCTATTAGCCACAGGATTACAAATACCGGTATGCCTGTCTTTCTAGGAAGGACATATAGGCAAAATGGTGAGTAAGAGCCTGCAATCAAGACATATATCATAGAATGGTCTAGCTTTCTCATGTACAAGACCAGTTTTTCTTTCTTAGCACTAATGGCATGGTAGATGCCACTGGTAAAGTATAGGAGGATCATTGATGCTCCAAATATAATTGTTGATACAAATAGGTTGTAGTTTATAGATGGGGCAAGAACCTGCTTTACTATCAATAGGACCAGGGCCAGTATTGACAAGCCACCCCCTATTAAATGTGTAATGGAGCTGATAGGTTCTCGTAGTTTAAATATGTTCATGTTTTTCACCTCGAATCAAATCTATGTAGTATTAAGAACTATGTATAATGACATTATAAACCTTATAACAAATATTTTCAAGTATTTTTTTAGTGATTTATAGCTATTGATTTACAATTTTTTATAAATACATGGTATAATATATTCTGCATGAAAAATTTGCAGGTAAATATAACCATGAATTTTTCTAACAAAAAAAGTAAAAAGTAGCTATAAAATAGAATATAGCAATAAGTATAGATAGAAGAAAAGTATAGATATAAAGATAGGTTAGATAGAAGCCAAGTTAGGCAAAAAGAGTCGGCGATACTTATAGAGACTAAGAGAAATTGACCAGGCAGGAAGATAGGGATGGTGGTAAAATGTACAAGATTGAAGATATAATCAAAGACCTGACAAAAAAGTCTGATATCAGGCTAGAAGACGTGCCGGATATAGACCTTTATATGGACCAGGTCTTGACCCTATTTAACAAGTACTTCCCATATAATGAAGGGGAGCAGGCCTTGACTAAGACCATGATAAATAACTATGCAAAGAGTGGGGTTATAAAGCCGGCAGTCAAGAAAAAATACACCAAAGAGCATATACTTATGATAGTGATTACCTGCCTTTTGAAGAGGGATATAAGTATGATGGAAATAAGGGACCTGGTTGGGGACTCGGATGTAGAAAGTGCCTACAGCCTATTTATAGACCAAAAAGAGCTTATGAATGATAGCCTAATAGAGGCTATGGGACCGATAATTAAAGACTTGAAAGAAAACATGCCTATTGGTTCAGAAAGTAAGCTTTTAGATGTATTGATGCTTTGCTACTATTCAAACCTATTGAGTGAGACGGCAAGGGCTATAATTAGGGGAGATAATGACCAATGATAAAAGAAGTAATAGTAGTAGAGGGTAGAGACGATATTAGGGCTGTAAAGAGGGCTCTGGATTGTGAACTCATTGCCACTGGAGGATTTGGTTTTCCAAAGGGGGTAATGGAGAGGATAAAGGCTGCCCAGGCCAGGAGGGGGGTAATTATATTTACCGACCCAGACTATGCAGGGGAAAGGATTAGAAAGAAGATAAGCGACCAGGTTGAGGGATGTAAGCATGCATTTTTACCAAGAGAAGAGGCTATCAAGGATGGGGATATTGGTATAGAGAATGCCAGTCCGGAAAGTATACTGGCAGCCCTGGCCAAGGTTAGGACTGAAATAAAGACTGACAAGAAGGAGTTTTCCAATATAGACCTGGTAAAAAATGGCCTTATAGGTGGAGACCAGTCATCTCACAAGAGGGACAAACTTGGTAGGCTATTGGGCATAGGCTATGGAAATTCTAAGCAGTTTTTAAGCAGACTCAACAATTATGGTGTTACAAGGCAGGAATTTGACCAGGCCTTGAAGGAGTATGCAGAGGGGAGTGGAGACCATGAATAAGAGGCTATCATCTCATAGTGCAACCATGGACCTTGTTAAGAAACACGGTTTCAAATTTACAAAGTCCCTGGGTCAGAACTTTTTGATAGATGACAACATAGTAGACAAGATAGTTGCTGGTGCCGGTATTGGTCCTGGAGACAAGATTATAGAGGTTGGACCGGGCATTGGTACCTTGACCAGGGAGATGGCATCTAGGGCTCAAAACCTTATGGCTGTTGAGATAGACAAGAACCTCATACCTATTTTGGAAGATACACTTGGAGACTATGATAATGTAAAGATAGTAAATGAAGATATAATAAAGGCCGATATAAGGGGGCTTATAGATGAAAACCTAGGTGGTGGACCAGTAAAGCTAGTAGCCAACCTGCCATACTATATAACTACCCCAATAATAATGAGGTTTTTGGAAGAAAATATAAATGTGACAGACATAGTTGTTATGGTCCAAAAAGAGGTGGCTGAGAGGATGAATGCCCAGCCAGGAGGCAAGGATTTTGGTGCCCTATCAGTGGCTGTCCAGTACTATTGTGATACAGAAATTGTGGCCAAGGTGCCTAGGCACCTATTTGTACCACAGCCAAATGTAGACTCTATAGTTATAGCCTTGAGGGTTAGACCTGAAAGAAAGTACAAGGTGGATGATGAAGGCTTATATTTCAAGGTGGTCAAGGCTGCCTTTGGTCAAAGGAGAAAGACCCTCCTAAATTCTATTTCCAGTATGGGCAACCTGGCCAAGGACCAGGTCAAGGAGGCTCTGGAGGAAGCGGGTATAGATCCTAAGAGGAGGGGGGAGACCCTTAGCCTTGACGAATTTGCCATCCTATCTAATGTCATAGGAAATAAGTTAAAGGAGACGGTTAAGTAGATGTGGAAGCTAATAAAAAGACTATTTAATTGGATTGCTGGAATATTTCTTAAGTTGAATATTATAGTTCGTGTGGTAGTGGTTATACTGATCTTTATGCTCCTTTATAGCATATCCTTTAAGATGGCTAGGATAAATATTGATAAGGGTCAGACCATGGATATAATGAGTGTTGATACCGGTGGAGAGAAGACCAAGACCCAAGAGGCTATGGAGGCCAAAAAGGCTGAAGAGGCAAAAAAGTCCCTCCTAGTAAGGTTCAAGGAATCCAAGAAAATATATATATCGGATGAAGAGACTGAAAATATTAAGATAAGCGGGGAAACTCTCGAACAATTCAAGAGGAAGGCTGAGGTCTTTGTTAAGGTTAGGAATTTAGATGATGACTTTAAGACTAGCAACAAGGGCTATACTGACAACAGCCTAAATTTCAAGACGGACTTTAATTACTTTGTAATAACCAGTGGTAAGAGGGTAGAAAACTATAAGGTACCCGTTTCTATGAAGGCCGAGCTTGAAGCAGGGTACAGGAAGTTGATATATACATCCGTAGACTTTATTACCAATAAGGAAAATATGGGGTCTATCAGGATCTACCATGGTGATGAATCCAAGAAGGTTTGGCCGTGGAAGAAGGACGACCTGATTTACAAGATTCTCTACAAGAGGGAGGTTGGTAAAATCCAGCCTGAAAAGGAATTTAAGAAGTCAAAGGACAACTATACTATAAAGATGGAAAAATCTGGTGTAAAGATCTTTATCCAGACTATGGGCAAGGACTTTATAAAGGTTACCTGTGGTGACAATACAGCCTACTATGAGGTTTTTCCAGAATTATATAATTACCTGCATGACGAGGTTTTCAAGTAGGTCGCCTACAAGAAATTAATTAAATAGTGAAATATATAGACGAGATACCTTATACACAAAAAACAGGCTCTCTGTCAAATAAGATTGATTTAAATTATCACCAACGTTATTTGACATAGAGCCTTTTTTATTCAGTTGTACAAATTGATTGTACAATCAATCAATAATTATATTGATAATATTTAAAAACAAAAAAATATTTTAATCTAAATCTTGACTAATAATATTGGTAGATGTACAATATATGCAAGAAGAGTATCAAATTAACTATTCTAGCAATACAGAACACAATATTCTAATATAATTGCGATATATATTTTTTATCTTTAGTCTGTATATGTTGTTGTTTGTTGCTAGATGGAGCAAATATCATTTTATAATATTTTAGTATAATTAAAGGGATATTTCTTATGAAAAATCTAGTCAAAAGAACTTTGAGCCTAACGATGGCTCTATTAATGGTATTTGGCATTTTTGCCAGTGCTACAAGTATATTCGCTAAAGAGGTAATTGAAAATGAGAAATATAAAACAAATTCTAGGAAAATTTAGTATTTTAAGTCTATCATTGGCTATGGTAATTATTCCTGCTACTTCCGTTTTTGCAGGTGCCAACGAGGATGTATTATTATATATGCATGATGTTGATATGATTACTGGAGATATGGATGATAAAACTGAGCAAACGTTAAAAGATAATTATTGGGTAGATTTAGAAAAGAGAAAGGTTTTGAATGTAGCTACTGCAGCGAATGTAGATGATAAATATATGACTGGATTATTCCCTAAGTATATTACACAACCATCTGATACAGCAGTAAATCCAATAGCTGCCTTTCATGGTCTTGATTTACGTTCACCAATTAACAACTTCCCTAATACAGGAATTCGATCAAATGGTCACACTTTAGACACGGCTTATTACGAAACTTTAAAGTGGTATGCAGAATTACCGTCAGATGCATGGAGAAATCCTTATAACTTCACTCAGGATAAAATCTTGAAAGCAGATGAAGTTGCTAATCCTGATGAGAAGCTGGCTGTGTACAGTGACTTGTATGCAAAGGGGTCAAGTAATTCATCAGAAGTTGGTAAGTATAATAGAGGTGATGAAATACCATTGGAATTTTCCCTAAACCTATCATGGTTTAAACGATATTTGAATGGATTCACTTTAGAAATGCTTGGTGGAGGAGGAACAACACTACAAAACATCGATACGCGAGCAGGTCAGTTTGTTGTTTCTGATTCAGGTTTAGCCTTCACTATTGATATACCACAAGGAGTTAGTGTTTCTGCTACTCCTCAAGTAAAAGTTCAAGGTCTAGAAGGTTTTTCAGCAACAACTTCTAGAGAAGATGGTAAATTAGTTGTAAGATTTAGCAAAGATGAAAAATCTAAAAAATATAAGTGGAAAGAATTATTGGAAAGAATTTATGCTATTGACGCAAGTAACATTCGCGTGGGTATTTCTGGGTTGAAAGTTGATAACAATGCTATACCTGCTTCTCAAATAACTTTAAAAGCTTCAGTAGCAGGTTTTTATGATTTTGCATTGTCTGAGACAGAAGTTTTTTATTCACCACAAGCTAATAATACAATACCTTTGGCAGCTAATAATACAATGCCTTTGGCAACAAGCAATTTACCGAGAAATGCAGACAGATATTACACATTTTTTGCAGCTAAGCAAAGCAATGAAGGTAGGGATGCAAATGCCCCTACTGACAAGCCAAACCTAATATCATATACCTTCAAGGTAAATAAGGCTCCTGATAATCCAGGAGGAGGCGGTGGCGGAGGAACAACGCCAGATCCTGGTAGGGTAGACGGAGACGATAGGGTTGAGACAGGAATTAAGATTTCTCAAAAATACTACGACAAGGCTAAGACAGTAATAGTAGTTAGACATGACCTATTCCCAGACTCAATGACAGCCTCAGTATTGGCTAAGTTAAAGGATGCTCCAATCCTACTTAACCCAA
>OGXX01004634.1_pt1 | contig 10496 bp, 5 predicted proteins | sample 1576301 | NCBI WGS metagenome assembly OGXX01 (sample SAMEA3541469, study PRJEB24748) | human gut metagenome | biome: human gut; feature: human-associated habitat; material: faeces | place: China | collected 2012 | reverse complement strand
TTGAAAAAGCAGTTTTGAAAGTGCCGGGTGTAACATCCTGCTCGGTAAGTCTGCTTACCAACTCTATGGGAGTAGAGGGAACTGCAAGTGAACAGGAGATCATTAAGGCAGTCGCAGATGCCGGATACGGAGCATCGAAAAAAGGAGAAGGAGCGGCAAAGACACAGTCGTCATCAGCATCTGCCGGAGAAGATATGTTAAAAGACAGAACGACACCGGCATTAAAGAAGCGTCTGATTGCATCACTTGGATTCCTGATCGTCCTGATGTATTTCTCCATGGGACATATGATGTGGGGATGGCCGGTCCCGGGATTCATGAAAGACAATCATGTAATGATGGGACTATTACAGATGCTTCTGACGATTACAGTCATGGTGATCAACCAGAAGTTTTTCATCAGTGGATTCAAAGGACTGATCCACAGAGCACCGAATATGGATACCCTGGTGGCACTTGGATCCGGAGCGTCTTTTGTATACAGTACGTATGCACTGTTTGCAATGACAGATGCGCAGATGCATGGGGATATGGATGCAGTAATGTCTTATATGCATGATTTTTATTTTGAATCAGCAGCTATGATCCTTGCACTGATCACGGTCGGAAAGATGCTGGAGGCAAGATCCAAAGGAAAGACGACCGATGCATTAAAAGGACTGATGAAGCTTGCGCCAAAGACAGCGGTTGTGATCCGTGGAGAAAAAGAAGTTCAGGTATCGATCGAACAGGTACAAAAGGGAGACTGCTTTGTTGTAAAGCCGGGAGAGAATATTCCGGTTGACGGAGAAGTCATAGAAGGAAACAGTGCGGTCAATGAATCTTCTCTTACAGGTGAAAGTATTCCGGTAGATAAGGCTGTCGGTGATAAGGTATCGGCCGCAACTGTAAATCAGTCCGGATATCTGAAGTGCCGTGCGACCAGAGTCGGCGAAGATACGACACTTTCACAGATTATCCAGATGGTAAGTGATGCGGCTGCAACAAAAGCACCGATCGCAAAGATTGCGGACCGTGTATCCGGTGTATTTGTGCCAATGGTTATCACGATTGCAGTGCTCACAATTATTGTATGGTTGATCGCAGGACAGAGTATTGGCTTTGCATTATCCAGAGGAATTGCGGTGCTGGTGATCAGCTGTCCATGTGCGCTCGGACTTGCAACACCGGTAGCAATTATGGTCGGAAATGGAATGGGCGCCAGAAATGGTATTATGTTCAAGACAGCAGTTTCGCTGGAAGAGACTGGAAAGATGCAAATTGTTGCGCTGGATAAGACCGGTACGATCACAAGTGGAGAACCGAAAGTGACAGATATCATTCCGGCAGCGGGAGTGACAGAAGATACCTTATTAAAATGTGCGTATGCACTGGAGAATAAGAGTGAACATCCACTGGCAAGAGCAATTCTTGAAAATGCAAAAGAGGAAAATGCCGACATCGAAGAAGTTACCGGATTCCAGGCTCTTCCGGGTAACGGTCTGACAGCCATACTGGATGAGCATACATTATATGGAGGAAATCATACATTTATCAGCAGTAAGGTATCCGTTGATGGAGATATGCAGAAGAAAGCAGAGAAACTTGCCGAAGCAGGTAAGACACCATTATTCTTCGGAAATGAAGACCGTTTATTAGGTGTAATCGCAGTGGCGGATGTCATCAAAGAAGACAGCCCGCAGGCGATCAAAGAATTACAGAACATGGGAATCCATGTAGTCATGCTGACCGGAGATAACGAACGTACTGCAAAAGCCATCGGGCAGCAGGCCGGAGTGGATGAAGTGATTGCAGGCGTACTTCCGGAAGGAAAAGAGCAGGTGATCTGTAAGCTGAAAGAAAAAGGAAAAGTTGCGATGGTCGGAGACGGTATCAACGATGCGCCGGCACTTACAAGAGCCGATATGGGTATTGCGATCGGAGCCGGAACGGATGTTGCGATCGATGCGGCAGATGTTGTTCTGATGAAGAGCCGGTTAAGTGATGTGCCGGCAGCAATCCGCATGAGCCGTGCGACACTCCGTAATATTCATGAGAACCTGTTCTGGGCATTCTTCTATAATATTATCGGAATCCCGCTTGCGGCTGGTGTATGGTATCCGCTGTTCGGGTGGAAATTAAATCCGATGTTCGGTGCGGCAGCCATGAGTTTATCAAGCTTCTGCGTAGTATCGAACGCATTGAGATTGAATCTTTTTAAGATGTATGATGCATCAAAAGATAAAAAATTAAAAGCCAAAAAAGAAAAAAAGAGATCCAAGAAGGAGGACAAGACAATGAAAAAAATAATGCATATTGATGGAATGATGTGTGGACACTGTGAGGCAGCCGTAAAGAAAGCACTGGAAGCACTTCCACAGGTAGATGAAGCGGTTGTAAGTCATGAGGCAGGAACAGCAGAGCTGACATTAAATGCAGAGATCGCAGATGATGTGCTGAAGAAGACAGTAGAAGACAAGGATTATACAGTGACATCTGTGGAATAATCTATGATTTCTTATATACAGAGTATACTTTTTATTTGAAGCATCCAAAGAACACTGCTATACTTAATTATAAGTATCATAACGAGGAAGGAACGAAAGTTAATGAGAAAGAGTGGAATGTTAATGCCGGTCTCTGCACTTCCGGGGGCATATGGAATCGGATGTTTTTCAAAAGAAGCGTATGAATTTGTAGATATATTAAAAGAAGCAGGACAGAAATTGTGGCAGATCCTGCCGCTTGGACAGACAGGATACGGTGATTCACCGTATCAGTCTTTTTCAACATTTGCGGGAAACCCGTATTTTATCGATCTGGAGACGCTGATCGAGGATGAACTTCTGACGAAAGAAGAGTGTGACCAGGCAGATTTCGGAGAGAATGAAGAAGAAATCGATTATGAGAAAATATATAATGCAAGATTTAAAGTCTTAAAGCTTGCATATAAAAGAGCCAAAAAGAACGGATTGATGGAAAGTAAGGCATACCGTACTTATCTGGAAGAAGAAAAAGCATGGCTTGCGGATTATGCATTGTATATGGCAGTGAAAGATTCATTTGACGGAAAAAGCTGGGATCAGTGGGAGGAAGACATCAGGCTGCGTAAGCCGGAAGCAATTGCGGCATATCAGGAACAATTAAGTGCAGAGATTGATTTTTATGAATTTCTGCAGTATTTGTTCGCCGGACAGTGGGCCGGACTGAAAACATATGCCAATGAACAAGGCATTGAGATTATCGGGGATATCCCGATCTATGTAGCATTTGACAGTGCAGATACCTGGGCGAATCCGAAGCTGTTCCAGTTAGATGAAGAGAATCTGCCGGTTGCGGTAGCGGGATGTCCGCCAGATGCATTTTCGGCAACCGGGCAGCTGTGGGGAAATCCATTGTATGCATGGGATTACCATAAGAAGACAGGCTATGACTGGTGGATGAAGCGGGTGGCCTGCTGCTTTAAATTATATGACATCATCCGTATCGATCATTTCCGTGGGTTTGATGAATATTATGCAATCCCGTATGGAGATGAGACGGCAGAGAATGGTGAATGGATGCCGGGACCGGGCATGGATCTGTTCCTTAAGATGAAGGAAACATTAGGTGACCTTCCGATCATTGCGGAAGATCTGGGATTCCTGACGGATACGGTGAGACAATTGTTAAAAGACAGTGGTTATCCGGGAATGAAAGTACTGGAATTCGCATTTGTGGCAGGAGAGGACAGTGATTATCTTCCACATAATTATGATAAAAACTGTGTAGTCTATACAGGAACCCACGATAACGATACCCTTCAGGGATGGTATCAGACACTTTCCGAAGAAGATAAAGAGATGACAAAGGAATATCTGAATAATCCATACACTCAGGATGAAGAAGTACACTGGGATTTCATAAGTCTGGCGATGAGAAGTGTGGCAGATACGTGCATCATTCCGGTACAGGATTATCTGGGACTTGGTAATAAGGCAAGAATTAATATGCCATCTACACTCGGCGGTAACTGGATGTGGAGAATGAAAAAAGGCGCATTTACAGATGAACTGATCAAGAAGATCAGAAAAACGACAGAAGTCTGCGCAAGATAAACATAACAGGAAACAAAAAGAAAACACAATATTCAAACGATGGATTCACTGAGAAGGGAATGGAAACGTTTTGGATATTGTGTTTTTCTTTTTGTTTTGTATATGTCAAAACCTCTGATTTTTCATAAAAGTATAATTTTTGATATAAAAAGTATGATTTTTTGCATAACAGATATGATTTTTGGTAAAGAAAAAGTATAAAAAATTATAGAATGAGACTGTAATATGTTAAGATGGTATTAATAAAAGGTATGAGGTGTACTATGGGGTTGTTAAAACTGGTGATCGTAGATGATGAGCCGATCCTGCTGGAGGGTCTGGTAAAGACGTATGACTGGAACGGGATGGGATATGAGGTGGTTGGTTTTGCGCAGAGCGGAGAGCAGGCGTTAAAGGTAATACGCGAAAAAAAACCACACGTAGTGCTGACAGACATCAGGATGAAACAGATTTCCGGACTTATGGTAATGGAAGAAATCAAGAAAGAAAACCCGGAATGTCAGTTCGTGGTATTAAGTGCATACAGGGATTTTGAATATGCGAAGAAGGCATGTGATCTGGGGGCATTCGCATATCTTCTGAAGCCGATTGAAGATGAAAAATTACAGGCGACGATGACAGATGTCGGTAAAATCTGTGAAGATCAGATCAGAAATGAGGAAAAGTATGACCGCTGGGAGAGACTTCTGAAAAAGGACGGAGATGGATTTTTGCAGGTTGTCGTGCAAAAATATGTCCAGAACCGGCTGCCGGAAGAAAAAGTAGATGAAGTCTTCCATACGCTGCAGGATGTCATGAAGGAAGGAGACCGGTTTATTACAGTATATGCAGATCTTGATCTGGCCTATAAGATTACCAATGAACTGGAATATGAAGCCTCGAGATTTTCCATGGTCAGAATGATTGAAGAAAAGATCGCAGAGAGATTCACATACTGGAAATTCGAAAGTGAAGAAGGACATCGTACATTTATTATAAAGACGCAGGAGAACACAGCGGTACATGAGCTGAAAGAACTACTGGAAGAGGTAAAAAAAGAAGAGAACAGCCCGGTTATTGCAGCAATATCCAAACCATATAAAGGGATCCGCGGAATCAGAAGAAGTTTCGAAGAAGCGCAGAGATTGTTCGCTGTTACAAATGCATCCGGAGCGGGAGTATTTACAATCCCGGAGACTGTTGAAGAAAAAGAGGAAAGCCCATATCCGGCGGAGGCAGAGATGATGGTGGTCAACAGCGTGCGGAAGAACGACGCTGTACAGTTAAAGCAGGCATTTGTACATTTTATTTACCAACTGCCACACAGAGAAGAACTGCAATGCCAGTATATGCACAAGATCATGGTAAAGACAGAATTCATGTTAAAAGACAGTTACGGGATGGACGAATCACTGAATCAGCAATTTGAAAATTATTATTCGAATATGAGAAACTTAAAGGCGGCAAAAGCGGTGGATGTCTGTTACAAGATTCTGGGAACTGCTATTGAAAAAAGACTGAAAAATGTAGAGAAGAAAGAGAATAAGGGATCAAAAGAATATATTGCAGCGGCTGTGGCATATATAGATGAACATCTGGATAATGAAGATCTTTCGATTGTATCAGTGGCGACACATGTATATCTGAATCCGGTATATTTTGGACGGGTATTCAAGAATACCTTTCATATGACATTCAAACAATATCTGCTGCAGCGTAGAATGGAGCTGGCAAAGAGACTGCTGGAAGACGGAAGAACCAGCATCGGTAATATCTGCGAGCAGGTCGGAATCAGTAATCCATCCTATTTTTCACATTTGTTTAAAGAATATACAGGACAGCTTCCGAGAGATTACAAAAGGGAATATGAAGTATGAAAAAAAGTAAAATGTCAGGAATCCAGAAAAAGTATCTGAAGTATATGTGTACGCTTCTGATACTGGCACTGGTTCTTTCCAGCATCTGTGTATGGACTTATGTCAGACGGAATATGACAGATGTGATTGTGGATAAGTATGAATTCATGAATGAGAAGATGGGGATAGCTCTGGATAATCTCTACCGGAAGACGGATGCCGTGACAGCAGAGATCATCCTGGAAAATGATGTGCAGAAGAGTCTGAAGAATAAAGAACTGCAGGAAGTAGGGAAGAATACACTGAGCAAATATTTTGCATATATAGATCTGAATCATGTCGCTGATTACTGCTACATTGATAATAAAAAAAACGTTTACGCAAAATCCTATTCCCAGATTGGTTATTCGGATTTTCAAAGCAGTGGTCTGCGTGAGAAAATGGGGGATGAGTATGCGAAGACGCAGTGGATCTGGACCCGGGATTACCTGTTTGGTACGGGGGACGAAGCCTTGTTTATCGGAAGATATGTGAACAGTATGGATTATGCACATGAGCCTGGAATCCTGTATCTGAAGATGAATCAACAGTTTCTGGAAAATGTGATGGATAAAGACAAGAAGATTGCAAAAGATGTTGCGGTGGGAATCATAAGCCCAGAAGGAAAGACCTGCATCCAGCAGGATCCGGAAGATTTCAATATCGGAAAAAAGACAATGAAGAAGATTACGGAACTGACCAGAACGAAAAAATCCGGCGTGATCGTGCAGGGAAAAAGGATAGAAGGCGGGATTTTACAGGCATACCGGCAGGCAGAGACGGGGATGGTGATCTTCACACTGGTTCCGGATGCGATATTGAATCAGGGACTGACACAGATATTGATCGTATTACTCACTATCTATGCGGTGATCGCAGTGCTGGCGTTTGTCTTAAGTTTTTATGCATCAAAGACATTTACCCGGCCAATCAGACAGATCAGTGATGCCATGACAAGTTTTGATGGAAATGATTTTACACATATCATTCAGATCCATACGGATACGGAACTGGATAAGATTGGGCATGCCTATAACGAGATGTTGAAGAATATTGAAGAGTTCCAGAATGAGATCAAGAATCAGCAGAAGGAACTAAGAATCAGTGAGATGAACACGCTGATCAGCCAGATCAATCCGCATTTTCTCTATAATACGCTGGATACCATCTATATGCTGGCGAGGATCAACGGGGAAGAAAAGACGATGAAGATGATACAGGCACTGTCAAAGTATCTGCGTCTGTCACTGAGCAAAGGACGTGAGATTGTGACAGTAGAAGATGAGCTGGAAAATGTAAAAAGTTATATGGAGATCCAGCAGATCCGCAATGAGAATCTGTTCCATTATGAGATCGAATGTGGAGAAGAACTGAAAACAAGGTGGATATTAAAGCTGATCTTACAGCCGATTGTGGAAAATGCAGTCAAATATGGATTTTGTGATATCTTCGAAGGTGGTCTGATAAGGATCAGTGTCACTGAACAGGCCGGACAGCTTACATTCAGTGTCTATAATAACGGAACTCCGATGGAAGAGCAGATAGCAGAGAAGTTAAACGGACTGTCGGAGATACCGGTGTCAAAAATGAAAGACAGTTTTGAAGACAAAAAACATGGTTACGGTGTGATAAATATTATTACACGACTGCGGTTAAAGTATGGGGAGGATGTGAGAGTTTTCTATGAATCTGATACAAATGGGACCGTCTGTGTTATCCAGATCCCGGATGACGGGAAAGAAAACAGTGAACAGTAGACGGATTATGGCAGCAGTGATGGTGATCGCCATGCTGACAGCACTGACCGGCTGTGCGGGAAAAGAGAATACACAGACCAGAAAAAAGAATAAAGTAGTAGAGATCCCAATGATCCTTACCGTAGATTCCAGTACCGGTAATAAGAATGAAGAGGAAGTGGTGGAGCGGTTCAACAGGGCATATAAAGGAAAGTATCATATAGATGTGGACTGGGTGATGGAGACGGAGGAAGAATACCGGAAGAATCTGAAACGTATGAATGTGACAGATGAATTACCGGCTATTATCACTGATCTGCGTATGCTTCCGTCTTTCTATCAGATGATGATCAAGAAAGGCAGGATTGAGGACCTGACACCTTACATTAACGAAGATCAGGAATGGAAAGATATGATCGAACCGTCAGTAATGGAATCGGTCCGGGAAGAGGATGGAAAGATTTATCTGGGTCCGGTCAGCACGGCGGCATTCGCCTGTTCAGGGGTTTTCTGGAACCGGGAGTTATTTGAACAGGCAGGAATCAGCAGATTTCCTGAGACATGGGAAGAGTTCTGGAAATGTTGTGAGAAACTGAAAGCAGCAGGGATCACGCCGCTTGCCCTGCATACGGAAGGGACGGCATGGGCCGCAATGCTGCTTGCAACAGCAGAAGTAGCAGGAAGTGAAGAAGGTGCGGCATTCATGAAGCAATTATATCCGGATACCTATCAGAATAAACCAGGGCTGGAGATAGCCGGTACATTAAAAAAATTATTCCAATATACGACCCAGGATGCATTACATAATGATTTTGACGTAGCTTATGATAATTTCGTGGCAGGAAATGCAGCGATGATACCCAATGGTTACTGGATGATTGATAAGATTCCGGAGGAAATGCAGAAAAAAGTATGTTTTTCTACATTTCCTGAAAATAAACTGATAGGCTCACCGGAGACATTCGGCTGGGCAGTTGTATCAACTTATAGTGAAAAGGTGAAAAAAGGAGCAGTTGAGTTCCTCAAATTCAGAACGAAATTGAATAAAGAACAGAAAGAAGAATTGCTGAACAGCAGGACAAGACAGGAAGGAACGCTGTTAGATGATTATCTGAAGGCTTATACGGGAAATCCACAGATCGTACCGAATTATCAGGTGAAGTGGAATTCACTGCTGCAGGAGAATGTACTGGGAGAATGTCTGGCGGAACTGGTACAGGGAAAGATAACGGAGCAGGAATTCACGCAGGCAGAAGACGAAAGCATCCGGCAGTTTGAAGAAGAACAATAGATATGTTTTTTTGTATATCAGGTTGTTTTATTGATACAGGGTTTGAGCGCATTTCTGTTAATATAATGACAACAAGAGAAACGAAGGTTTCAAAAAAAGAAAGGCGAGGGAAATGAATTATGAAAATGCGTAAAGTTGTATCAGCAATGCTGGTAGCAGCCATGGCAACAGGAATGGTTGCAGGATGTGGAAGCTCTTCTGACAGCAAGTCAGACAAGAAAGACGCAAAAGGAAAAGTATACTACTTAAACTTCAAACCAGAACAGGATGAGCAGTGGCAGGATCTGGCAAAAGAGTATACAAAAGAAACAGGAGTGGATGTAACAGTACTTACAGCAGCATCCGGAGAATACGAAAAGACATTAAAATCTGAGATGGCTAAGAGCAATGCTCCGACACTGTTCCAGGTAAACGGACCGGTTGGACTTGCAAGCTGGAAAGATTACTGCTACGATCTGAAAGATTCTGATGTTGCAAAACAGCTGACAAGTGATGATTTCGCACTGATGGACGGCGACAAGATGTCAGGAATCGCATACGTAATAGAAAGCTACGGAATCATTTACAACAAAGAACTGTTAAAGAAAGCAGGATACTCAGCTGATGATATCACTAACTTTGACAGCTTCAAGAAAGTTGTAGAAGATATCACAGCAAATAAGGACAAACTTGGATTCTCAGCATTTACATCCGCTGGTATGGACGGATCATCTGACTGGAGATTCAAAACTCATCTGGCAAACCTTCCAATCTACTATGAATACAAAGATGAAGGAATCGATAACACAGATGCTATCAAAGGAACATACCTTGATAACTACCGTCAGATCTGGGATCTCTACATCAACAACGCTACCTGCAAACCAACAGAACTTTCTACAAAGACAGCTGACGATGCAACAGCAGATTTCGTAACAGGTGATGCAGTCTTCTACCAGAATGGTACATGGGAATATAACAACATCAAAGACGTCGGAGATGACAATCTTGGAATCCTTCCAATCTACATCGGTGTAGAAGGCGAAGAAGATCAGGGAATCTGTACAGGTACAGAGAACTACTGGTGTGTAAACTCCAAAGCATCTGAAGACGACATTCAGGCAACACTTGATTTCATGAACTGGTGTGTAACATCTGATGATGGTGTAAAGGCAATGTGCAAAGACATGGGATTCACAATTCCATTTAAGAAGAACCTGAAATCAGACAACGTACTTGTTAACGAAGCAAACAAATATACAGAAGGCGGAAAGACTCCTGTATCTTGGAACTTCTCAACAATGCCATCAGAAGAGTGGAAGAACGGAGTAGGTTCTGCACTGACAAGTTATGCAGCAGATCCGACAGATGCAAACTGGGCAAAAGTTACAACAGCTTTCGTTGACGGATGGGCAAAAGAAGCTGCAGCAGCAAAATAAAAATGTAACAATCAAAATAGTTATATGAAGTGAGTAGTGGCGGGCGCGTCCGCGTTGAGCAGCGCGTCGCAAAGCCGTTTTGTTGTAGAACCCATTTGCAA
>OGXX01004621.1_pt1 | contig 10509 bp, 13 predicted proteins | sample 1576301 | NCBI WGS metagenome assembly OGXX01 (sample SAMEA3541469, study PRJEB24748) | human gut metagenome | biome: human gut; feature: human-associated habitat; material: faeces | place: China | collected 2012 | reverse complement strand
CTCTTTCTTGTCCTATTCCTGTTGTTATGTTTTCAACTTCAGAAGTATTTTCAAAATTAAAAAGTGATTGGTCACAAGTTAGTTTTAAGTCTTTATAGTTTAACTCATTTTTATTTTTCATTAGTTTTCCTCCAAATTTTTTTCTTATTATTTCCTTAATTAGAAAAAGTATTATTATTTATTGTTATTTTATATTACATATCGTAATTTGTAAAGATTTGTAGAATAAAAAAATATTACTTTTTTGTTACAATTACACAATTTGAATAGTCCACCCTAAAAAGAAATAATTTATTGTTATTCTCGTTGCCCCATTTAAGAAAATGTAACTCACTGGCGTTCGAACATTTTCTAAAACGGTCACCCACGGATCACTGCAATATCAATAAATACTTCCTTTGAGGGCTTTTCTACTTTTTGGATTTTTTGTGTTTTTTAGTGCTTTAATATTAATTCCTAAAAATTTGGGGAAATTTTTAGGAATTTTTTTGTGGCTTTTTTTAACTTCTTAAGAGGTCTATCCAGCTGTATATGATTTGTTTACATGTAGTGAATGGAGTTATTTTGTCTATGTTGTTTTCGGCTACTAGATTAGTTGTGGCTAAGGTTTGACCATCAAGTGTAAAGGTAACTTCTCCAATTTTGTCTCCTTTTTTTAGTGGTGCTTGTATATTATCATTTATAGTTATATTTTGTGTTATTTGATTTTCTTTTCCTTTTTCTATTAATGTACCAGCATTATCTTCTAGAATTGCATTAACAGTGTTTTTAATACCTTTACTTACATTAACATTTTGAATTACATCATTTTTGTTTCCAAAGTTTTTAAAAGAGAATTTGCTAAAACCATAGTCTAAAAGTTTTGATGCTTCAGCAAATCTTACTTTAGTAGATGGTGCTTTCATAATAACAGCTATTAAAGAAAGATCATCTCTTGTTGCACTTGCTGATAGATTATATAAAGCTAGGGAAGTTGAACCAGTTTTTAGCCCAGTAATACCTTTATAGGTTCTAATTAATTTGTTGGTATTAACTAATTGTGATTTACCATCTCTTAAAGAATCCATCCAAATTGTTGTATATTTTGTTATATCAGGATGGTTACTTAAAAGCTCACGAGACATTAAAGCTATATCATATGCAGATGTTATATGACCGTCTTCATCAATTCCATGACAATTTTTAAATGTCGTATCATTCATACCAAGTTCTTTAGCTTTATCATTCATCATTTGAACAAAAGCTTCTTCAGAGCCAGCAATATGTTCAGCCATTGCTACTACACAATCATTTGCAGAAACTACACAAATTGCTTTTAACATTTCATCAACTGTTAGTGTTTCTTTTGTATCAAGCCATATTTGAGAACCTCCCATAGACCTTGCATTTTCAGAGCATGGTATTTGGTCTGTATATGAAAGTTTTCCACTATCAATTTGTTCCATAATCAAAAGAATGCTCATAACTTTTGTTACAGAAGCGGGACGTAATTTTTCATGACTATTATGAGAATATAAAACTTGACCAGTAGATTGCTCAATCAAAATAGCAGAGCCACTTTCAAGGTTTAAAGAGTTATTATCTTCAACATTAATAGACGTATTAATTGAAGAAGAAGTTTCTAGGGTAGCAGAATAATCAGAAGACCAAATGTAAGAACTTGAGGTGTCATAACAAAGAGATATTGTAGTAAAAGATAATACAAAAATAAATATAATAAAAGTTAAAACAAATTTACGCATAATAAGCCTCCTAAAGGGTAATTAATTTAGTATAAATATATGTTGATAAAAACAATTTAGAATAAAAATTGTAAAAATCTAAAACCCTTGACATTTGGGACAAAACATATTAATATATAAATGTAAAAAGTAAAGGATGTTGAAAAATATGATTAATATAGTTGTTAAAATATTAGGGATTTTATTAGTTCTATCAGGTGTTATTTTAATATATGATGCAAGAAATATAACAAAGAAATTTTTTGGATTTGGAGACCAAAATGAGGGAAGTTCTGGACTAAAAATAATAGGATTTATTATTGCAATAGTTGGAGGAATAATTATATTTGTTGTAAAATAGATTTTTACATATGAAAATAGCCATTTTGTAAATAAAATTGACATAACAACATAAATGTTGTATAATGGAATAAGTCAGCTAAGAGCTGATTAATAAATATAAAGCGAGGATTAGATAAAATGAACAACAATGTAAAGCAGGATCACACTACAGTATCAACATCTGGAGTAAATAAAAACTCAACATCTTCTAAAAAAGAAGAGTATGAGGCAGCAGGCATACCAGTAGACAGGTTGGTAGTTTGCAATGGTTTACCTATTAGTGTTGATTAATTAGTGTGAACTAATCCAGAAAAGGAGCATTTTTATAATGCCCCTTTTTCTTACCTCAACTTTGAAAATTAAAAAAATTTAAAAATACTATTGACAATAAAAGTTTAAATGTGCTATTATAAATAATGTCAATAAAAAATGCGGATGTGGCGGAATTGGTAGACGCGCTGGTCTTAGGAACCAGTGCCAACGGCGTGGGGGTTCGAGTCCCTTCATCCGCACCAAGTAAAGTTTTCAAGTTTTTTAAGAAATTAAAAAATATGAAAACTTTATTTTTTTCTAATTTAATAGCATTATAATTATTTAAAATATACTGAAATTTAGCAACAACCATACTTTAAATTTATATTTTCTAATACTTAGTAACAACGATTTTATAGATTTTATAAAAAACTTAAAATTAATAACAACTAATAAATAAATAACTCAAAATTGTACTTAGAAACCAGAGTCAATGATGTGGAAAATTGGGTCTCTTCATCAGTACTATAAAGTGAGAAAACATGGCTTTTTATAAAAATCAATGCAGAATTTTACAAATTTCTTTACTTTTACACGTAATTATTATATAATGTTCACATAATATTAGCAATTTGCTAATTAACTTTTTAATCCTGTTTTACAGGTTGATATATAGACAGTTACAACAAAATGAATATTTTAAGGAGAAAAATTTATGATTGAAAATCTTTTAATTGTCGGAGGAGTAGTCTGTGGTATTATTTTTTGTATTGTTATGACGGTATTATCAACTAAGAACTATATAATACTAAAAAAATCATACAAAAAAACAAAGAAAAGCCAAGAAAAAAGACTAGAGGATGCAATGAGATTTTATCTTTTAGCTACACAACTTAAATATAAAATAAGAAGTGGTTGGGATGAAACTCATTGGAATGTCAGTAAAGAACGACTTGAAAGTATAGCAGAACATGTTTATGGCACATGTATATTAGCGATAAGTATTGATTCAGAATTTGAAACATACTTAAATATTAATAAAGTTATAAAAATGCTTGCTATTCATGAAATAGGAGAAGTTGTCATAGGAGATATTACACCATTTGATAATATTACTCATGAAGAAAAGATGAAAATAGAACATAAAGCTATGAAAAATGTTCTTGGAGACTTAATTAAGAAAGATGAGTTATATTCATTATTATTGGAATTTGATAACCAAAAAACAAAAGAAGCTATTTTTGCACATTATTGTGATAAAATGGAAGCCGATATTCAAGCAAAAGTTTATCAAGATATGGGATGCCAACATTCTTTAGATGAACAGGAGAATAATATTGTTTTCAAAAGTCAGAGAGTTCAGCAAATGGTAAAAGATGGAGCTAAATCTGTTTTCGATATTTGGTATGAATGGGATAAAACATTGTATTGTGATGATGAGACATTCGCCAATATTCTTGATTATTTGAAAGAAATTAATACTCAAAAGATTTTTAATTTAACTTGAAATTTGCTCTACCATTAGATCATACTAGAGATGGATTTATAATGGTAATGAAAAAAGAGAAAAAGTAAAGTATGGAGTTCGTTTTTTACGGACTTCTTGCTTTATTATAAGCATTTTCTTATATAAGATTTAATGTCCAATAGGTTGATTTTAAAATGAAAAAGTAGTATAATTAAACTAATATAGTTATATTTCACGTATATTTTATGTGAAAACTATAAATAATGAATTAAAAAGAGAGGTAAAATTATGTTACGGAAAAAGTTAATCAAAATAGGAATGACAATTGGAGTTGGAGCCATGGCAATTGGTGTTTTTTGGAATTTGAATAATAATAATAATAATAACAAGATTTCAAAACCTATAATACCAGAAGATTTGATGGAAAGTACGCAAAAAGAAGAAGAACAATTTCCAATTTTCCAAAAGAGTAAGACGGAGTATGACGAATTGAAAAAGTATGCTTTTAAAGAAATTAAAGACAGATGTGTATATTCGTTAGACGATAGGATTTTTCTGTTAACGGAAGATTCCAACAGTGATGATGTGATTTGCTTTGCTGATTGTTCGACAGAACAAAAGGCCAGGCCTCTGGCGATAACTAGAGATGGCGATTTTATGGTTCTTGAGACAGAAGAAGGAGAAAAAATTGCTGTTAAAATGGAGGCAAGCCAGAGTGAGCGAATAATTGAACCAAATAAAAATCTGATTCAGTTTGAATCATTTGAGGACAAAGATTCATTATTTAAACTGGAAATAGTAGAATGATTTTTATTTCTACTTATAAAATAGACCTACTTTTAGTGAGTAGGTCTATTTATATTGAGTACGCAATTGAATGCGTATCATACATCAATTTGTTTACGAAAAAATAAAAAATTTTACAATTATATTACAATTCCTCAAATTTATTGACTAAAAAAATAAGCAATGATATAATAAAACGGAAAAAGTAAAAAAATATCAAAAAAGGAAAAATATATACAAAAAACGAAAGAATTGGAGGAAACAACAAAGATGAAAACGCTAAAAAAAATATTAGCAAGTATAATAATCTTAACAATAATAACATACATATTATCATCAATAATAATTCAAAATAAATCATTAGCAGTAACACAAAGTACAAGTACAGACATTAATTCAATAGATACTGCAAAATATCCGGGAATAAAAGAAAAAATACAAGCATTACAAAAGAAATACCCAAATTGGAAATTCAAAATACTTTATACAGGGTTAAACTTTAATGAAGTAATAGCAAACGAATATACAGGACACGGAAAATCTCCTAAGAACCTAATATACAAATCAGCAAATTATCAAGGAGCATGGATTTGTTCAATCTGCAAAGAAAGAATATATGACAATGGAAATTGGAGATGTGCATCAGAAGAAGCAATAAAATATATGATGGACCCAAGAAATTCAATAAATGAGTCTGATATATTCCAATTTGAAGAATTAACAAAAACAGATACAGATATAAACACAATAAAAAATATGACAAACGGAACTTTCCTAGCAGGCTATGAACAAGCAATAATAAATACAGCTAATAGTAATAATGTAAATGCTTGCTATATAGTTGCAAGACTAATACAAGAACAAGGAAAAACAGGAACAGTTTTAACATCAGGGAAAGGGTATAATGGTCAATATGTTGGATATTATAATGCGTTTAATAGGGGTGCTTCTGGAAACTCAACAGAAGCAATATTATTAAATGGATTAGCAACAGCACAAAAATATGGATGGACAAGCTTAGAAAAATCAATAAGTGGTGGAATTGATTTTATAGCAAATCAATATATACATAAAGGACAAAATAACTTATATTTACAAAAATTTGATGTAGAAGCAACAAATGGTCTATATTCAAATCAATATATGCAAAACCTAATGGCAGCAGAAAATGAGGGACTAACATTAAAAAATACATATATAAACACGAATGCAATGTCATCATCACATACATTCATAATACCAGTTTATGAAAATATGCCTAAAGCAGATTGCGCAAGACCTTCTACAAATGAGACAAGCAACGTAACCACAGACTTAGTAAGAGTAAATGTTAATAGTACAATAAGATTAAGAAATGCTGTGAATGGCAATAATACAGTTGGATGGCTATATAAAGATGAAATTGTAACTAGATTGGAAAAAGCAACAGCTAAAGTTAATGGAACTTATTGGGACAAAATAAAGAAAGCAGATGGAACAACAGGGTATGTAGCTAGAGAAACTTATGAGAGTGAAAGTGAATATAAATTGTATTTAGTTCCTATAAGTGAAGATAGCGGAAATAATAGTAATAACAATAATAGCAATGAAAACAATCAAATTCTAAAAGGTGATGTAAATAAAGATGGAAAAATAACATCAAGTGATTATGTCTTAATAAAAAATTATATAATGGGAACAAGAGATATGACTGAAGAAGAAAAGAAATATGCAGATTATAATGGAGACGGAAAAATAACATCAAGTGACTATGTTCTTATTAAAAATTATATAATGAATAATTAATAAAGGAGACCAACTATGAAAAAAGTTATTAAAAGTTTAATAGTAACATTTATGATGATTTTGATAATAGCAGTTAGTATGCCAAAATCTAATGCAGCAGGATTAACAATATCATTTTCAAAATCAAGTGCAAATGTAGGAGAAAGCGTAACTGTTACAGTAAATGGAACAGGGATCGCTGGTAAAATAGCATTGAGTGTATCAGGAAATGCAACAGTAACGCCAAGCAATGTTTGGGTTGATAATTCATCTGCAACAGCCACGGTTAAAGTAAATGGAACTGGAAGTATAAAAGTTACAGCAACTCCAGTTGATGCTTCAGATTCTATAACAGCTAATCCATTTACAACAGCAACAGCAGGAACAATAACTGTAGCAACAGCAAGTACAAATAATTCAAACCAAAGCAATAATTCAAATTCAGGCTCCAATTCCAATGCTAGTTCGACAACACAACAACAAACAAAATCCAATGTAGCAACTCTAGCAAACTTAGGGATAAAAGGACAATACGACTTTACAGGATTTAAAGCAACAAAAACATCATACTCAGTAACAGTACCAAACGAAGCAGAGTCAGTAGAAATATATGCAACTAAAGGTCAAAGTGGGCAAAAAATAACAGGAACAGGAGTAAAACAATTAAACGAAGGTGCAAATACAGTAAATGTTGTAGTAACAGCAGAAGATGGAAAAACAACAAAAACATATACAATTAATATAGAAAGAAAAGCATCTGAGGAAACAACAGAGACCCCTGAAGAAAGTTCAGAAGAAACATCAACAGAAGAACAAGAAAGCTTTGGACTAAAAGAATTAAAGATAGAAGGAATAGAAATTACACCAGAATTTAAAACAGACATATATACATATACTGCAGAATTAAAAGATGATAAAACAAGATTAGAATTAACAACAATACCAACAGAAGAAAATGCAGAAATAGAAGTTACAGGAAATGAAGATTTAAAAGATGGTGAAAATCTAATTACAGTAATAGTAAAAGAAAAAGATACAGATAAAACAGCTACATACCAAATAACTGTAAACAAAGTATCAAATGAAAAAAATATAACTGATGCAACAGTAAATAAACTACAACTAAGTAAAAAGAAAATAATAATTTTAGGTGCAGGAATAGCAGTTTTATTATTAATTATAATATCAGTAGTTGTTATTATAAAAAGAAGAAAAAATGCAAATAATAATGGAGAATATTACTATAGTGAATTATATGGTAATAATGATAAAGAAGAAAATTTACAAGAACAAATAGATGAAGATTATGAGGAACAACCAAAAAGTAAGAAACATTCAAAAGGTAAGAGATTCAAATAATAAGAGGGATATGTATGAAAAATATAAAACAAGCTGTAACTCTTGATACTGTAGAGAGAGGAAGAGAGAGAGCACGTTATAGTCTACTAAAAAATAAAAAAATTAAATAGTATTTAAAAGATGGGAATATTACAATGAAAAAATATGTTGTAATATTGCTGTCTTTTAGTCGTTACAAAAATTTTATTAAAATTTTAAATTATATAAAAAATAAAGGAGGAAAAGTTTAAAAAATAATTATAAAATACAATATTTTTAATCAAATTTTGTGCCTTGAAGGAAAGGAATGATAGTAATTATGAAAAAAACAATGAAAAAATATTTAATGATGTTATTTTTAACATTAAGTATAACATTATTACCAATGGGAGGAGTAAAAGCAGCATTGCAAGCAAATCCAAATACTCACGTAAAAAAGACAGATGCTCCAACAAATTGGATGAGTAATATTAGAAAAATGGAAGAAACAAATGGTTCAATGGGATTAAGTGAAAGCTTAAATTCTGATTTGACATCAAAGGAAAGTAATAATATTGATGTTCATATGATGAGAACTACTGAATATGGGGCAATTGCTATTCTTTCTGCATCCGGTTATGGAAATTCAAAAACATTACAGAATAGTTCGATAAAAACAACTACAGGAAATAAAACAGGGGTATATTTTACAGGAACTACTTGGGAGTGGAATGCAGGAGGATTACAAGGTTATATTTTTAGAGGAGTTAATGCAAAATATTATGATAGCTATACTGGAAGTTCTTCATCAGCAAAAGTTGGAGATGCAATTGGATGTAGAGGATGGCATTCAGCGTCTACCTCTAATTGGGTTACTGAGAACAACCCTTACTTCGCACGTGATAATGGAGGGTTGTTTTCGATTGACGACGACGATAATGGTGTCGCATATGCTGGTCGTGGGGTTGCAGTCTGTGGTGCTGGACTTTAAAAAATGCTAGAAAAAGGAGAAAATCAAATGAAACGAAAACCAACAGGCATAACACTAATAGCACTAGTAATAACAATAGTAATTCTTCTAATACTAGCAGGAATAACAATATCAGCAGTAACACAAAATAGTCTATTTGGCAGAGCAAGCGAATCAGCATTCAAAACCAAAATGGCAGAATACAGAGAAAAAACAAACCTATATGTATCGTGGAAAATAACTTAAATACAGACACGACAAATATAAATGCTAGAGAAATTCTAAAAAGTGCAATAGATCAAGAAATAGTAACAGACATAACCAAAGATGATGTAACAATAAATTTAGAAGATATAATAACAAACATAAAAGCAAGTGATGAAGAATTTCTAGTTGTATATAAAGGCGAATTGTGTTATGTATCAAATAAAAATACTCAAAATAATGAAAAACAAGTAAAATGGTGTAAAAATATTGGAATAAAAGTCTTAGAATATATAGAACCAACTGGAATTGTAGTAAAAAATGGAAAATATGAATTAGTAAAAGGAATTTATCTATGTACACCAGTATTAAATAAAGGATTTGTAAGCGAAAAAACAAGATACTTAGAAGTGAATAATGAAAATAATTTAACACCAGGAAATTGGATTACAGATAATCCAAGTGAAAACTGGTATGATTATAAAAATAGTCAATGGGCAAATATATTAGTCGAAAATAATGGAGCAGAAGTTTATTATACATGGATTCCAAGATATTGTTTTAAGTTGAACAACAGCACACAAAGAAGTGATGTGAAATTTATAGACACAGATAATAACTACAAAGATGAAAATGGAAACATAACAACTTGGGAACAATTACAAACAGATGGATATCAAATTCCAGAAGCATTTACATTTGATGGAAAACAATTAACTGGTTATTGGGCAATGAAATATACAGCAGGAGATTAGAAAGGAGATACAAGCGTGAAAATTAATATTAAAGAAAAAATAAAAAAACATAAAAAAATAGTAATATTAATAATTGTAATAATATTAATTTTTGCTTGTATTATTCCAATTACTAACATCATAAATAGACAAAATCAAATCAAAGAAATAAAAGACAAACCATTATTAGAATATGAAGTAACAAAAAAAGTAGAAAATAATAAATACGAAATATTAGTAAAAATAAATAATGAAAATGGAATTGAAACAGTAAAATATACAAAACCATATACAAATAAAGAAACACAACTTAATGCACATAACAAAATAATTGTTGGAATAGACTATGTAGCTGAAGATAAAAAGGATTATGAATTTAAAATAAAACTGGTTGGAGAAGATGAAAAAACAGAAATCTTACATTTTGAAATTCCAAGAATAAAAGGAAATTATACATTATCAAAAGGAATATATGTAAATGAACCAGATTTAACAGGATATAATCAAAATTATACTAGATATCTAGACATAACAGCAGATGGAAATTTAACACCTGGAAATTGGGTAAATGGAGACAAACCAGAAAATTGGTATGATTATAAAAATAGTCAATGGGCAAATATTTATGTAGAAAACAATGGGTTAGAAACATACTATACATGGATTCCAAGATACTGTTTTAAGCTTGACCAAGAAAATCAAAGAAGTGATGTTAAATTTATAGATGTATATAATAACTATAAAGATAAAAATGGGGTAGAAACAAAATGGGAAGAGCTAGAAGCACAAGGTTACCAAGTTCCAGAAGCCTTTGAATTTTCTAATACACAAATTCCAGGTTATTGGTCAATGAAATATACCGCGGGAGAAAGTGATAAATATACTATTAACTTTGAAACAATAGCTAGTAAACAAAAAGTAAAAATTACAAATATAAAAAAAGATACAACA
>OGXX01004619.1_pt1 | contig 10510 bp, 10 predicted proteins | sample 1576301 | NCBI WGS metagenome assembly OGXX01 (sample SAMEA3541469, study PRJEB24748) | human gut metagenome | biome: human gut; feature: human-associated habitat; material: faeces | place: China | collected 2012 | reverse complement strand
TGATGTCATGGAGGTTTGCGTCAATTTTAAGGTTCAGGAGACTCCGGAGAGCATTTCCCGAATTATTGACGATTTTGTAAAAAATATCTAACAATTTTAAAATTCAAATGTTATGGCAGAAGAAATAAAGAACCAAGGGCAACAAGAAAATGCGGAAAACTTGAATGAAAATGTAAGCGGACAGGCGAAAGAAATTATCTCCGCTGCATTGGAAGAGACTCAAAACAGAGAAACTTCTCCAGTTCTTAAAGCAGATTCAAACGTGACTGACAAATTCAAGGGGCTTCCCATGCGGGAACTTATTGCAGCTCCACTTATTGCAGCAGCCGAAGCACAACAGGAATTGGCAGCGACAGCATGGAATTTCTACCAGCAAATTGCATTTGATGGTAAAAGCGGCAATAAAGCGCGTATATTGGAATTCGATGTCGAAAGACCGATACAGCAGGATGGAAAAATGACAACAATGTCACAAAGTGTCAAGGCTCCGTTTATAGGATTGGTGCCTATTCCTTCCCTGCTCATAGATCGCGTGGATGTCGATTTCCAGATGGAGGTTACCGATACATCAAACGTAAAAAGCACTACCAACGCAGAAGTAGAGGCAAAAGCTTCTGCAAAACATTGGTTTATAAATGCGGAAATCAGCGGCAAAGTCACGACCGCCCGCGAGAACACCCGCATGACCAACCAAACGGCAAAATACCAGATACATGTGACAGCCAGTCAGCAGCCGCAGACCGAAGGTCTGTCTAAACTGATGGATATAATGGCATCATGTATCGAGCCTATAACAAACGAAAGTAACAGTAAGTAAATATATGAATTTGATTCAAGCATTAAGATTGCCAAACAGTCAAGCAGTAATGACAAATATTGCACGGTTTCATTATCAAAATATTTATAATGTAGGTTTGACCCCTCCGATTGTCACGCAAAGTAAGTTGACATTTCAAATAAAAGGATATACCCGTAACTATCGTTTTCTTAGATTAGACTATGCCTGTGTCATATATATTGCGGATAGAATAGCAGTCGTTGCTTCAAATGGCATAGATACTTTAAGTTCAGGTTTTTCGGGGTGTTATATGGCCAGTTTTAGGCACAATGGCATTAGGTATGTTGCTCATATTCCAACGCCTAACAATAGTATTAAAACATCATGGAATCGGGCGGTTAAAAATCGAATAATAGATAATGTTGTTCTTTTTAAACCTACTGAAGGATTGGCGAGAATCCCAGGAACAATTGGTATTTGGGGAATTATAACATTTAACGATAGATGTTATCGGCTTGATGTAAATGAAAACGCTCCTCCAAGTCAAGCCATACGTGGCCAAAGAATTTTTAACTCAATCCCGAGAAATCCCATACTAACAGAAATTCCATCTATCGCCGGTGGTCAGATGCCTTAATAATTATAACAATTGTAAATAAGGGAAGAATGGTTGTTTCATTGAGGAGTAGAATTCTATTCGGATATATAATTCTGGTGGCGGTCATAGGCAGCATGGCCGCCATTCTCATCCATGAACCTGCGAAGTTCCACGACCTATATGCGTATTTTAAATAACGGTATTTACACAAACAGCAAATGAGCGAACAATTCGTTACCACTACCAAGCATTTCCGCAAGCTGCTTGCCGCAGGCTATCTGTTGATAGTCCTGCTGGTGGGCGGCATCATCTGCACGTGGCTCGGAGAATGGCGCGACTTGGAGTTGCTGGAACGGGAGAACCGTGAAATCAACCGCTTCCGCAAGGAAACACACGATGCGTATGTGGGTGTGGTGGAGTTGTCTCTTTTGGGCGAGTCGGTGCTGGAATGGGACGATAAGGATGTGGCGGCATACCGGCGGCAACGGATGACGGTGGATAGTATGCTTTGCCGCTTCAAGAGCCATTACGAATCGGTGCGCATAGACAGCGTGCGCCACTTGCTGGAGGACAAGGAAAAGCGGCTGTGCGCCATCATGGAGGCTCTGGAACAACAGGCGGACATCAACCGCCGGATAGCCAAGCAGGTGCCGGTGATAGTGCAAACGAGCAGGCAGGAAGAGCCGAAGAAACAGAGGAGGAAAGGTTTTCTCGGGTTGTTCGGCAAGAAACAGGAAGCACCTCCGACGACGACCACCACGATGCTCTACACACTGAACCGTGATATGATAGCGCAACAACGTGCCCAAAGCCATCGTCTGTCGGAATATGCCGACAGCCTTGCCAGCCGCAATGCGGAACTGAACCGCCAACTGCAAACCCTTATCCAGCAGATGGACCACAAGGTGCAGGCTGACTTGCAGGAACGTGAGGCGGAAATATCCGCTATGCGTGAAAAGTCGTTCTTGCAGGTAGGTATCATAACGGGTGTCATGCTGCTGTTGCTCATTATTTCATACATCATCATTCACCGCTATGCCACCCGCATCAAGCAGTACAAACGTAAGACAACAGATTTAATCGGGCAACTGCAAAAGTCCGTAAAACAAAACGAATCGTTGATAGCCTCACGCAAGAAAGCGATGCACACCATCACCCACGAGCTACGCACACCACTGACTGCCATACATGGATATGCGGAACTGATGCAGGACAACGAAGAAGAAAAGATAAGCGGTTATGCGGACAATATCCTGCAAGCCTCCAAGAGAATGACCGACATGCTCAACTCCCTGCTTGACTTCTTCCGCTTGGACAGCGGCAAGGAACAGGCGAATGTCCGTCCGTTTCGTTTGGAAAACATCGCGGAGCTGTTGCAAACGGAGTTTACGCAACAAGCAGAAGCAAAAGATCTTAAACTTACCATCGAGTGCCCGGAGGGTATTATCCTGAATGGCGACAAGGAGCGCATCATACAGATATGCGACAACCTGCTGGGCAATGCCGTCAAGTTCACGAATGCCGGAAGCGTTTCACTTGTCATAAGCTATGACGGCAATAGGCTGACCCTTGTAGTAGAGGACACCGGAACCGGCATGAGTGCGGAAGAACAACAGCGAGTGTTCGGAGCGTTCGAGCGGCTTTCCAACGCCGCCACGCAAGACGGTTTCGGATTGGGGTTAAGCATTGTGAAACAGATAGTCGGGATGCTTGGCGGCACTATACGCTTGGAAAGCGAAAAAGGAGAAGGCAGTCGTTTTACTGTGGAGTTGCCAATGAACACTGCCGATATTGGTATTGAAGAACAGACAGCCGCAGAAAGTCTGGCTCATATAGAAAGACCTTATTCTGTCATCGTATTGGACGACAATCCGATGGTATTATCCATGACAAAGGAAATGTATGCTGGTATAGGTGTGCATTGCGACACGTTCACCACTATTGGCGATGCAATGGAAGCCATGCGGCAGCACACATACGACCTCATGATAACCGATATGAAGATGCCGGAGATTAACGGCTATGAGGTGTTGGAGTTGTTACGCTCGTCAAGTGTCAGCAACTCGAAAGAGATTCCCATTGTCGTGGCGACCGCCTCCGGCAGTTGCAGCGAAGAGGAGCTGTTGGAAAATGGATTTACCGCCTGCCTGTTCAAGCCATTTTCCATTTCCGAACTGGTTGCTGTATCAGACAAATGCCTTTTGATAAGTACGGACAAGGATGAACTTCCCGACTTGTCCTCTCTGCTTGCATATGGTGACAAACGGGCGATGCTTGACCGTTTGATAACCGAAACAGAAAAGGATATGCAGGCTGTCCGGGAAATCATGGAGAGGAATGACCGCAAGGCGTTGGACGAATGGATACACCGTCAGCGAAGTTCATGGGCTGTTATCCGTGCTGACAAACCCTTGTGGAACCTGTATGAACTGCTGCATCAAGAATCTGAATGTTCCGAAATGGAATTGCGGAAATGCGTGGATGCCATGCTTCGTATGGGAACAGTTATCATAGAACTTGCGCAAAAGGAAAGGAGGTTGTCGGATGAAAGTATTTGTGATTGAGGACAACCCCGTCTATAACGATTATGTCTGCAACCTGCTGAAGAAAGACAGCTTCGATACTATGTCGGCATATAATCTTGCCACTGCCAAGAAACTATTGGTAAAGTCAGAGGTGGATGATATTGTCGTTGCCGACCTACGCCTCCCCGACGGTGAAAGCATAGAGTTGTTACGGTGGATGCGTGCCAACGACAAACAACAGGTGTTTATCGTTATGACCAATTACGGGGAGGTGCATACGGCAGTGGAAAGTATGAAGCTCGGCTCAAAGGATTACATACAGAAACAGTTGTTGGAGGATAAACTGATACCGCTTATCCGCACCCTGCAAAAAGAACATGAAAAGCGACTACAATGGAACATTCCGATATTCGTCCGGCAGGGCGAAGCCTATCAGAAAATCAAGAAACGTGTGCGCCTTGTAGCCACCACCCGGATGAGCGTGCTGATACTGGGCGAGAACGGTACGGGCAAGGAACATATCGCACAACATATACACCAACAAAGCAAACTTGCCGATAAACCTTTTGTGGCAGTGGACTGCGGAGCCTTGTCCCCGTCATTGATACAATCCGCCTTCTTCGGACACGTCAAGGGCGCGTTTACGGGTGCCGAAGCAAACAAGACGGGGTATTTTCTGGAAGCGGATGGCGGCACGCTGTTCCTTGACGAAGTGGGCAACCTAACAATGGAGATGCAACAGATGCTGCTCCGCGCCATACAGGAACGCCGTTACCGTCCCGTCGGAGCAAAGGAGGACAAAACAGCCAACGTGAGGATAGTGGCTGCAACCAACGAGGATTTGCAGAAAGCCGTAACGGAAAAGCGGTTCCGGCAGGATTTGCTCTATCGCTTGCAGGAGTATGTGATAACCATGCCGCCCTTGCGCGACTGCCCGGAAGACATCATGCCATTGGCCGAGTTCTTCCGTGAAATGGCAAACCGTGAGTTGGAACGTGAAGTAAAAGGTTTTGCCGCATCTGCCCGTAATGCCCTGCTCGCCCATGCGTGGCCGGGCAACGTGCGCGAGTTGAAACAGAAGATACAGACGGCAGTCCTGCAATCAGAAGGCGATATGATAACCGAAGCCGATTTGGAACTTGACAATGAACCGTCCGCTACTTCCGCTTGTTTTACATTGAAGAGCGGGGATGAAGAAAGAGGACGTATCCTGCGTGCTTTGAAACAAGCAGCCGGTAACAAGAAAATGGCTGCAAAGATACTGGGTATCGGCAGGACAACGCTGTATAATAAATTGGTAGAATATGGATTGAATGAAGAAAACTGACCGGAGTATGGCTGTAAATGGCAATAATTGATTAACTTTGCAATTGTATTTCAGAAAATAGCAGGCGATTGGGTAACTTTTCGCCGATGATATAGACATAAGACCGCAAGGCGTTTCGAGCGAAAATCTGGTAAATTGAAACTACGGAGACGATTGCGTGATGCTTATGCTATGCCTACGCATAGCGTGCATTCACGTACTCTCCGTAAAAGGCTTTACCAGAGCCGTCGCTTGAAAGTAGTGTGATTTGCACGCTACTTTTTTGCCCTTGCCCAACGAAAGGAAACGATAATGGGTAAAGTACAGATTCTTGCCGTCCTCACGATAGACGGTTGTCAAAGCTCCGAGTTATATTGCAAAGCGTATAAGGAACTGCGCCTTGAAGATTGCGGCATCAATGAGATAAGGGAAAACGCCCTTTATCATATCACACCGGATTATTCCATCTCCATGCTTGACGAATGGCGGAAATCCACAACAGACATCTGCTATCTGGCGGAAGTCACTCCTGAAAAAGCGGACTACATCAACGGGCTGCTGCGTATGCGTGTGGTGGATGAAATCATACTTTACACGATTCCTTTCATTGCCGGAACGGGAAAGCGTTTCTTCCAATCCGCCTTGCCGCAGGAACAATGGACGCTGACCTCACAGAAGGTGTACCGCAACGGAGTGGTCCGCCATATCTATAAAGCGTGCGTTTGATGTCCGGAAAATGGACGAATGTTCAGGAAATGAACACTTTAAGTCGAAAATAATTCCTGACAGACAAATAAATTGCAAAATTATCACACTGAAATCCAGCACCTTGCAGAGAGTGTGCCGGATTTTTTATTTTATGGACACGCTTTTTGCCAATCATATTCATGTGCGCATACCGAAAAAACAGAGTGTAAAATTTCAAAATTGACAGGACATGAATTATTTTTTATTGGCGGAAACCGAGTTCTTCCGCCGGATAAACGAAGCCGGAGACTGCAATATGGAAAAAGCATACACGGCTTTCGCCACCCAAGTAATAGAACTGTGCAACGGCGGCATGGACATGAACCTTACCGTCATCGCGCTTGCCTACATCGAAATCGAGTTGCAGCACCATCCCGTACGTAATCTGTCAGAAGAAAAAAGAGAGATTGCCGCCTACGTCAGCAAGGCTCTGTCTTTCGTAAGAAAGATGCAGAAATTCCTTGCCACGCCCCAAGTGCCACCACTAATATCCGCCAACAACGCAACAGAAACCACCGCCAGCCTTCTTTGGACGGGCAACGCCATCGACCTCGTGGAACTTATCTACGGCATAGACGAGATGGGCTGTATCAACAACGGCAATATGCCGCTAAAACAGCTCGCCCCGATTCTCTACAAGATATTCGGTATTGAGTCGAAGGATTGCTACCGCTTCTATACCGACATCAAACGTCGGAAAAACGAAAGCCGTACCTATTTCCTCGACAAGATGCAGGAGAAACTGAACGAGAGAATGCTGCGCGATGAAGAGCTGGAACGTATGAGAAGATAAAATCAGGTATAAGCGGGAGAATGGTATCATGCTGTTCTCCCGTTTGAGTAAAATCTATACGAAAAAGGGCGTTTTCGGCGCGCTATTGCCCCGAATTTCAGCGAAAAACGCTATCTTTGTACAATTGTTACGAATTGAATATGAACATAGACAACCTCGATATAGTAAAACAACTGATAGCCGAAAAGGAAAACGGGCAGGTGGAGTTCAAGGAAACCACCGGGCAGTTGGAGCGCGGCATGGAAACGCTCTGCGCTTTCCTTAACAGCGAAGGTGGCACGGTGTTGTTCGGTGTGACCGACAAAGGAAAGATCATCGGGCAGGAAGTGAGCGACAAGACGAAGCTTGATATTGCGGAAGCCATCCGGCGTTTTGAACCATTTGCCACACTCGAAGTTTCGTATATCAGTATCCAAAATACAGACAAGAGTGTGATAGCCTTGTCTGCGGACAGCCAACGTTATATGCGTCCGTTCTCCTATAAGGGACGGGCTTATCTTCGATTGGAGAGCGTGACATCCTCCATGCCGCAAGACGTATATAACCAACTGCTTATGCAGCGAGGTGGGAAATACGCTTGGGAGGCGATGACGAATCCCGACATCAAAGTTACTGACCTTGATGAACATGCCATTATGGGAGCGGTACGTGGAGGCATCCGGTGCGGTCGCCTACCCGAAGCCACCATAAGGGAGGATTTGCCGACCATACTCGAAAAATTCAACCTGTTACATGACGGAAAACTGAATAATGCTTCCGCAGTCTTGTTCGGTCGTGATTTTTACTTCTATCCCCAGTGCCTGCTTCGGTTGGCGCGTTTCAAAGGAACTACAAAAGACGAGTTTATAGACAATCAGCGTACCACTGGCAATATCTACACACTGCTGGACACTGCAATGTCGTTCTTTTTCAAGCATCTTTCCCTTTCGGGCAAAGTTGAAGGCTTGTATCGGGAGGAAGAGCTTGAGATTCCTTACAAGGCATTGAGGGAATGCTGCACAAATGCCCTTTGCCACCGCTCATACCACCGTCCCGGCAGTTCGGTAGGAATTGCCATCTATGATGACCGTGTGGAGATTGAGAACAGTGGAACTTTTCCGCCGGATATAACAATGGAAAAGTTATTGAGCGGGCATAATTCAGAACCTCAAAACCTGATTATTGCGAATGTTCTGTATAAAAGCGAGGTTCTGGAAAGCTGGGGACGAGGCATCGGGCTTATGATAAGCGAATGCCGGCGTGTCGGCATTCCCGATCCGGAGTTTCATACAGATGGAAATAGTGTATGGGTTATTTTCCGCTATACCCGAAAAACTGTGGGGCACGACCCGACAATTACCCGACAGTTACCCCACAGTCACCCCACAGTTACCCCACAGGTGGAAAAGGTGTTGTCTGCAATCGGCACACAGACACTTTCAACCAAAGAGATTATGTGTGTGATAGGATTAAAGGACAAAAGTAATTTTTTAGAACTATATCTGTATCCAGCCATAAGGCAGAATTTGGTAGAGCCTATTTACCCGGAAAATCCGAAACATCCCCGGCAGAAATATCGTCTTACCGATAAAGGAAAAGAACTGTTGATATAATAACGGGGTATGGTGGCGAAAAAGAAGAAACAACAGGGGCATTACTGTCGGATTTGTAGCGAGTACAAAGCCAACGAGCAATTCAGCGGCAAAGGACACTCGCGGCATATCTGCAAGGAATGCCGGTCGCTTCCCGATGATGTGAAGGCGGACATGGTGCGCTGTAACGAGGTGGAACGAGCCGTTTTCAAATGCCCGATGAGCCGTCAGGACTGGGAACTGCTGGAAAAATATGCCAAGAAGTACAAGGACAAGGAATCCGGGCAGTTCGCGCAGGATATGTTGGACATGAAACGGGGCAATCAGACACCGGACGAGGATATGGAAGAGGATGATGTTTTAATAGAAGGCATCTATGAAGAGGAAACCATACCATTTGCCGAACTGGAGGATGACATCCGTTATCAGTTGGAAGAATTGTTGGCGGACAACATCAACGAGTTCATGATACACAAGAATTACATTCCCGAAGGCAAGGAACTGAAAGACATCAACGAATGGGTCATGAAAGAAACCCGTGACACCTTTTTTATAAAGGTTATTCCCGATGCCGCTTATGACAGTCTGGTGGAAGAAACGATCAACAGGCTTGTGAAGGAATGGAAAGAGGACGGATTTGAGATAAAGACCTATTCCGCATCGCTGGTCGTCATGGAAACGGAACGGCTGCTTATCCGCAGGATAACCCGTAAGGATATGGACGCACTCCTTGCCATAATGGGAAAGCCGGAAGTCATGTACGCTTGGGAACACGGCTTTACCAAAAAGGACGTGCGCAAATGGATAAACAGGCAACTCATCCGATACCGCAAGGACGGGTTCGGATATTTTGCCGTCATACTGAAAGAAAGCGGCGCATTGATAGGACAAGCCGGTCTGATGAATAGTACCCTAAACGGGAACGAGACTGTCGAGCTTGGCTATATACTCGATAACACATACTGGCATAACGGTTACGGTACGGAAGCCGCCCGCGCGTGTTTGGAATACGCCTTTGGAGAGCTGGAACTGAAAACTGTCTGTTGCAGTATCCGACCGGAAAACGTGGCATCCATCCGTGTGGTTGAAAGGCTGGGAATGACCTTGTGCGACAACCATACAATAATATACAACGAAAAAGAAATGCCGCATCAGATATATGTGGCAACCAATAGTAAATCCTATATCTTATAAGCGAAATCACTCAACAATGAAAACAAATAATATTAATTTATTTTGCGATATAGTTACTCAAAGGTCAGGAGAACATTCTTGCGCTATAAATATTTTGTTGCAACAACAATTATATGGGCAGGTAATATCTATTCTGCGTCAAGAATTAGATTCTATGGTAAGAGTTATGTTTTTGTTGTCAATTAGCGACTTAAACCTTAGAGAGCATTTTATAAACCAAACTTTGGAGGGAATAAAATGGTCTTATCCCAATACAAAGAAAGTCGTGACCGATAAACAAATGGTGGATTTAGCTGATAAATTTTATGGCTGGCCTTTTTTTGATAAATTAGGATGCGCTTTTATTCATCTTTCAGCAATGGTATATTATAAAAACAGTAATCCATTTTTGCTTTTATCTGTTTCAGAAAGAAATGACATCACAAGGTTTTTACATCAATATCATAGTTTCCCGTTAGAGTTGGAATTGAATTTGGAAAATATCATCCCATATCTTGATAAAGTATTTAATAAAGTTTCAAGTAACTTAGCATGTTACATTGAAGATTTACGTCAAAATAAACTTTTGGAGGAATATTAAAATAAGGGAGGATTTTAGCTATCCTCCCTTATTTTAATAGGTTACTTCTGCTGCAACAGATGCTTCAGGTTGTCATCGCCCGCGATGCGCTCCAATTCCTCCTGAACAATCTGCTTCACCTCCTCCTTGATGCGCCGGTAATTTGCCTGCACCGTTTCCTTCATGCGGTCGTTGCCGTCTGCGTCAGTGAAATCGGTAATAACGGGGATTTTCTTGTAGGCACTTTCCTCCCGTTTTACCTTATCGGCATCCACCACAATCTCGCAGTGGAAAATCTTCTGTTCGATACGCTCGTTGAAGTTGTCGGACACCGAACCGACAAACATTCCCTGCGTCAAGCCGGAAATCTTGCTCGGCGGGATAAGCGCGTCCATCTGCGTGTTGATGGAGGTGGAAACATCCTGCCGGTTGATGGAGA
>OGXX01004618.1_pt1 | contig 10510 bp, 9 predicted proteins | sample 1576301 | NCBI WGS metagenome assembly OGXX01 (sample SAMEA3541469, study PRJEB24748) | human gut metagenome | biome: human gut; feature: human-associated habitat; material: faeces | place: China | collected 2012 | reverse complement strand
AACCCATTATCGCCGAGCAGGAGGCCGTGGTTTTGGCCATGGTTTCTGAGTCGTTCGGGCTTTCCGTTCGCGGCATTGCCGACCCGAAGCAGGCGCAGGTTACGCGCGGCGGTTTCGCGACGGAATGCTTCGACGCGCATACCTTTGAATGCCGCGAGCACGCCGGCCTTTTCGCGTGCGGCGAGGCGCTTGACGTTGATGGTCGCTGCGGCGGCTACAACCTGCATTGGGCTTGGACGAGTGGTCGGCTTGCGGGCGCTTCCGCGGCCCATGTCGAAGATGTTCCCGAGGGTTCTTTCGAGGGGCTTTCGCTGGGCTCGGTCGAAGGTTTGGCGCAACGCGCTCGTCGCTCAACGCTTTCGGGGCATGAAGGCGGTCGCGACCAGCGTTCGGGCGGCAAAGGCGGCTTTCGTGTTGCCGGCAAACGCGGCGACGGCGCGCGCGGCGGCGAAAAGGGGCGCGATGGGGCGTCCCGCGGCCAGGCGAGCGGTCGAGGCGCCGATGCGCGCGACCAGCGTGGCAAAGGCCAGAACAGTGGCCAGCGCGGCAAGGGTGGCCAGCGAAGCAATGCTGGCGCCACTCGTTCCAATGGCGGCAACAATGGCGGGAAAGGGCCCAACGGGCGCCCGAAGCTGAATCTAGGAAGGTAATCGATGCTCGAAGCAAGCAATGTGTACCTGCCGCTCGACGCGGCGCTTCCAAGCTGTGCCGGCATGGCTCAGGCGGAGCTTGCCCATGCGTTGGGCATTCGCTATGCAGATATCACTTCGTGGAAGTTCTCGAAACTTTCGGTTGATGCGCGTCGTAAAAACGATGTCCATTTCACGGCGTCGTTTGTTTTTGAAGTGGCCGATCAGGAAATCGAAGAAGCCTTGGCAGGCAAGCGAACAAAAACGAAAATCCAGGTCAAGCGCCATGTTCCCTATGAGGGCTATCGTGTTGGCGAATGGCTTGGGGGTGACGCTCGTCCCATCGTGGTGGGCATGGGCCCTGCGGGCTTGTTCGCGGCATGGGCTCTTGCGAAGTCGGGCGCGGCGCCCATCGTGCTCGAGCGCGGTGAAGACGTCGATGCGCGCATGGCTTCCGTCAATTCCTTCAAAGAAGGCGGCGCTTTGAACCCTGAATCGAACGTGCAGTTCGGCGAGGGTGGCGCGGGCACGTTTTCCGACGGCAAGCTCACCACGAACATCAAGAATCCTCGTTGCCGCGACGTGCTGCATATTTTCGCGCAGGCGGGCGCCCCTGAAGAGATTCTTTGGGAAGGCAAGCCGCATATTGGTACCGACAAGCTCGTGAATGTCGTGAAAACCATGCGCGAGCAAATTATCGCGTGGGGTGGCGAGGTGCGTTTCGGCGCGCGTTTTGAAGGCATGGAATTCGAGGACGGCCGCATTGTGGCGGTGCGGGGCTCCCAGCGCCAAGAAGACGGAACGCGTGAGAAATTCGTTCTGCCGGCAAGCGATGTAGCTCTCGCGTGCGGCCATTCGGCGCGCGACGTGTTCGACCGCGTACGCAATGCGGGCTTGATCATGGAACGCAAGCCGTTTGCGGTGGGCGTGCGCATCGAACATCCCCAGAAGCTCATCGATAAGGCGCAATACGGCAATGCGGCGGGCCATCCGGCGCTTGGCGCGGCCGACTACAAAATGGCGGTGCATTTGCGCAACGACCGCAGCGTGTACACGTTCTGCATGTGCCCGGGCGGCGAGGTAATGTGCTCGGCGTCTGAGCTGGGCGGCGTTGTGGTGAACGGCGCGAGCCGCCACGCTCGCAACGGGCGCAACGCGAATGCGGCATTGCTCGTGAACGTCGAAGACCGCGACTTGCGTGGCGATGACGTGTTGGCAGGTGTGAAGCTTCAGCGTCGCATGGAAACGGCAGCATATCGAGCGGCCGGCGAAAGCTACAAGGCGCCGGCTCAGCGCGTGGGCGATTTCATGGCTTCGGCAGGGAAGTTCAACCGCAGCCAGAGCGAGCATCGCTCGAGGCTCGAGGTCGAACCTACGTATGCTCGAGGTGTTGAGTGGGTCGATTTGAATCAGGTGCTGCCGCCCTTCGTGGCGCGGTCGCTGCATGCGGCGATTCCCTTGTTCAATGGGCGTATTCGTGGCTTCAGCGACCCGAATGCCGTGCTTACGGGCGTTGAAACGCGCAGTTCGAGCCCCGTTCGCATCGTGCGCGACAAGGCAACGTGCCAGGCGCTGTTCTCGCAAACGACCGATTGCGGCTTGAAGATCGCCGACGAGTCGGCTGGAGTTGCGGCGGCTTCTCGCACGGCGGAGGGCGAGCCCATCGCGGGCGGCTTTTACCCGTGCGGCGAGGGCGCGGGCTATGCAGGCGGCATTATGAGCGCCGCGGTCGATGGCCTTCGCGTTGCGGAAGCGATTATCGCTTCGTACGAATAAAGAAACGAAACGGACGGCTCGCAAGGGCCGTCCGTTCTCTTTCTACGCCAAATCGCTCGCGTCTCCCCGCCCGCCCTGAGAGGCCTTTCGGGGGCACGCTCGGCTACCGCTCGCGATGCTCGCTATGCGCCTCGCTGGCGGTGTTTCATATTGAAATGAAGATCATATTTGAACACCGACGCCCCCAAAGGCCTCTCAGGGCGGGCGGGGAGACGGCAGAAAACGCGCTTCCGATTCTCGGGAATTGTGCTGGACGCTCGGCTGGCCGTTTTACGCCATTTCGCGAAGCAGGTTCACCATTTCGATGGCGCCCTGCGCGCACTCGGCTCCCTTGTTGCCCGCTTTCGTGCCAGCACGCTCAATCGCCTGCTCGATGGTGTCGGTGGTGAGCACGCCGAACATCACGGGGATGTCAGCGCCAAGGGCGACGTTCGCCACGCCCTTGGAAACCTCGGAGCATACGAAGTCGTAGTGGCTCGTGGCTCCGCGAATCACAGCTCCCAGGGTGATGACGGCGTCGTATTTGCCGCTTTCCGCCATGCGCTTTGCTGCTAGCGGAATCTCGAAAGCGCCTGGCACCCATGCCAGGGCGATGTCCTCATCGGCAACGCCATGGCGCACGAGTGCATCCTGCGCGCCCGAGACGAGCTTCGAGACGATGAATTCGTTGAAGCGGGCGGCGACGATGCCGATTTTGATGTCTTCCGATACGACTTTTCCTTCGTAGAGTTTCATGATGCGGTGCCTTTCTTTGCGGTTGCTTGCTTGTGGGTTCTTCGGCAATTACACAGTGAGCATGTGGCCCATGCGGTCGCGTTTCGTCTCCAAATAACGTTTGTCGCACTCCGTGGGGGCGATTTCGATGGGTACGCGCTCGGCGATGGTGAGGCCGTAGCCCGAAAGCTGGTAGAGCTTGTCGGGGTTATTGGTGAGCAGTCGCATGCTCTTCACGCCGAGGTCGCGCAAGATTTGGGCGCCGATGTAGTACTCGCGTGCATCGGCAGGGAATCCAAGCGCAAGATTCGCGTCGAGCGTGTCCATGCCCTGGTCCTGCAGCTCGTAGGCGCGCAGCTTGTTCAGAAGGCCAATGCCGCGGCCTTCCTGGAGCATGTACAAAACAATGCCACGTCCCTCTTGTTCGATCTGGCGCATGCTCGCGGCGAGCTGCTCGCCGCAGTCGCAGCGCAGCGAGCCGAATGCATCGCCCGTGAGGCATTCCGAATGCACGCGCACGAGCACGTTTTCTCCGTCGCCGATATCGCCCTTCACAAGCGCCACATGGTGTTCGCCGTTGAGCGTGTTGCGGAAGCCGTGTGCGACGAACGTGCCGTATGCGGTCGGCATTTTGGCCGCCGCGACGGGCTCGACCAGGTGGTCGTGCGTTTTGCGGTACTCCTGCAAGTCCTTGATCGTGATAAACGCCAAGCCCCATTCTTTGGCTTTTTCAGCGAGCTCGCTTGCGCGCATCATGGTGCCGTCGTCGCGCATGATTTCGCAGCACAGGCCGCACTGCTCAAGGCCGGGGACAGTGACACCATCGTCACCGGACGCACCGTGGGTGCGCCGGTGCGTGTGCTGAAAAACCGCATGAGCCGGGAGTATGTCCGGCAGGAAAAGGCGGGCGCGGACAAGATGGAACTGGAGAAATACACGCTGGGCAGCCTGCGCCGCGCCGTTTTTGAGGGCGACACGGTAAGCGGCAGCCTGATGGCCGGTCAGGTGGCCGGAATGCTGCACGAGGTGCGCCCCGTGGCCGACATCCTTACCGACCTGTGGCAGGGCGGGAGGCAGCGCATCGCCGCGCTGAACACCGAATGCTGACCCTTGGCGGCAAGCCCCTGCAAGTACCCATTTTGCAGGGCGGCATGGGCGTGGGCGTCTCGCTGGGCGGGCTGGCCGGTGCGGTAGCGGCCTGCGGCGGCATGGGGTGCATCTCCACCGCCGATGCAGGCTACCGCGAGCCGGATTTTGCCCGCGACCCGGCGGCAGCCAATCACCGCGCCCTGACCGCAGAGATTCAAAAGGCCAAGGCCATTGCCGAAGGCATGGGTCTGGTGGCTATCAACGCCATGGTAGCCACCCGGGACTATGCCGAGGCCATCCGCACCGCTGTGGCGGCGGGGGTGGATGCCGTGATCTCCGGCGCGGGTCTGCCGCTGGAGCTGCCGGGCATCGTGGGCACCAAAGAGGTGGCCATTGCGCCCATCGTATCCAGCGCCCGGGCGGCAAAGCTCATCCTGCGCCGCTGGGCAAAGGGCTTTGACCGCACCGCCGATTTTGTGGTCATCGAGGGCTGCAAGGCGGGCGGACATCTCGGCTTTGCCGAGGAGGACCTGCTGGCCGACCGCTGCCAGACCTTGGACGAAATTCTGCCCGGGGTGCTGGCCGAGGTAAAGCCTTACGAGGAACAATACGGTCACGCCATCCCGGTATTTGTGGCGGGCGGCGTGTACACTGGTGCCGACATGGTACACTTTACAAAGCTTGGCGCTGCGGGCGTGCAGCTTGCCACCCGCTTTATCCCTACCTACGAGTGCGACGCCTCCCAGACCTACAAGGACGTGCTGCTGGCGGCAAAGCCGGAGGATGTGCGCATCATCCACAGCCCGGTGGGAATGCCCGGCCGCGCCCTGAACACCCCGCTGGTGCAGGCGCTGGCCGAGGGCAAACGCTTCCCGCCCAAGCACTGCGCCCGGTGTCTCAAGACCTGCGACCCCGCTGCCGTGCCCTACTGCATCACCCACGCCCTCATCGAGGCGGTGAAGGGCAACGTGGAGGAAGGGCTCTTCTTCTGCGGCGAAAACGTGGGCAGGCTGGACCGGATGCGCACCGTGCGCGAGCTGATGGACGAACTTGTGACCGAATGGAGGCAGAATTTATGAAGCTTGCCGTACTTTACGCTGGTCAGGGTGCGCAGCACCCCGGCATGGGCAAGGAATTTTACGAAGCATCTCCCGCCTTCCGGGCGGCCTTTGACAGCGCAGCGCTGGATTTTGATCTGCACCGCGTCTGCTTTGAGGACCCGGACGGCGTTTTGAACCAGACCGAATACACCCAGCCCTGCATGGTGGCCTTTGCCTGCGGCGTGACCGCTGTGCTGGCCGAAAAGGGCGTAAAGCCCGCCTATCTTGCGGGGCTTTCGCTGGGCGAATACTCCGCGCTGCAGGCAGCCGGGGTGTTCACCGCAAAGCAGGCCATCGAGCTGACCGCCTTCCGGGGCAAGGCCATGGCCGAAGCTGCAAAGGGTCTTGCCTGCGGCATGACCGCCGTGCTGGGGCTGGACAGAGAAAAACTGTCTGCCTGCTGCGAACAGGCTGCAGAGACGGGCTGTGTGCAGATCTGCAACTACAACTGCCCGGGGCAGCTGGTCATCGGCGGTGAGAAAGCCGCTGTGGAGCAGGCCGCTGCGCTGGCAAAGGAAGCCGGTGCCCGCCGCTGCATCCCGCTGAAGGTCAGCGGCCCCTTCCACACAAAGCTGATGGCTCCCGCAGGGGATGCGCTGGCACAGCGCTTTGCGGGCGAGAACTTCGGCACCATGGAGACACCGGTGCTGTTCAACTGTCTGGGGCATGAAAAGGGCGAGACCGACAGCATCCCGCAGCTGCTGGTAAAGCAGGTGCAGAGCAGCGTTTACATGGAAGATACCCTGCGTCGTCTGGGCGAGTTGGGCGTGGATCACATTCTGGAAGTCGGCCCCGGCAGCGCCCTGAGCGGTTTTGTGAAAAAGACCCTGCCCGGGGTGGTCTGCACCGCAGTGGAGACCCCGGAACAGCTGGATGCGGTGCTGACCGCATGGAAGGAAGCAGAATGAGCGAAGAAAAGCTGACCCGCGCCGCCATCGTTACCGGCGGCAGCCGGGGCATTGGCCGCGCGGTGTGCGTGGCACTGGCAAAGCAGGGCTGCAATGTGGTGGTGAACTACTGCCACGGCGCAGAGCCTGCGGAGCAGACGGCAGCGCTCTGCCGCGCCGAGGGCGTGCAGGCGGTGACCGTGCAGGCGGATGTATCCACCGCTGAGGGCTGCAAAGCGCTGTTCGATGCCGCTGCCGAGGCCTTTGGCCGGGTGGATGTGCTGGTGAACAACGCGGGCATCACCCGGGACAACCTGATCTTGCGCCTGACCGAGCAGGATTTTGACGCGGTGCTGGACACCAACCTGAAAAGCGCCTTTCTCTGCTGCAAGGAAGCTGCCCGCCGCATGGTGCGCCAGCGCTATGGCCGCATCGTGAACCTTTCCAGCGTGGTGGCGCTGCGCGGCAACGCCGGGCAGACCAACTACGCCGCCAGCAAGGCGGGGCTCATCGGCCTGACCAAGAGCCTTGCCCGGGAGCTGGCTGCGCGGAACGTGACCGTGAACGCGGTAGCGCCCGGCTTTATCGACACCGACATGACTGCCGTGCTGCCGGAGACTGTGCGCACCGGCATGACGCAGGGCATCCCCGCAGGCCGCGCAGGCCAGCCGGAGGATGTGGCGCAGGCAGTGGCGTTTTTTGCCGCAGAACAAAGCAGCTATCTCACCGGGCAGGTGCTCTGTGTGGACGGCGGCATGGCAATGTAAAGGAGAACCCTTATGGAAAAACGCAGAGTTGTGATCACCGGCCTTGGCACGGTGAACCCGCTGGGCAACAATGTGGCTGACAGCTGGGCGGCAGCCCGTGCCGGTAAATGCGGCATCGGCCCTATCACTCAGTTCGATACCACCGACTTCAAGTGCAAACTGGCCGGTGAGGTAAAGGATTTTGACCCCGAGACCGTGGTGGACAAAAAGGAAGTCCGCAAGATGGCGCGCTTCACCCTGCTGGCACTGGGCGCTGCCGCCGAAGCCATTGCAGACAGCGGCATCAATACGGAAGCCGAGGGCAAAAACATCGGCGTCATCCTGTCCAGCGGCATCGGCGGTCTGCCCACCATTGAGGAGCAGCACGCCCGCGGCGAGGAAAAGGGCATGGAGAAGGTAAGCCCCTACTTTGTGCCTATGGCCATTGCCAACATGGCAGCGGCGCAGGTGGCTATCCGCTTCGGCCTGAAGGGGATGTGCACCTGCCCGGTCACGGCCTGCGCCGGCGGCACCAACGCCGTGGGCGACGCCTTCCACCGCATCCGGGACGGCTACGAGCCGGTGATGGTCTGCGGCGGTGCGGAAAGCTGCATCAGCCCCTTGGGCATCGGCGGCTTTACCAGCATGAAGGCGCTCTCCACCGCCACCGACCCGGACGCTGCCAGCCTGCCCTTTGATGCCCGCCGCGGCGGCTTTGTCATGGGCGAGGGCAGCGGTGTGCTGGTGCTGGAGGAGCTGGAACACGCAAAGGCGCGCGGCGCACACATCTACGCCGAGGTGGTGGGCTACGGCGCCAACTGCGATGCCTACCACTTTACCGCACCGGCTCCCGGCGGCGTGGGCGCCATCGACTGCATGAAGCTGACCTTGGCAGATGCGGACATCGCACCGGAGCAGGTGGACCACATCAACGCTCACGGCACCGGCACCCACATGAACGATGCCTGCGAGACTGCCGCCATTCACGCGGTGTTCGGCGCACACGCAAAGGAGATGACCGTGGTCAGCACCAAGAGCATGACCGGCCATCTGCTGGGCGGCGCGGGCGGCATCGAGGCCGTGTTCACCGCGCTGGCGCTGCGGGATCAGTTCGCCCCGCCCACCATCCACTACGCCCAGCCCGACCCGGAGTGTGATCTGGACTATGTGCCCAACACCGGGCGGCAGCAGGAGATGCAGTACGCACTGAGCAACAGCTTGGGCTTTGGCGGTCACAACGCCTGCATCGCCCTGCGCAGATGGGAGGGCTGACCCGTGGCAGAACCCCGTACCGTGCGTGAAAACGCCAATACTCTGAGCAGTGTGCAGATCGCGGAGATCTTGCCTCACCGCTATCCCTTTGCCCTCGTGGACCGCATTCTGGACTACGAGCCGGGGCAGTGGGCCATCGGCCGCAAGTGCGTCACCCGCAACGAGGAATTCTTCAACGGCCACTTCCCGGCGCAGCCGGTCATGCCCGGCGTACTGCTGCTGGAAGCGCTGGCACAGACCGGCGCTGTGGCAGCGCTGAGCCTGCCGGAAAACAAGGGCAAGTTGGCGCTGTTCGGCGGCATCAAGAGCGCCCGCTTCCGCAGGCAGGTCGTCCCCGGGGATGTGCTCACTCTGCACTGTGAACTGGTGCAGCAGCACGGCGCTGTGGGCGTAGGCAAGGCTTCGGCATGGGTGGACGGCAAGTGCGCCGTCACCGCAGAGCTGACCTTTGTGCTGACCGAAGCAGCAGAATAAAAACAGAAAACGCTCCCGTTCATCCCCTGTGGCGATGAACGGGAGCGTTTGATTTACAAAGCGCTTACAGCTTCTTGCCGGTCAGCAGCTCATAGGCTTCCAGATACTTGGCAATGGTCTTGTCAATGACATCCTGCGGCAGGTCGTAGTTGCTGTCGGGGTTGGCCTTCAGCCAGTCGCGGACAAACTGCTTGTCGAAGGAGGGCTGGCTGTGACCCGGCTCGTAGCCCTCCAGCGGCCAGAAGCGGGAGGAGTCCGGGGTCAGCATCTCGTCGCCCAGCACCACGTTGCCGTCCTCGTCCAGACCAAACTCGAACTTGGTGTCGGCAATGATGATGCCGCGGGAAAGTGCGTACTCGGCGCACTTTTTGTACAGAGCGATGGTGTAGTCGCGCAGCTTGGTAGCGTACTCCAGACCGTGGCCGGGGAACTGCTTTTCCAGCACGTCGATGCTCTGCTCGTAGGAGATGTTCTCGTCGTGGTCACCGATCTCTGCCTTGGTGGAGGGGGTGTAGATGGGCTCGGGCAGCTTATCGGACTCCTCGAGACCCTCGGGCAGCTGGATGCCGCACACCTTGCCGGTCTTTTGGTAGCTGGCCCAGCCGCTGCCGGTGATGTAGCCGCGCACGATGCACTCGATGGGCAGCATGGTCAGCTTGCGGCACATCATGCTGTTGCCGGTGAACTGGGGCTGACGGAAGAACTCCGGCATATCCTGCACATCCACGCTCAGCATATGGTTGGGCAGCAGATCGCGGGTATAATCGAACCAGAACTTGCTCATCTGGGTGAGCACGGTACCCTTTTTGGTGACCTTGTTTTTCAGGATGACGTCAAACGCAGAAATGCGGTCGGTGGCAACCATGATCAGGCTGTCGCCATTGTCGTAAATCTCGCGGACCTTGCCTTCTTTGATGGGTTTGAACTCAGTCATAATCAAACACTCCATTTTTCCATGTTCTCGGCAGCGCAGCAGCGCAGCGCAGTTCTTACCCTACTATTCTACCATACTGCCGCGCGGTTTAAAAGGAACAGAATAAAAGAAAAACGGGCAAGTTTTGTGTTTTTATCGTGAAAAATGCGCAAAAAACAGCAGGAAATTTCGGCGTTTTGACGATAAAAGTCGTACTTTATCCCCAAATACACCCACCTTTGCAAAATGCAGTCATGGACAAGCGCCGCCGGTTGCGGTATCATAAGAGTATAAGAGAATGTGTGCCCTGCAAGGGGGCACGACAGCAGATGAGGAGGTAAAGAGTATGGGCAAATTCCCCAAGGACTTTTTGTGGGGCGGCGCTACCGCCGCCAACCAGTGCGAGGGTGCATGGCAGGCAGACGGCAAGGGTCTTGCCACGGTGGATGTGACCCCCTTCGGCCCGGATCGTTTCCCGGTGGCAACGGGCTATATGGAGATGCTGGATTGTGACGATGCGCATTTCTACCCCAGCCACGAAGCCATTGACCTGTATCACCATTATAAAGAGGACATCGCCCTCTTTGCCGAGATGGGTTTCAAGTGCTTCCGGCTGTCCATCGCATGGACCCGCATCCTGCCGAACGGCGACGATGCCCAGCCCAATGAAGAGGGCTTGAAGTTCTATGAGGATGTGTTTGATGAGTGCCACAAATACGGCATTGAACCGCTTGTGACCATCTGCCACTTCGATACCCCCATTGCCCTCATAAAAAAGTATGGCGGCTGGAAAGACCGCCGCATGGTGGATGCCTATGTGCACTACTGTGAAGTGCTGTTTGACCGCTACAAGGGGAAGGTGAAATACTGGCTCACCTTCAACGAGATCAACATGCTGCTGCATCTGCCC
>OGXX01004617.1_pt1 | contig 10512 bp, 7 predicted proteins | sample 1576301 | NCBI WGS metagenome assembly OGXX01 (sample SAMEA3541469, study PRJEB24748) | human gut metagenome | biome: human gut; feature: human-associated habitat; material: faeces | place: China | collected 2012 | reverse complement strand
CCTGCGGCCACGCTGCCGTCGCCGCCCTGCTTCATCCAGGCGATGAGCTTGATGACGCAGCCCAGTTTCTCCGCCGCCGCCACATCGGCGATGGTGATCTCGCGGATGCCGCGGGTGGGGATGTTCTGGGGGTAGATCTGGTGGCCGCAGACCAGCGAGGACAGGATGGCGATCTTGCGGCAGGCATCGCGGCCGTCCACATCGTCGCCGGGGTCTTTGGTCTCGGCATAGCCAAGCTCCTGTGCGATCTTCAGCGCCTCGTCAAAGCCCAGGTTCTCGTGGATCATCTTGGTCAGCATGAAGTTGGTGGTGCCGTTGACGATGCCCTCCACCTCGGTGATGACGTTGGCCGCGAGGCACTGGTGCATCGGGGTGATGATGGGGGTGCCGCCGCCGACCGAGGCCTCGAACAGGAACGCGCAATCGTGCGCCTTGGCCAGACCCAGCAGCTCGGCACCGTAGGTGGCCACCATCTCCTTGTTGGAGGTGCAGACGCTGCGGCCGCTCTCCAGGCAGGCTTTCACATACGGGTATGCGAACCGGGTGCCGCCGATGGTCTCGACCACCACCTTGATCTCCGGGTCTTCCAGAATGGTGTCAAAGTTCTTAATGAAGAGATCCGCGGCCGGGTGGCCGGAGAAATCCTTGGGGTCGAGGATGTACTTCACCTCAACGGGTTCCCCTGCCCGGCGGGAAACGCCCGCTGCATTGCGGCACAGCACTTCGTACACACCGCTGCCAACCGTGCCAAAACCTAAGATCGCGATCTTTGCCATGGTAACCCCTCGTTCCTGTCTCTTAGTTGTTTACAGATTGTATCCACAGTGCACACCGACGACCATCCGCTGCCGGGAGAGCTTTTCGGTCAGTTCTTCCGGGGTCATCTGCATCGTGTCAGTGCGGATGGTGACAGCCACCAGCGCAGCGCCATTTTCCGGCGTGGACTGGTTGATGGTCACGATGCTGGCGCCTGCGGCACTGATGCCGGCCAGCAGACTTTGCAGCGCACCGGTCTCGTCCCGCAGGGTTGCCATCACAGTGATGACCTCACGGCCGTTCTCGGAGTCAAAAATGCAGTCTTTGTATTTATAGAAAGCACTGCGCGACAGGTCTACGCTGCGGGTCGCAGCCGAAATGCTGCGCGCCTCCCCGCTGGCCAGAAGCTCCTTGGCCTTGACGACCTTCAGGAAGACCTCCGGAAGGACCTGTGCATCCACCAGATAAAAGCGGCGTTCCAACTTGTTCACCTCACAAACACAAGTGTTCTTGCAGAGAATATAATAACATCCGGCCCCCTGCATTGCAAGAGGCCGGATGTGTTTTTGTCAGATTGTCCAGTTTTGATGCGTGAAGTGGCGCATTGCCTTGCCGGAATGGCACCCATCCCATGGGAAAAAGTATGAGTTTTGCGCTCAGTCGGTGTCGAGACCGGAAGTGTCCGCCGGGATGGTGGTCTGGTCGGCTGCGGGCTGGGCCGCCTGCGTCACGCCCGAAGAGTGGGAGTAATTGCAGGTATCGGGCAGGTCGTCCGCACGGTAATAACCAGTAGCGCGGCTGGGGCAGCTGGGGCCTGCCAGCAGGCCGCTCTGGGTGCAGTAGGCGCGCTCCACCACGCCGTCTGCCGCCGGGAACGGCTTATAGGGCAGGTCCTTCTGGACCTCTTCCATATAGGCCTTCCATGCCATGACGCAGGTGCGGGTCTTGGCCTGATTCTTGCTCAGGGTGTTGGTCATGTCATACGGCGCATCGTAGCCCCACCACACAGCGGTGACGTAATACGGTGTGCCGCCCACGAACCACAGATCCTTTTCGTCGCTGGCTGTACCGGTCTTGCCGAAGGACTCCATGCCGTTGGAGTTGGGGTAGCGGCCGCTGGCCGTACCAACGTTGGAGTACAGGACGTTCTTCAGCAGGCGGTTCATGACATAGGCCGTCTGCGGGGTCAGGGCCTGATAGCTGGTGGAGTTGTTTTCCAGATAGATGTTGCCGTCACGGTCCAGCACACGGGTGTACAGATGCGGGGTGGTGTACTGGCCGTCGTAGAAGATCTGGAAGGCTGCGGCCAGCGCCGTGGGCGTGACGCCGTGGGTCTGGCTGCCCATGACCATCTGGGCAAGGCCGACGTCGCTGGAGGGGTCCAGCGTGTCCAGCTGCAAGGTATTATAGACGAAGTTGAAGATGTTGCTTGCGCCCACCAGGTCGCCCACACGGATGGCGATGGTGTTCAGCGAGCGGGCCAGACCGTTCCACAGCGGCAGGTCGGAGTTGTCGCCGTAGTTGCCGCCATAGTTGCGGGGCCAGCTGCGCCATGCGTTGGGGTAGGCCTTCAGCTGGGTGTCGGACAGGCCCATCAGGCCGTTCTTTCGGCAGTAATCCTCATCGCGGATGACCATATCCTGCTTGAGGTAGAGGGGCGAGTTGTTCAGCATGGTGGACCAGTTGACAAGGCCGTACTCGATGCCCAGAGCGTAGGCGCCGATGGGCTTGATGGTCGAACCGGTCTGCCGGGTGACGCCGTAAGCACGGTTCAGGGAGAGGCTCTTGGTCTTCTTGCCCAGGCCGCCCACCATGGCCAGCACATTGCCGTCATAGTCCAGGGTGACCATGGCCGCCTGGGTGCGGACATTGCGGTAATAGTAGACCGTGCCGTCGTCGCCGGTGCGGGTCTTGGGGGTGCCGTCCTCGTTCATCACCTGCACGTCGTCGTCCGAGATGGAGGTGACTTCCTCCTCATGCCAGCCTGCCGGGAAATAGGCATCGTCGGTGTTGAGCATGAGGTTTTCCATGGCGGTCTGCATCTTGGGGTTGACAGTGGCTTCGATGGTGTAGCCGCCGGTGTAGAGCATGTTCTGGGCCGTGGCTTCGTCCACGCCCTCCTTCTCCATGATGTCGCCGACCACCTCGTTGAACAGGGCATCGGTGAAGTAGCTGGTCACGGAGGAGGTGTTCTTCTTGCTGGTATCCTCCGCCAGCACCAGCGGCTGGGCGGCGGCATTCCGGTAGTCATCCTCCGAGATCACACCCTGCTGCCACATATTATACAGGATGAAATTGCGGCGGTGGATCAGATTTTCGGGGTTCGTATAGGGGTTGTAATTGGTGGGGTTCTTGGTGATGGACGCAATGGCCGCGCACTCCCACAGGGTGAGCTGGCTGACATCCTTGTTGAAGTATTCGTTTGCCGCCGTCTGAACGCCCTGGATCGTGCCGGTGAAGCTGATGGTGTTCAGGTAGGCTTCCAGAATGGTCTCCTTGGAGTAGGTGCGGCTCAGGCAGAGGGCGCGGTAGATCTCGCGCACCTTGCGCAGCGCACCCTGGATGCCGCTGGCGCTCTTGTCCGAGGTCAGGTTCTTGATGAGCTGCTGTTCCAGCGTAGACGCGCCCTGCTTGGAGCTGTAGATCGGCAGCACATACTCGTTGACCATGGCGCCAATGGTGCGCTTGAAGTTGACGCCCGGCTCATTGTAGAAATCTTTGTCCTCGGTGCAGATGAACGCATACTGTAGGTTGGTGGGGATCTGCTCCAGGTCTGCCCAGACACGGTGGCTGTTGGAGGAACGCAGGGTGGCGTACTCCACCTGCGCCCCGGTGTCGGGGTCGGTGGCCACCACCGTGCTGGACTGGCTCAGCTCGATGTTGTCCAGATCCAGCAGGTCGCCGTCGTTGGCCGTGGCCTGCACCGCGTAATAGACCATGCCCACCATCAGCAGGCTGCCCGCCATGATGCCCAGACAGATCAGCATCGCGAGGGTGCGGCCCAGGAACCGCAGCAGGGGGTGCCTGCTCTTCTCCTTCGGCTCCTTGGGGGGCTTCCCGCTGGGAGCCGGGTCCCGGCGGCTGTTGTTCACATTGACTTGACGTCCCACGGAAGGCTGGGGTTCTCTCTTCGCCCCGCTCTGGTGGATCTTTCTTGGTTCGATAAGGATCGCCTCCTGACCGGCCACTGGGCCGATGATTCGCTGGTTATACGACAAGCTGCCCCGCCCGGTCCGACCGGCAAAAGGGCAGAATTTTCCCCGGATAGAGGTAGTATAGCACATTTTGCCCTGCAAAGTACAGCATTCTGCTGTGAAAATTCTGTTCTTCTGTCTGGAAAACTTTCTTTTTGCGCATACTACCGTTTGAAACTTTCCCTGCAAAGGAGTGATTTCCCTGTGCGCAAGCTTGTTCTCTGCCTGTTTTATGCGCTCTGCGCCTTCGCCATCGCGTTCAGCCTGTTCTGGATGGCCCTCCCCCGGCTGACGCTGCCCTCCCCTGCCCCGCAGGACGAAACGCCGGACTCGGTGCCGCTGAGTCTGGCGGCGCAGGCTCTGCCGGAGCGGACAGCCCTCTACTACCTCTGCGACGAGGGCGGGATGCTGACGGTCTATGCCTGCGGGGCCGACGGGGAACCCGCCGACCGGTTGGAGGAGACCGGCATCTACGTCAACCTTCTGCCCGAAAACGACGCCCTCCGCATCAAGCAGGGCCTTGCGGTCTACAGCGAGACCGAGCTGCGGACCGTGCTGGAGGACCTGGGAGAATGACAGAGACCCTCCCGCCGGGGAGGGTCTCTGTTGTCATTGGTGCATTACGCTTCCATGGCTTCCAGCGGCACAAGGTAGTCCTTGCAGCACTGTTCGTAATGGAGCGAGTATTCCTTGGTGGGGTTGTGGTGCATCAGGCTCTTCAGGGTGTGGGAGTCGTAGTCGTCGCCCTGGTTCGTGCCGATCAGACGGGCTGCGATGTTGGAGCAGTGGTCGGAGATGCGCTCCACATTGTTCAGCACATCCAGGAAGACGACGCCGGTGTCGATGGAACAGATGCCATTCTTCAGGCGCTTGATGTGCTGGTCGCGCAGCTTTTCGACCATGATGTCGATGACCTCTTCCAGCGGCTCCACCTGGCGGGCCAATGCGACGTCATTGTTCTCAAAGGCGTCGTTCGTCAGGTCCAGCACGCGCTCCATCGCGCCGGTGAGGAGCTTGAGCTCCTCCTTTGCGTGGTCGCTGAAGGACGCTTCCTTCTCATAAAGCTCCTCGGATTTTTCCATGATGTTGACGGCATAGTCGCCGATGCGCTCGTACTCGGTGACGAAGTTCAGCAGCTCGGTCACAGCATGGCTCTCGTCGTCGCCCAGCTCCTGGTCGGTCATCTTGATGAGGTAGTTGGAGATCTCGACTTCCATCCGGTCGATGAGGTTCTCCCGGACGTTCACCGCACTCACGACGTCTTCGTCCATCTTGAGCAGCAGCGGAGCCGACAGGTTCACGTTGCGGGCAGCACGGCGGGACATCTTGACCACTGCGTTCTTGGCCTGCTGCAGGGCAACGGCCGGGCTCTTGAACAGGCGCTCGTCCAGCACGGGCATACTGAGCTCCTGCGCTTCCTCGGCGCTGTCGGGCACGGTGAGGACAGCCAGCTTCGACAGCACACTGCTGAACGGCAGGAAGAGGAGCATCGCCGCCACGCTGGACATGGTGTGGATGTTTGCGATGGAGCTCTTGTTCATCACATCGCCCCAGACAGGGATGCCGATGGTGTAGCGCACCGCATAGATGGCCGCCAGCAGCACCACACTGCCGATGATATTAAAATAAAGGTGGATCAGCGCGGCGCGCTTGCCATCCTTGGAGGAGCCGCCGATGGTCAGCAGCGGGGTGAAGGCCGTGCCGATGTGGGCACCCAGAATGATGGGGATGGCTGAGCCGAAGGTAACAAGGCCGGTGCTGGACAGTGCCTGCAAGATACCGACCGATGCCGAGGACGACTGGATGATGACCGTGACCACCACACCCACGAGAACGCCGAGGATGGGGTTGGTCATGCTGACGAACAGGTCCTGGAACGCCGCGCTCTCCCGCAGGGGCGAAACGCCGGTATCCATCAGGTTCATGCCGGTGAACAGGATGCCGAAGCCCAGCATGATCTGGCCGATGTTCTTTTTCTTGGCGTTGCGCAGGAACACATAAAAAATGCAGCCAATAAACGCGACCACCGGTGCGAAGGTCTTGGGCTGCATCAGGGTCAGCCACAGGCTGTCGCCGGAGATATCCGCCATGCGGATGAGCTGGCCGGTGACAGTCGTACCAATGTTCGCACCCATGATCACGCCTACCGACTGCGTGAGGGTCATGATCCCGGAGTTGACAAGGCCGACACAGATGACGACCGTGCCCGCCGACGACTGGATGACGCCGGTGATGAGGGTGCCGAAAATGACGCCCTTGATGGTGGAAGAGGTCAGCTTTTGCAATACGCCCTGCATCTTGCCGCCCGCCAGCTTCTCCAGGCCGGCGCCCATGATCGACATGCCGTACAGGAACAGCGCAATACCGCCCAACAGAGAGGTGATGTGTGTGATATCCATCTCGATACTCCTAAAAATGTTCTTCCTTTTTCTTTTGAACAGACAAAGGACGGCCGCCGAGCTCTTTCCGCCTGAACGCCGTCCTTTTTATTATAGCATCGAGCGGCCTGTTTCAACAAGCCTTATTTTACATGTTTTTTGCGTTTTTGATACATTTTTGCGCGTTTCGCCGGGTTTTGGCACAGTTCTTTTCGCAGATTTTACATGGATTTTACAAACGATTCAGTTTGCCGCAGCTGACGCCATTTCCCGCCGCCGGGCCGTTTTTGCGGCGGGCTGCTCAGCGCGGGCCTTATCGTAGCAATACCGGATGATAGCCTGCCGCCGGACGATGCCGATGAACATGCCCCGGTCGTCCACCACCGGCACAAAGTTCTGGTTCATGGCCGCTTCGATGAGCTGGTCCATGCTGGTGCTCACGGTCACGGCTTTGTAATCCCGCTTGTGGGCAAAGCTGGAAATGGGCACGTCCTCGGCGGCTTCCAGGTCCAGGCCATGGTATTTTTTCAGCCCCCAGAGGATATCCCCCTCGGTCAGGGTGCCCACATATTCGCCTTTGCGGTTGAGCACCGGAATGGATGCGTAGCGGTTGTTCTCCCATTTTTCCAAGGTCTGCCGCAGGGTGAAGTCATCGTAGACATACATCAGGTCCTGCTTGGGGGAAAGGAAAAACAAAATGTTCATCATCAGCTCTCCTATCGAAAAACAAATTCTGCCGTTGTGGGCGCAGCGCCCCGTCTCTCTGATTTGATTTTAGCACTTTTTCACAGCAAGTTAAAGGGAATAATCATACTTTTTAGATTTTATTCACAGTCATTTTTCGCTCTTTTTCAAAACATGCGGAAAAACCATGCACGCTGGCGCATTTTGTGCTATACTAAACAGAAAGGAACTGCCCACCGGGGCCTCTGGCACTGCGGCCCTGTTCTCAGGATACCCACTGCGGCGCTCGAAATCGGGTGCAATGGGGCATATCCGGCACAGGAGTTGCAATTTTCCGCTGTACACCGGGCCGGTAAAGAGGTATAATAAGCGTGTAAGATTCCTTTCCCGGTTCGCCGGGCCAAACCAAACAATCTGATAAAAGGAGCAGAGCGACTATGATCACTTCCCGTTTCCCGCTGGGAGATGTCAGCTTCTCCGCCGAGTATTTTTCGACGCTCGTGGGCGAAGCAACCAAACAATGCTACGGTGTGGCCGCAATGACCCCCCGCGATCTGACCGACAAGGTGCGGAGCATGGTACACGGCGCTGATTTTTCTGCAAAGGGCGTCCGCGTCACCCAGGAAGAGGGCCGTCTCGTGATCGAGCTGCACATCGCCGTCAGCTATGGGCTCAACATTTCGACCGCTGCGCGCAGCATCTCGCACCGCGTCAAGGACGAGGTGGAGCAGGCCACCGGCCTCAAGGTCGCCCGCGTGATCGTCTCCGTGGACGACGTGATCGCCTGATCGGACAAGAGAATAAGGAGAAAATTCAAATGATTTCTGGTAAGATCCTGCGCGACGCGATTATTTCCGGCGCAAACAACATCAACAACCAGCGCTCCCGCGTGGACGAGCTGAATGTCTTCCCCGTCCCGGACGGCGACACCGGCACCAACATGGGCATGACCGTGGGCGCAGCCGTCCGTGAGCTGGAAGCTCTGGACGACAGCTGCACCGTCGGCGAGGCCGCCAAGACCGCTGCCTCCGCCATGCTGCGCGGTGCGCGCGGCAACTCCGGCGTCATCACCAGCCTGCTGTTCCGCGGCTTCTCCAAGGCGCTGGAAGGCAAGAAGGAAGCCGGTGCAGACGACCTCGTTGAGGCTCTGAAGAAGGGCGTCGAGGGCGCTTACAAGGCTGTCATGAAGCCCACCGAGGGCACCATCCTGACCGTGGCCCGCGTGGCCTCCGAAGAAGCAGCTGCCTGCGGTGCCAGCGAAGTCCCCGCTCTGTGGGACGTAGTGCTCGCCGCCGGTCAGAAAGCACTGGAGGACACCCCCAACCTGCTGCCCGTCCTGAAGAAGGCCGGCGTCGTGGATGCCGGCGGCCAGGGCATCATGGTCATCTTCGAGGGCATGGGCAAGGTCTTCCACGGTGAGCCCATCGTCGCAGGCGGCGAGGCTGTCCCCAACAAGGCCAAGCTCTCCACCGAGAACGCCGGCCGCGGCGTCTTCACCGATGACCTGATGAAGGTCGAAGACATCAAGAACGGCTACTGCACCCAGTTCCTCATCAACAAGAACGAGGGTGCCAGCGCCGCCAAGATGCGCGCTTTCGCAGAGTCCAACGGCGACAGCGTCGTCTGCATCGAGGACGATGACGTCATCAACCTGCACGTCCATACCGCCGACCCCGGCAAGATCCTGAGCGAGGCCATCAAGTACGGCTACCTGACCAACTTCAAGATCGAGAATATGCACGAGCAGTTCCTCGCCCGCCAGAAGCAGGGCAAGAGCCTTGAAAAGCAGGCTTCTGCCGAGAAGGCTCCCTCTCAGGCCAGCGAGTTCATCTACGCCGCCGTGGATCCCAGCCGCGACTACGGCTTTGTGGCTGTTGCCGCCGGTGAGGGTCTGAAGGCTGTGTTCACCGATCTGGCAGCAGACGCTGTGGTGTCCGGCGGTCAGACCATGAACCCCTCCACCGAGGATATTCTGGCAGCCATCCAGAGCGTGCCCGCCAAGACCGTGTTCGTGCTGCCCAACAACAAGAACATCATCATGGCTGCCGAGCAGGCACAGAAGCTGGCTGACCGTCAGGTGGTGGTGCTGCCCACCCGCACCGTGCCCATGGGCATTACCGCACTGCTGAACTTCGACCCCTCTGTGAACGCCGAGACCAACACCATCAACATGATGGCTGCTGCCGACAAGGTGTCCACCGGTCTGATCACCTACGCCGCCCGCGACAGCGAGTACGATGGCAAGCGCATCCGCAAGGGCGAGATCATGGCGCTGGAGAACGGCAAGATCGTTTCCACCTCCACCGATATCACCAAGGCCACCTACCGTCTGGCACGCAATATGTGCAAGAAGGATTCCAGCTTCGTCACCATCATTTCCGGCTGTGATGTGAGCGATGAGGACGCCGAGAAGGTTACCGAGATCGTAAAGGCAAAGTGCCCCAACCATGTGGAAGTAAGCCACATCCGCGGCGGCCAGCCCGTTTACTACTATATGATCAGCGTGGAGTAAGCACTCCCCTGCCCTGATTTGACATTATCACAAAACACAAAGAGACTGCTGCATGGTACTCCGTGCGGCAGTCTCTTTTTCTGGTGAAAAAGCAAGTCGGGAAGTTCCGCAGAACTTCCCGACTTGGAAATTATAAAAAATTCTTCCGCTGAAAATGCCCAAAGCGCACGCGGCGGGTATTCAAAATCGTCCAGACCTGATAAAAGGCCGCTGCACAAAATCTGTGCAACGGCCTTTGTTTCTCAGAAAAAGCTTACCTGACTGCTCTCGGGCAGGTCGCCCAGTGCGCCCACCTGACGCAGACGGTCCAGAATGCCGCTGCCCACGCCGGAGGCCTGCTGCAGCTCTTCCACCGAGATATATTCCTCTCCGTGGATGGTCACCCGCTCCAGAGCATCGGCGGCAGCACCGCCGAGACCCTTCAGAGCGCTGAAGGGCAGACGCACCTTGTCGTCCTCCACCACATACTTGGAGCCGCGGCTCTTGCCCAGCTCGATGGGCAAAAACTCGTACCCACGGCTCAGCATCTCGTTGACCAGCTGCAAGCTGACCAGCACATCCTCGTCCTTGGCGTTCTTTTCCTCTTTCAGGCGGCGCTTGACCGCTTCCATGTGGGCACGCGCCACGGCAGCGCCGCCGATGGCGGCTTCGTAGTCGATATCGTCGCCGCGCACGGTAAAATACACCGCATAGAACGCCTGCGGCTTGTAGATCTTGTACCACATCAGACGGATGGCACTCATCAGGTAGGCCACAGCGTGAGCCTTGGGGAACATATACTTGATCTTGCGGCAGCTCTCGATGTACCAGTCCGGTACCTCGTGCTCCCGCATGGCTTCCTCCCAGCCCGGCTGGAAGCCGCCCTTGGCCACCTTGCCCTTACGCACGGCCTCCATGATATCAAAGGCCATCTTGGGCTCCAGCCCCTTGCGCAGCAGGTAGAGCATGATGCTGTCACGGCAGCCGATGACCTCGGCGATGGTGCAGG
>OGXX01004610.1_pt1 | contig 10525 bp, 5 predicted proteins | sample 1576301 | NCBI WGS metagenome assembly OGXX01 (sample SAMEA3541469, study PRJEB24748) | human gut metagenome | biome: human gut; feature: human-associated habitat; material: faeces | place: China | collected 2012 | reverse complement strand
AAAACGGACTTACCGGCGCAGAACTCACCGAAAGGCTCGGCATAGAAGAAAAAAGCAGCGATCTGCTTTCGCTGCTCGAAAACGGCACGGTCGACCGCGTGCTCAATCATCGCGGCTCCGTCAACGCAGCCACCGCCGCTCTGGTCAATGATATTGCAAAAAAACTGGACTACAAGCCAAACCGCGCCGGGATCGCCCTGGCCGCACAGCGAAAGATGGTCCGGATCGGCGTCGTTTTGTTCGACACCGGAAATCCGTTTTTTGATGAGGTATGGAACAGCGTTCTTTCCAAGGAAGAAGAATTAAACAGCTACAACTGCTCCGTTCTCAAAAAAAAGACCGGATTTTCTGCCCAGGAGCAGCTGCAGGCTATCGCCGAGCTGGAAGCCGAAGGTATCGATGGACTCGTGATCAGCCCTTTTAACGACACAGCTGTGGCGAACAAAATTGACCAGCTCCAGAGCCGCCAGATTCCCGTCATCACCACCAACACCGATATCCGCAATTCCAGTCGTCTCGCTTTTGTCGGCAGCGACTTTTACCGCTGCGGGCAGACTGCTGCCGGTCTGATGAATCTCATGACCTCCGGGGAAGTGCGCGCCGGTATCGTCACCGGTTCCTCCCAGGTGCTCTGTCATACCGACCGGATTGCCGGTTTCTGCGACCGGATCTCTGCCTGCTATCCGCGTATCCGGATCATCGCCGAGATTGAAAACAGCGATGATGATTTTGAAAGCTACGATAAAACAAGAGCGCTGCTGTCTGCACATCCAGACATCAACGCCCTCTACTTTACCGCTGCCGGTGTTTATGGAGGCTGCCGCGCGGTTCTTTCCCTAAACCGCACCGACATCCATATTCTCGCTTATGACAAAATTCCTGCTACAAAAGAGCTGATGGAGCAGCACATTATTTCTGCTGTGATCTGCCAGCAGCCTGCCATTCAGGGCTCAAAACCCATCCAGCTGCTGTTCGATTATCTGACTGCAGGTGAGGCACCTGACCGTGAATTTTATTACACCGCTGTGGACATTCGGATTTTGGAAAACCTGTAAACGCGTCGCCCTTTTAGTTTGCCGGCTGGATCACTTCACTCCAGTTCGTGATCCCAATGACGGATTTTGCAAACTCCGTATAGCTGTTGGAATTTACCTGATCGATATTTTTGTAAACCTCGTAAATATATTTATGCTGTCCGCCCTGAGTGGACAGTCCCAGTGCAAGTCCCTGTGCAATCTCTTCTCCCGCATCCGTCTGTCTGGACAAAAGGATCGCATTGATATAAGGATTGTTCTCTGCTGCATAGTAGGCATAGGCAAATGCCGCCGCCTGATTGATTTCTCCCTGGGAAGAGGAATATCCCAGCTCGCTCAGAATCACCGGGCGCACTTCGCCGTCCGCCGTCAGCATTTCTTCCTTCTGCAAAAAGTTCGTAATGACATTGATATTCTGCATTGTCACGATCGACGTATTTTCCGAATTGGTAATCAGCTTCTGAATCTTGCCGGACGAATTCCAGAACGTCGTATTCGTCAGCGGATACGCATAGGGGTGATCTGCAAGTCCCCAGTCGATATTTCCCTCGGAGGAAATCACCTGGTTCATCGAAACCAGCAGGTCACGCACGTCATAGCTGTTCTTCGACGACAGATCCCGGTTCCACTGCTGATCCATCGAAACATAGACTCTCGCATTCGCGTTCATACTCTTGATGCTGTTGTAAAAAACGCGCACCGCGTTCGCATATTCCCTCGCATAGGTATCCAGATCGACGTACTGCATATAATTCCAATCAGAACGGACGTTGACCTCGTTGCCGACAATCCAGTTCATGACAATCCCGTGGTCATTGTCCCGGTATCTCTGCGCCAAAAACGCGCCGACCGCTGCAAGCGTCTTCACGCCATCTGCTTCCGCTGCATTGAACGCATAATAATTAGCAGAGCCGCCCTGGGAAAGCGGATGGGTGAGCTCCGGATACGCGCTGCTCCTATTATTTAACAGAATCGCAGAAATCGTAATTCCCTTTGCCGTCAGCCTGGAAAAAATAGAATCATATTCCGCAATCCGCTGACCGTTAAACGCATAGGTTCTGCCGTCGTATGTATAATAAACCGTAGGGAACAGGCCGTTTGTCGTCTCCCCGAGAATATTTCCGACCGGAATATTGTACGCCGCATGGTTGACATGCAGATCATCCAGCTCATCTACCCGAAGCGGATCTACTAAAATCCCTTTAATCGAAGAACGCTGCGGATATGCCGCCTGATAGGACGCAAGGGCCTCCGGGTTTGTCATATAGCAGGGATCACAGAGCGGAACATACGCATCCTTTAATTTTACCGCTACGACGAATTTCGACATAAGCCTGGAATCCACCTGATTTTCGTTGACATTTGCCGTCATGGAAAATTCCTTGTCCTTCGGCACGGACGCGATCGGCTCTGCCCCGGCATCCAGCTCGGTATCGTACATGTTCATTTTGAGCAGGTAAAAATTATCGTCATCACTCGCCGGCTTTTCCTCCACCGACGCCTTTACCGAAAAGGTTCCCGTCCCCTGCGCAATTTTACAGGATTCCACTTTTACATAGCCGTCGATATTGTCCTCTGTCAGCTCGACAAGCATTTCGGTTTCCGTCTCCGTCTCCGTTTCTGTCTCCGTCTCGGTTTCCGTCTCCTGCATCTCTTCTGTTTCTTCTATAGCAGCAGGAACTGTGCTTTCCTCTTCCGTCGTCAATTCCTGCGTGTTTTCCGCAATCAGCTCCTCTGTTACCCTCGTCGAATGCACCGCCCAGAATACGCCTCCACCGATCGCGCCCGCCGCTACAAGCACCAGCGCAACATAAAGCGCTGTCAGTTGTCTGACTGCCTTCGGATTTTTTCTTTTCCGGCTCCTCTTTTCTGCGTTCTGACTGTTCTGCCTCCCGTTTTTGTTTTCCTTCACAATACTCCTCTTTGCACCCATCCGGCTGCGGCCTGCTGCAACGGACTGAAACATGCGGCACCGAAAAAGTCGCGTCCTGCCATCGAAGCTGAGCCTTTCGCACAGCGCACATGCCATCCTTTTTTCCAAAAAACATCTGATTTATATCATAGCATCATCGAAATTGCGATTGCAACAGGTTTTTGGGACAAATAGTATACTTTACGCCATTTTTCCGGTATACAACTGCGAAGAACTGAATTTTTCGAAAGAATGTTTGAAAATAAATTGACTGAAAATACGGAAGATATTATAATATAGTCAGACAATACAATGCCAGGGTCAAAAGTTCTAAGCCCACATGAGCTTGCTCCTATGTGGGCGAAAAATCTTATGCCTCGGAAATATCAGCGAGGTACAAAAGAAAAGAGGGTGAGCGTATGATGGAATCGATGATGATGATGGCAGCTGCAATTTTCCTTTTACTGGTGTTAGCAGACTTTTCACTGGCTGACACTCCGCAGGACCGAATCAGCGGAAGGATGTATGTACGGTTCTTATCCGGCTGGCAAACCGTATGCGCCGCATTTTCCCCTCTGTATTTATCAGTTCTAATCCGGTCAGGTGTTGGTAATTTCTCTCATGAAATACGACTTCTATAAAACGAATGGAATTATCCTGTTTTTCTCTGAAAATGATAAGCAATTTCTTATGCAAAAGGTTTTGTTGATATTGTTTCGCACAATTCAGAACTCTTTTGCGGGCATCTTCTTTTGTAAATTTCATAAATGGTTCGGAAATCCTCCATAAAGAATAACAGTTGGACTACATAGATTTTCCTGAAAAATCATAAATAACAGATATGGAAAGAGAGAGCAATAGCACCATTGTGCTATATACTCCCTCTTTGTAGCTAATTTTAATGTTGTCTGCCAACGACCGGTAAAATACCGGTAAAAATATCGGATTTTAGTGTTGTCCGCCAACGGTCAATCACAGGATTGACAAGCATATCAGATTTTAGTGTTAGCCCACTGGAAAAGCACGCTTTTCCTACTACTATTATTATAGGCAGAGCAGATTTTTATGTCAATAGAAATCATAAATCATTCCCAGATATTCTCCAAATGCGGTGCCGCAAAACATGTATTCGGTCTGACGCAAACATTTCTTTGACAAAACGATATATCGACAGGGTGTTGACAAAATATAAAAAAGTGCTATAATTTATTTCAACAATAAAAGGGAGTAGCCAGCACCGAGAGGTGGTTTGAAACCGTCACCCCGACAAGCAGCCAGGTGATAATCGATTTGCTGCAGATGTCCGTATTAAATGAAACGCGCGAGACTTTTATTGCAGCTGTCAGGCTGTAATAGAGGCCTCGTTTTTTGTTTCGTTGGAAAGGGTGTCCATAGGAAACAAAACCCTCCGGGGGAAAAACACTTTTCCGGAAAAGTCGCCTGACAGCGACCGAAGCTATTTACTTTACGAGTCCACCAGACCGGTGGAGAAAAGGAGAATGAGTATGTTTACAGGAATTAGTTTAGGAGTTGTTGTTGCCATAATCGCAGTGATCGCGCTGCTTGGAATTATCGCTTCCGGGTATGTGAAAGCACCTCCGGACACGGCGTATATCATTTCCGGCCTGCGCAAAAAGATCATTATCGGGAAATCGAGTATCAAGATCCCGTTTCTGGAACGTCTTGACAAGCTGAGCTTAAAGCTGATCCCGATCGATGTGAAGACAGAAGCAGCGGTGCCGACGGCGGATTACATCAACATTCAGGTGGACGCAGCAGTTAACGTCAAGGTTTCCAGCGAGCCCGAAAAATTAAAGCAGGCAGCAGAAAACTTCCTGAATCAGAACACCCAGTACATTGCGCAGGTAGCGAGAGAGGTTCTGGAAGGCAACATGCGTGAGATCGTAGGCCGCATGCGTCTGGAGGAAATGGTCAGCGACCGTCAGAAATTCGCGGACCTGGTAAAGGAAAATGCCGAGCCTGACCTGGCTGCCATGGGTCTGGACGTTGTCAGCTTCAATGTGCAGAACTTTACGGATTCCAATGGTGTCATTGATGACCTTGGTATCGACAACATTTCCCAGATCAAGAAAAAGGCAGCGATTGCAAAGGCTGAGGCAGAAAAAGAAATCGCGGTAGCAAAGGCGGAAGCGGATCGTCAGTCCAACGACGCGCGGATCAATTCCGAAAGAGAGATCGCCATCAAGAACAACGAGCTGGATATGCAGAAGGCAGAGCTTCAGAAAAACGCGGACAGCAAGCGGGCGGAAGCGGATGCGGCATATGAGATCCAGAAAGAGGAACAGCGAAAGACCATCGAAGTAACTGCGGCAAATGCCAACATTGCAAAAGAGGAACGTCTGGTACTCTTAAAACAGCGTGAAGCAGAGACGATGGAAAAATCGCTGGATGCACAGGTTAAGAAAAAAGCGGAAGCTGAGAAATTCGAACGTCAGCAGAAAGCGGAAGCAGAGCTGTTTGAACGCCAGAAAGAAGCGGAAGCAAAGAAATTTGAAACGGAAAAGGCTGCAGAGGCACAGCGTGCAAAGGCGGAAGCGGATCTGTTCTCCAAAGAACAGGAAGCCAAAGGTATCCGCATGGTCGGCGAAGCCGAAGCAGAAGCAATTCGCGCCAAAGGTGTTGCGGAGGCGGAAGCGATGGAAAAACGTGCGCAGGCTTATCAGAAATACAACAACGCGGCAATGGCGGAAATGCTCATCAAGGTGCTGCCTGACATCGCAGGCAAGATCGCAGAGCCTCTGACCCAGATCGACAAGATCACGATCATCGGCGGTTCGGACGGATCAAACGGCGTGGATCAGGTAGCAGGAAACGTACCGGCAGTGATGACAAAGCTGTTTGAAACCATGAAAGAAACCGTGGGCATCGACCTTGCGGAAGTTGTAAAAGCAGGAACCTATGATGCAAAAGTGAACCGCAATATCACGATCAACGCAGACGGAGCAAAGCAGGCAGCGGAGGTGTTGAAGCAGGAAACTGTTGCAGAAGCATCGGAGGAAATCGCAGAGTAAACGGATTGGATTGTATTGAAAAATTGATTCAGTTGCTAAAAGTTCTGTAACAAAAACTCCCGGCAAAGCCCCTGAAAAAGGCTCTGCCGGGAGTTTTTTACAGAAGCGCTTATGCGTCCTTTCCCTGCCCCTGCGGCGCATTGCGCAGGGTATCCTTCTGCATCCATTTTCCACGCTTATAATAGAGGATAAACAAGATCGATGTAATGGTCCAGGTCAGTGGATAGGAAAATGCCACTGTTGCGACCTCGTGCCTGAGGGGAACGGCAATCGTGATCCAGAGGATCCTCAGGACACAGACCCCAAAGCAGGTCAGCAGCATCGGGAAAAAGGAATCCCCGCAGCCGCGGCAGGTACCGGAAAGGATTTCGATACAGATATAAGTGATGTAGGCGGGAGAAACTACACGCATCATGCCGATGCAGATGTTGATGACATTGGCATCGCGTGTAAATAAAAGCAGGATCGTTCCGCCGAAATTCAAAACGATAAAGCTGAGAAAAAGGCTGGTCACAGCAGCAAGACCGAGACAGATGCGGACACTTTTTTTGATACGGTCGTATTTTCCGGCGCCGAAATTCTGCCCGGCGAAGGTCGTGATGGAAACACCGTAAGCACCCATAATCATCCAGAAAATACTGTCCACTTTTCCGTAAGCGGTCCAGGCGGCGATGGTGTCGGTTCCGAAGGAGTTGATGGAAGACTGGATCAACAGGTTGGAAATCGAATACATTGCGGACTGCAGACCGGCAGGCAGACCGATTTTGATGATATCAAATAAAAGATCGCGGTGAAACCGGATTTTGGAAACGATCAGGCGATAGGAATCCTGTGTGCGCAGCAGGGCGATCAGTGTCAGGATTGCGGAGAAAAACTGGGACGCAATGGTGGCAATGGCAGCTCCGGCAACGCCCATGTCGAGGACGGCGACAAATAAAAGGTCGAGCACAATGTTGACCAGACAGGAAGCGATCAGGAAATAGAGCGGCCGTTTGGAATCGCCGACAGCGCGCAGGATACCGGAGCCCATGTTGTAGATCATGGATGGAATCGTGCCGAGATAATAAATTTTCATATAAGTCAGGGAAAGGGAAAGGATGTCGTCCGGCGTTCCCATCGCGGTCAGGGCAAAGCGTGCGGAAACAAGACCGATCAGCATAATGACAACGCCGCCTGCAATCGCCAGTGCAATAGCGGTATGAACGGAATCACTGACCCTGCGCCTGTTGTCTGCGCCGTAATACTGGGAAATGATAACGGTTGCACCGGAAGAAAGCCCGACGAAAAAGCCGACGAGCAGGTTGATAATGGTGGAAGCAGAGCCCCCGACGGAGGCAAGGGCTTCCTTGCCGACAAAGTTGCCGACGATGATGGCATCCGCAGTGTTATAGAGCTGCTGGAAAAATGTTCCAAATAAAATCGGGAAAAAGAAAATCAGAAGCTGTTTCCAGATGACCCCCTCTGTGATCTGATTTGTTGTGCTTTGTGCTGCCTGCTTACTCATAAAGTAAAATAACCCTCCGTTTAAAAATACTACACAAGGCCAGTATAGACTTGTCTGTAAAGAAACACAAGATACTATGTAAAACATCGAAAAAATGCTATACTTAGATATCGGGGTATGGAAGCAGAAGGAAATCTGTAAAAAGCAAGCATCAGCAGAAGCTGAGAAGGGGTGGAAATGAGCAAGCATGGAAATCGGACCAGACGGATTTACGGAATCATTCTGATATCGTTTGTTATCATATGGATAGGAAGCCTTTTTTTCAGATGCTGAACAATCGGCATAGTGCCTGGATCGCCAGCGAGATGATCCTGCAGCAGCTGGAGGATGTGATCGAAGAAAATAAAGAAAGCTATCAGACCCTTCTGGAAACCCTGAAGGAAGATTATACGCTGCGGGCAGAGATTGTGGCAAATCTCCTTGAAATGGAAGAAAGACTATACCAGACCACAGAGGAGTACCGGAAGATCGCAAAACAGCTGCGTGTGGACGAAATCCACATTATCAATACGGGCGGCTGTATCGTTGCAGGAACAAATCCGGAGTATTTTGGCTACAGCTTTTCTTCCGGCGAGCAAATGGGATATTTTAAGCCCATGCTGGCAGATAAAAAGCTTTCCATGTGTCAGGATATGGTGCCGAATACTGCAGAAGGAAAAATGATGATGTATGCCATCGTCTGGAATTCTTCCGGTACGGCCATGATCCAGATTGGCATTACCCCCAGCAGACTGCTTGCAAAAATGAACAGTGCCAGCGTGGAAAATCTGGTTCGGCAGATGCCGATTACCTCCGGAATGAATATCTTTCTGCTAAATGCCACCACAGGAAAAATGCTTGCAACCACGCGGCAGGATGTATTGCTTTATGAGCTGCAGGATTCCGACCGGCTGGGAGAAGGGAAAATACAGGAAGGAAAGCGGTATCGGTCCAGTGCGAAAATCAGAGGCAGACAGCAGTATCTGGTCTATGAAAAATATGGGGAATATGATCTTGCAGTTTCCTACGGGATTTTTGAGGCGAACCAAAATCTGATCTATGTTGCTGCGACCATGTTTCTGGTACTGGTGCTTTCTTTTTTGGTCGTTTTTTATATCACGGAGCGCTCGATCGCTGCGATTGAAAAAAATGAAGAGGAGTTAAAGCAGGCAAAGGAGGCGGCAGAGCGTGCAAATGCAGCAAAAACCGGATTTTTGTCCCGGATGTCACATGATATCCGGACACCGTTAAACGGCATTATCGGAATGATTGAAATCAGCGACCGACACAGGGAGGACAGAGCGCTGGTGGATGCAAACCGTGTAAAGGAAAAGGTTGCGGCAAAGCATCTGCTGGAGCTGATCAACGATGTACTGGAATTTAACAAGCTGGATGAAGAAAACCTTCAGCTTACAAAAGAGCCCTTTTGCTTAAAAAAGCTCTGGCAGGAAATTATCACGATCGTGGAACCCCGGGCAGCAGATAAGGGAGTTCTTTTAAAGTATGAAGAACAGACAGAAGGTACAGCAGCCGGCTGTGTCCTTGGAAGCCCTCTGCATGTCAGACAGATCTTTATCAATATTTTGGGGAATGCGATCAAATATACGGATGCCGGCGGACATGTCCTGTGTCAGGTGACGATAAAGGCGATCGGGGAAAGCCGAATATCTTGCCGGGCCGTGATTTCGGATAACGGAATCGGTATGAGCACAGCATTTCTTCCCCACCTGTTCGAATCCTTTTCCCGGGAAAATACCGATGAAAAAAGTGTAACCCAGGGAACCGGACTGGGAATGTCCATCGTCAAGCATCTGGTGGACGAGATGGGCGGAACCATTACGGTGGAGAGCAAGAAGGGAGTTGGAACCACATTTACGGTGACGCTCCTGTTTGAAGAACCCAAAGAACAGGAAGGTAAGAAAATCGAAGAAGGGGATGAGAGTGCTGATCTTTCCGGAATGCGTGTGCTTCTTGCAGAGGACAATGAACTGAATATGGAAATCGCGGAAACCTTTCTGACAGATGCAGGTGTACAGATCACAAAGGCATACAATGGAAAAGAAGAGGTGGAGCGCTATCTGGAACAGCCGGCAGGTACCTTTGATGCGATCCTGACCGACCTGATGATGCCGGTAATGGATGGCTACGAGGCGGTGCGGGAGATCCGCAGCAGCGGCCGTGCAGATGCCCAAAGTATCCCTATCATTGCCTTGACGGCCAATGCCTTTTTGGAGGATGCAGAACGGGTGAAGAAGGAAGGCATGAATGAGCATCTGCCCAAACCCCTGGACGTTGGGAAAATGCTTTCCGTATTGGCAAAATACAGGAAATAGGGGCTGTGACGGAAGCATTTTTGGAAAGCTTTCCGGCTTGTCAAATACCCGGTTCTGACATACAATACTGATATGCGGCAGGAAATGGGGTCTTTTCGAACATGGAAAAGATGGAGGATAAAATGCCGATATTTCAAACAGTTGCTGCGGCATGCCGCGCCGCAGGAGAAAAGTTAAGATCCTGGAAACAGAAAAAAAGAACAGACCGGCTTTGGAAAGTGGTTTTATGGGGAATCCTGTGGGCAACGCTATGTCCGACGCTAGGGGCCTGTGGGGCACAGCGGGAAGAGCTCTTTTTGCCGGAAAAGGAAAGCATAGCCTATGGGGATGGAAGCTACGAAGTAGAATCCGATGTCGAAGCCACGGAACAACACCGCGAGGCTGAACCAAATGCCGGGAATACAGACCAAAACCGCGAGGCTGAGTCAAATGCCGGGGACACGGATCAAAACCGCAAGGCTGAGCCAAGTGCCGGAAGCACAGACCGGACAGAGCTCTCCGATGCTTCCTCAGAGGAAGAAAAAACCCTTGTGGTGCACATCTGCGGAGCAGTATCCGCTCCGGGGGTCTATGAGCTTCCGGCAGGCAGCAGAATTATAGACGCCGTGGAGGCCGGAGGCGGTTTTTTACCGGAAGCGGATGAAGCATGCTGCAACCTGGCGGAAGAAATCGTGGACGGTTGTCAGATTTATATCATGACAAAAACGGAAAGCTGCGCCGACGGACATCCC
>OGXX01004609.1_pt1 | contig 10526 bp, 4 predicted proteins | sample 1576301 | NCBI WGS metagenome assembly OGXX01 (sample SAMEA3541469, study PRJEB24748) | human gut metagenome | biome: human gut; feature: human-associated habitat; material: faeces | place: China | collected 2012 | reverse complement strand
GTTGTGGCGTCGCCTGTAAATTTCTATCGTGTTTTCAGCTAACTGCTTGCCTTTCTCCCACGCAGCTTCGCTCGGTGTAGCCTCAGCATTGATGCCGAAGAGGTTTCTACCCGTAGGCAACGTGTTCGGATTGACTATCGGGTCGCCGCCTGGAGAAGGGGCTGTGTAGCCTCCGTTCATTGCGTTTATCATGCTTTCGAGCTCCATTTGCGGACTCGCCAAAAGATATTGCTTGTACTTGCCGATGCTCTTGAGGGTTCGTTCAAGTTCTCTGACGGCAAAGGCGAAGGCTTTATCTTCCTTGCTGTACGACTTTTTCTTGTCTTTCATCATAGCTCCCATGCCCGACATACCCTTCGGAGGCATACCCGACATAGCTTTTCCATGTGCCGATTTGGCTGCTGCTGGCATACCTTTTCCCATTCCAGAGGGTTTCTCGCCCATGTTTGCAGGCTTCTTACCCATACCTTCTGGCATTTTACCGCTATGCGCTGCAGGTGGCATACTGCCATGTCCACCCTGCATAGCGTGTCCCTTTGGCATGCTTTTGCCCATTCCTGACGGCATCTTGCCCATACCTTTAGGCATTCCCATGCCTGCTGGCATACCGCTTCCGCCTTTGCCTTTCTTGCCCATTGCGCCCATTCCTGCCATCATCTTCATCATATCCGACGGTGCAGTGAGGTCTTCGTATATCTTATGGGCACGCTGAAGGTCGGCTGGCGAGAGGTTTCCTACCTTGCAAACGTAGGCGTCTGTAACTTCCGACGAGGTGCCGATGAGCGACTGAACCAACGCTTTTGCAGGATAAAGATAGCGGCTGTTGAACTCGGAACGGCGTTTCAGCAAGGCTTCGGTAGCCTTTCCGCGTACCTTATCGAGCGTAAAGAGCGAGTAAGCCACAGGGTCTGTGCACATTTCGAGCAAACTGCTGTTGATGCGTGCAGCCTCGTAGGGCACGCCCAACGTGTAGAGTTGTCCTGTTATCTTTTCGTTCGAGAGTTCTTCGGCAAAGTTGTCGATGCGCAAAATGTCTTCTTCGGTGTAAGGACGGCTAAGCACGCTGTCCAATCCCAAGTCGCGATGGAAGCCCAAGCGAACCACAAGTGCCTTGATGGCGAGCGACGTCTGCTGCAGCAAAGCCTTGTCCTTACCGATGTTCTGTGTGTAGAGCTTCAGCTTTGAAGACAGTTCGCCGTACGTGCCACGCATTCCGCTCTCCATGAACGGCGGTGTAAGGTACGACTGCAAGCCTGCATACGAGCGGCGTTTAGCGATGAGTCCTTCGCCAACGTTGCCGATTGTGTAGAGGTAGAAGTGCGGCAATGCGCCCACCAAGCGGTCGGGCCAGTCGAGATTACTTAGTGCTACTTGTTTCTTCGGTGTAAATTCAAGACTGCCGTGTGTGCCGAAATGTATCAGCACATCGGCTTTGAAACCGTATTGTGTCCACAGGTAGGAAGCGATGTAGGTGTGCGGTGGCGCAGCGTCGGTGCCGTGCACGATTTGAAAAGCATTATCCCCTTTGCCTGCAGCGTTCTGCGGAAGCAGCACGACATTGCCGAACTGCACACGCGCCACAGCAAGTTTGCCGTCGGGAGTTGCCATAAACTCGCCTGGGAACTCGCCGTTTGCCTTCACCACTTCTTGGTATTTCTCTGGTCGGAGGGTCTTTTTCACCCAACTGTCGTAGTCGTTCTTGCTGACGAGAGCAGGCTTTCCGTTCTTCATAAAGTCGTCGAAAGCCCCCTTGGCGTAAAGGTTGAACACTGCCCCCTGACGCTGAATGGCTTGCATAAGTCCTTCCGCCGAGTCGGGCAAGCCCGCTACGTTGTAGCCTTCCTGCTTCAGACGCAACAGCAGATTGTAGAGCGAAGGTCCTACTTCCATACCGCCTGCAGTCATTGCGTTCTGCCCTGGCCCTTTATAATAGTAGATAGCGACACGCTTCTGACTGTTCGGCTTGTGCTTCAAGCCTATGTAGTTGTTCACAGTTTGTACGAATGTGCCGAGCCTTTCGGGCATGGCAGCAACGTATTCCAAGTCGTCTTTGCCTACATAATGGGCGAAAAGAGCGAACGGACGCAAAGCTCCGTCGATTTCGGGCGTAACTACGCTCTGCGAAAGGAAGCCTCCGTTCATACCCATATTGTCGCTCTCCCACTTCTTTTCCAGCCTGTTCACGTTCAGCGGAGCGAAGAAAGGCACATTGACACGCTTCAAATAGTCTACGAAAGCGTCGCCCAAGCGACCGTGCGCCATATTGATGATAGCCGAAACATTCACGCTGTCGGCGTGTTGGTTCTCTACAAACTTCTGAACGGAATTGACAGGATAGACCATGTTGCCCGTTTTCTCCAATTCGGCAATCAGTTCTTTCGGCTCACCCATAGAGCCTGTGATGATGACGGCAGGGGCATTGTCTTTCCAAAGTCCCTTTTCCTTGAGGAACTTGTTGTATTCCGCCACGGAATTGAACTGCTTATCCTCGTCGTCGGGGCGGTCTGGGTCGGCGTGGTAAATCAGTCCGTAGATGCGTTCCACCACCTTTCCCGCTTCGGGAGCATAGATTATCTTCTTGTCGATGTGCTTGCGCACGTAGCTGAGCAGGTTGCGATAGTTCTCTCGACCGCCGTTGTCGATGTATGCTTTCAGCCTATTGGCGTCGGCAGTGTCTACCGAACAGAAATCGTTGTCGGGGTTTGTAATCATCGTACTCACTACGGGCGTTCCGCCTTTCATAGCTTTTTCGAGTTCGGTGCGCTGTTCTTCGGTCAGGCGCAAGCCCATTGCCTGCACGAAAACCATATCGTAGCCGTCGGCTTTCGCCAAGTCTTCGGCTGTGAGATTTTCGATTTTGACAAGCGGATTGTCGTTGGCGCGGGCTATTTGTCCGAGCGTGATGGTTTGATAATTCACAAAAGCTATCCGAGTGGTAGACAGCCATTTGCTCCATACACCGAAACCGATGAGCAGCAATGCTGCCACGGCAGCGACGATAAGTATTCTTCGTTTCTTCATACTGTTAGGTTTTTAGTCTTTAATGAGTGGTTAGGGAAAGCACAACACGGTGTGTAGTCGAATTGCAACGGCGTTGTACCAACAGTACAGCCACGTTGTATGGTGGCTGTACTGCCCCTACTGCTATATGGGAAGTGGCTATTTGCCGAACAAGTCGGACAGGTTGATGCCCACGGTGAGCACGTAGCTGATGCCGTTGAGCGGCAGTTGCACGTCGGAATCGGCAGCCTTGTCGTGATAGTTGAAGAGGTTGTCTATCATAAAACCAAGGTTGATGCCTCGCGGAAGTTCGGAACGCAGGTTGATGGAACAGATGGTGCGAGGGTCGAACACGTAGCGTGTGTAGGTATTTGCCTTTGCATCGTACGAGTAGCGTGTGATGCTCGACATCCACTGACTGTTGAATGCGATAGACTCGGTGGTCTTTCCAAACTTTCGCTTATAGGTTGCGTTGAACTTGGCAGTATGCGGACGTATCCACGACTGGTTGTAACCGTTGCGCACGTTGTAGTCGTTGATGTATGTATAGGCTGCCGTGAAGCGCAAACCACACTGCATACGGTAGTTCAGAGTGGCTTCTATACCTGTCGTTTTCACGTTGTCGGCATTTACATAGCGCATATTGTAGCTTTGTCCCGGCGATATATATTCGTACGTAATCTTATTGCGGAAGCGGTTGTGGTATGCCGACAGCGAGAGGTTGAAGCCTCCGTGGTCGTATTCTACCGATGCCGAGAGCTGGCTTCCGTATTCGGGCTTGAGGTCTTTGTTGCCATATATCATAATGATGCCTGCCATATTGAACTCTTGGTAAAGTTCCTTGAGCGTGGGAATGCGGTATCCCTGCGAATAGCCTGCACGGAACGTGATGTGCTCGAAAGGACGATAGAGGGCTGAAATCTTCGGTGTGAGGTGGAAATTGTAGCCTTTTCCCTTGTCGCCACGCAGACCTACCACGACATTGAAGTTGTCGGTGATGCGCCAATCTTCCTGTGCGCAGAGCGAGAACTGCGTCGTGCTGACCATTCCTGTATCTTTCATCATATAGTGGCGCAGACTTTCGTGCACGCCTTCGATGCCTGCGTTGAACGTATGGCGGCCGAACGTGCCCGTATAGTAGAGGCGTGCGCTGTGGTTGATGTTGTTGTAGACTTTCTCGACAAGCTTCACAAGGTCGTAGTCGTCTTTCTTCGCATAGTTGTCAAAGGTGTACGAGAGGGCAAAACCGTTGTTCTCGTTTATCTGCCACTTTGCTTTTCCGCCCACAACAAGGTCTTCGTAGCGTTGGTGGTAGCGGCGTCCAAAGTAGGTAGGACGTATGTTTGAATAGAAAGAACCGAAGAGTTCGGCATTCAGATGGTCGCTGAAACGATAGCGGAAGCGTTGTCCGAGGTCGAAAATCTTGTATCCGTAGATTGGAAGATCCTGCGGTTCGCCTTTTTCCTGAAGCCCTTTACCATCGGGGGCTATGCGTTCTATGGTCTTTCCTTCTTTGTCTTTCACCCAGTAAGTGTCGCGATGGCGATAGCCGAACGATGTCTGCGAACTGAAGCGGCTACGGTTTACGCCTACTTGCATCGAGTAGTTCTCGCCGTTCGAGCCTGCATAGCGCGAGTTGAGCTGCACGTTGAGAGGGCGTGCGTTTTTCTTTGTGATGAGATTGATGACGCCACCGATGGCGCGACTGTCGTAAAGGGTAGACGCTGCACCACGTACCACCTCGATGCGCTCGATGTTGTCTACGTTGATTCGGCTGAAGTCGATGTTGTGGTCGGCACCTTCGCCACTCATTCGCTCGCCATCGAGGAGGAAGAGGACTGACTTGCTGTCCATTCCCTGATAGTTCAGCGTGGTGGTCTGACTCATACTGTTGTAGTAGAACTGTATGCCTGGGAGGGTGTATTCCAAGAGTGTGTTCAGGTCTACTGGGTTCACGGTCTTTATTTCTTCCTGCGAGATGACGCGTGTAATCACGGGTACGTCTTTCAAAGGCTTCTCGCATCTTGAGCCTGTTACCACTACTTCTTCCAAGCTGGTGTTGGTCGATGCCATTCTAACCGTGAGGGGTGGGTGCCCTACCGATGGCACACGCAACGTTCGGGTGGTGTAACCCATGCACGAGACGTGGACGATATAAACCTTGTTGGCACCGAAGTGAATGGTGAATTCGCCTTTGCTGTTGGTACCCACCACGATGTTCGTGCCTTCTACCTTGAGCATTGCACCTGCCAACGGCTCTTCGGTGTCAGCGTCTACCACCTTGCCTGTTACAGGATAGCTCTTTTCTGAGGGAACGTTATCTCCAAAAACGGTGGCAAAAACCGCCGTCAGTAATACGAATGTAAGAAGTAGTTTCTTCATACCGATGAAGTATTGATAAATCTGAATGAAGGCTGTGTGCAAACGAAGTTCCCGTGAGCAAACTGCGTTTTTCCCACTGGAAACCATCAAGAGCTGCACTCGCCTGCTTTGGTATTATATATAATGTGTATTCAGGCAAATGGATAGCAATAAATGCAGAGACGGTTTATGCCTCTGCATCTATTGCTTTTATTACTGCATTATGCCCATATTGTTGGTTTACTTCGCTTTCTTCATAAACTTATAGTCGAAGCTGACAGCTTTCTTCTTACCTGTGTTGTCCAAGTAGTCCTTGAACTTGATGAGGGCAGCATTGCCATTCTTGAACTTCACGGCAAACACCTTGTCGCTCACAATCTTTGGTTTGCCCATGCCTGTGCTCTTAACCCACTTGCCCAATTCGCTGTTCAGCATTGTCTTAACCATTGCCAAGGTGGCTTCGTTCTGCATATGGCTCATATCTACGATGATTTCGGCTGGTGCGTCGGCTACGTAGTTGCCTGCTGGAAGTGCGTTGATTTTGTTCAAATCGGTTTCTTCTGTCATCAGCACTTCACCGTTGTTGATGCGTGCATCAGTAATGTGGAAAGCAATGTCCCACTTCTTTGGAAGGTCGGCATCTGTACCCTTGGCAGGTTCTTTCTTTATTACTTCGTACTCGGTAGCCATCATTGACTTATACTTGCGGTACTCACGTTCGCCAAGTTCTGCCTGTTGTTCAAACTTACCTGTTTCGAGATCGATGTAAATCCACGAATCGTAACCCGGCATAAGGGTTTCGAAATGCTTTACTTGCGTGGTCTCAGGGTTTGGTTTTGGGTCGTCGTTGTTGTCCTTACTGCACGATGTGAATAGAAGTGTAGCAAGACATGCTACTGCAAAAATTTTTGTTTTCATTTTTTATAGATGTTATTGTATTTATGTTTGTGTTAAATTTACTCTTAGCGTTTTATGCATTTCACTTTAGTGGTTGCAAAGTTAGAAAGAAAGAAAGCCTTACACAATACTTAATTTTCGTGATTTTATTTTTGCAAGAAATCAACGGTTTTACCTACTTTCAAGTATTTCGTTGCAGGCATTATGCCAAAAATGTAAAATAAATACCCAAAAATTGTGATGCCATACAGTGTTTCTTATACCCATTTTTTGCACCGTGGGGACGTAATCCATTGTATTTTCGGCAGCAAACCCAAAGCCTCATCGGTGGCAAGAATGCGAAATGGGAGGGTTTAACGACCGCACAAAAAAAGTAGGAGCGCGAATTGCTCACGCTCCTACCATAGTTTCTATTACTTAATGTTTAATCCGTAAGGTGCAGGAAGGCGGTGTCTTGCACATTTGCGAGATGCAGTGTGCGCACCTGCGAGCCTATCTTACTGCTTTACAACCTTCTTGCCGTTCACGATGTAAACGCCCTTTGGAAGGTCTTTCTGTTCGTTAGACAAGCGGACACCGCTAATAGTGTAGGTGCCACGTGTGGTTGCTGTGGTGTCTGCAGTAGGTGTTTCGATTGCGGTTGGGTCGGTAATCACTACCTTGGTCTTCACCACTTCTCCGTTCAGGGCAACGCAGTGCATTGAAGGGTCGAACGCTGCGCCAGCAGGCTGAGTGATTTTGCAGCCTACCATTATAAGTTCGGCAAGGTCGCAGATAGAACCGTTGCCTATTCCCTCTGCCGTTACGGTGGCATTCTTTACGGTGAATTTCTCTTTCGTGCCGCTGTTTCCTGCAATGGCGTATGCTCCACTCTTGACATTAACGGTACAGTTTTCGATGGTACAGTCGGTTCCATTCGCATAGATAGCGCAGTCGTCCTCGCTCTTCACATTGGCTGTGCCACCGCCTGTAATGGTCATCGGAGCTACAAAGCTGACGGTTGCATACTTTGAATTCAGGTCGTTGTTGCCGACAACCTTTACCGTCAGTCCTTCGATGTTCGACATAATGGCATTGTAGCCCTCTGCGTTTATTGTGGCATTCTGCAACGTAAGCACCTTGTTTTCTGGGTCGTAGCTTACTGTTCCGCTTACGCCAATGAATTTGGAAATATCGTTGTAGTTGGCAGAAGTCAGCTTTACGCCCGATACTGCAAGGTCGTACTCGGTTATAGGGTCGGCTTTGATGACCACCTTGTCCTTTACCAGCTGTCCGTTCAGTGCGATACCGCCGAGTTTAGGGTCGTAGACAGCACCTTCTGGCTCGGTGATAGCGCAACCATTGAGGGTGAGTTTCTGAATGCCGCGCATTGTTTCGAATGTCTTGCCCTTTGCCGTTATGGTGGCGTTGTTGATGGTTACCTCGGCGTTACCGTTGTTAGTGCCGAAAGAACCGTCGCAATCTATTTCGCAATTCTCGATGGTAACAAACCCTCCCGACATTGCATACAGTCCGAAATCGTTCCCCGAAAGGACGAGTTTACCTCCACCTGTGATGCTGGTGCGCGTTTTTTCGGTCTTGAGAGCAGAGAAACCGCTGGCAGTAATGATATTAGTTCCAGTAACACGAATGGTCAATCCGTCTATCTTCGACTTGATAGCATCTTCTTCTCCCGATGCGCTGATAACGACTTCGTCAAGGTAGAGGGTCTTGGTAAATGGGTCGTAGCTCGCCAATCCGCTCGCAGTAGGAAGCGCATTACTGTTTTCAGAAGTTGCCTGCGTGCCGCCAATCCATAGTTCGTACTTTGCTGCTGCTCCGCCTTCGGTAATCGTGAGCCTTGCGCCGTCGTTGTTGGCACTTTCCACTATGTGCATCGTGAAGCGGTAGGTTTTGCCTGCCTCGAAGTTGTAATCGTCGCCCCTTGTGGGTCCGTCGGCATCGCCTGCAATCCATATCTTCTTGTTAGCCTCTGGTGCGGCGATACAGAAGTCGTAGATTCCTGCAGGAATGTCCACGTAGTCCTCGCCGTCCACAACCATATACTGAGGCGTTGTGGAAGGGTCGGCATTGGCTGGAATCTTGTATTCGAAGCCGTTGTAGAGGTCGGCTGGTGGGTTGGCGTCGTCCCATATCGGTCCTGAAGTTGGAATTTTGTTGCCGTAGAGGTTGTGGTTGGCATCGAGCAGCATCTGATAACCGCTGCCATCTTTCCATACGTTGTGTGCTTCGAGAATGATTCTTGCCATACCCGGTGCCTGCGCCTGCACGGTAGTGGGCAGCGCAAACATGGCGACGAACAGTGTAGCTATGGTTGCATACACGTTCTTAAGTAAGTTTGGTTTCATTGTCAGTAGTGCCTCCCTGTTGAAACTCCTTTCGGGAGCAACGCCGTTTCGGAGACGTGAGCGTTTGATAAGTTAATGATAATGTGATTTTATATTGTTAGTTATTGTCTTATATTTTCGCAAATATAACGTTTTTATTTTTAAATTCCAAGCGTTTCGTAATGTTTTTTTATTTTTTATGGTGCAGCTGGGGAGTTTTGAGGCATGGGTTGCAGTGCTTTTTAATTCTATAAAATATCTTTACAATTATCGTTTTGATTTTCCGTGTGTAACTATTTGATAATCAACAACTACGCTTTGACGTTCCAAAACCTATTGTTTCGCATTGCAAAAGCGTAGGTTTTGCAAGGTAAAAGCGGCTGTTTTGCAGCGCAAAACCTACGCTTTTGGAAAACCAAAGAAAAAGCATTGATTTTCTGTAAAGATATTTCGTGGTTGCGAAAAGGCGAAATGGAGTGCGTGAATAGTTGCTTTGGGGTTGCAGACGCAGCAACACAAGGGGGCGAAGCGGACGCACAAAAAAAGTAGGAGCGCGAATTGCTCACGCTCCTACCATCGTTCCTAATACTTCATATTTAATTCATAGGGTGCAGGAAGGCGATGTCTCGCAAACCTGCAAACCTATTTATTGCTTCACAACCTTCTTGCCGTTCACGATGTAGATGCCCTTTGGAAGGTCTTTCAGCTCGCCAGACAGGCGCACACCGCTGAGGGTGTAGATGCCTTCTACGGCTGTGTTGTCGGCAGTTGGAGTTTCAATGGCGGTTGGGTTTTTCTTGATTACCACCTTGCTCTTTACGATTTCTCCGTTGAGAACAATACCGTGCATTGATGAGCTGAACGTTGCTCCCGAAGGTTCAGTAATGTTGCAACCCTTCAGGTTTAGCTCGGCGAAGTCGCAGATAGAGCCATTTCCTGTTCCTATGGCTGTTACCTTAGCATTTCTGATGGTGAGTTTCTCGTTTTCGCCATTATTTCCTGCTATGCCGTATGCGCCACCCTCAGCGTTCACGGTACAGCTTTCAATGGTGAGGTTGGTTCCGTTTGCATAGATAGCACATTCGGTTTTACTCTTCACATTAAGCACTCCACCACCCAGAATAAACAGTGGATTTCTAAAGCTGAGAGTAGAATTGTCTGCAGTTGCAAGGTTGTTTGTACCAACGACCTTTATTGTCAAGTCATCAATATATGAAACAATGGCATTGGTGGTATTAGAACTGATTGTAGCACCCTGCAGTGTGAGAAGCTTGTTACCTGGGTTGTACTTCACAGTTCCGCTTACACCGTCAATCTTGGAAAGGTCGTTGCAGTTGGCAGAAGTTACCTTTGTGCCACAGATAGTAAGGTCGTACTCGGTTTGCGCGTGCATTGTGGTAGGCAGTGCAAACATTACGACGAACAATGCAGCGATGGTTGCATACATGTTCTTAAGTAGATTTGGTTTCATTGTAGTAGTATCTCCCTGTTGAAACTCCTATTTGTGGAGCAACGCCGTGTCGGAGATGCGGGCGTTTTGTAAGTTAATCAGACTATGCTTTTATAATTTAATAGTTTTGTGATGATATAATCGCAAATATAACGCTTTTATTTTAAAATGACAAATATTTAGCAATATTTTTCTACTTTTACGCTATTATTTTCTATTATAGTATGATTTGTTGCATTCCAGCACCGAAGATGTAGCCTTGACTGGTGGCTGTAAGCTCGCTGCATTGGGTGTTAGGAAAGTGATGAATCACGCCCCTACCCTTGCTGAAGGGTGGTTTGAAGTGGCTTTTGACACTATAAAATATCTTTACAAATATTGTTTCAACTCTCCGTGTGTAACTCGCTGATTATCAAGAACTACGCTTTGGCGTTCCAAAACCTATTGTTTTGCATTGCAAAAGCGTAGGTTTTGCACGGTAAAAGCGGCTG
>OGXX01004608.1_pt1 | contig 10528 bp, 8 predicted proteins | sample 1576301 | NCBI WGS metagenome assembly OGXX01 (sample SAMEA3541469, study PRJEB24748) | human gut metagenome | biome: human gut; feature: human-associated habitat; material: faeces | place: China | collected 2012 | reverse complement strand
ATCCCGGAAGAGGAGCTGCCCTTTGGAGCTATCCGGGTCAGCTGGGGCCATGGCGCGGCGCTTACCCATCGGGACATCCTGGGCAGCTTGATGGCACAGGGTGTCCGCAGGGTGGTGCTGGGCGACCTTTTAGTGGGAGAAAACGGCTGCGATGTCATTGCCCTGCGGGAGTGCATTCCCTTCCTGCGGGATAACTGGCTGAGCGCCGGCCGCACCGGTCTGCACCCGGTGGAGATCCCCCTTTCGGAGCTGCGCATTCCAGCTGCCGATGGAAAGACCATCCGGGATACCGTCGCTTCACTGCGGTTGGATGCCGTTCTTGGCAGCGGTTTTTCCCTCAGCCGGGGGAGAGCCGCGGAGCTCATCGCCGCCGGGCGGGTCAGCCTGAATGGCTGCGAGTGCCTAAAGCCTGACCGACAGCTTGCCGAAAGAGATATCCTTTCGGTGCGCGGGCAGGGCAGGCTTATTCTAAGGGAGATCGGAGGCCTTTCCAAGAAGGGCCGTTTCTATATCACCGTGGAACGCTTTGGCGGATAGAACAAAAAGCAAAATGAATACGAAAGAAAAGGACGCACACCGTACATGACACGATAGGGGGCGTCCTTTTTTTGATGAAACGGAAAGAGAATGCACTGCGGCTGGGATTTACCTTTGCGGGCTGTTACCTGGGGGCGGGCTATGTCTCCGGCCAGGAGCTGTGGCAGTTTTTTGGCTGCTTTGGTTGGCAGGGGATATCGGGCCTGCTGCTGGCGGTGGCACTCTCCTTTTTCTTTGGGGTATTGCTGCTGCGGCTGGTGCAGCGCACCGGCTGTGACCAAACCGATGCCCTTGTGATTCGCCGCCCTATCCCGCTCCTGCGGGATGCCGTTGGGCTACTTCAGCTATTTTTCCTCTTCGGGATATTGGTCATCATGGCGGCCGGGGTGGGGGCGCTTTTCGCGCAGATACTGGGTGCCTCCGCCCTTTGGTGCAGTGCGGCGTTCTGCCTTTTGGTTTCGCTGCTTTCCCTTACCGGCACCTCCGGCATGGTAAATGTCTTTTCCACCGTGGTGCCGCTGCTGGTTATCTGCTCGGTGCTGGTCAGCGCGCTTACCCTGCGCCGCTGCGGCTGGCAGCTTACCATTGCTGCAGTCCCATCCGTCAGCCCACTGCTTTCCCACTGGGCTATTGCCGCCTGCTCTTTTGTCAGTTATAATCTTTTTTCTTCCATCGGTATTTTGGCCCTCGTCGGGAAAGAGTTGCGCTCCCGCCGCACAGTTTGGTGGGGAGTACTGCTTGGCTGCATTATTCTCATTTCCATCGCGCTGGGCATATTCCTCACCATGGAGACGCTTCCCACCGTGGTAGAGGCGCCGCTGCCCATGCTGGCCGCTGCCGGCGCGCTGGGTGGGGGCTGGTACTACCTCTATGGGGTGCTGCTGCTCTGTGCCATGCTCGGTACCGCGCTTTCCTGCGCCGTTGCTCTCCGCTATTACTGCATGGTTCGCTTTTCCACCATGGCGAACCGCCGCTTCAGCTTTGTCCTTCTGTTGGCTATCCCCGCATGGCTGTGCAGCCTTTTCGGCTTCGGGAAGCTCATCGGCACTGTTTACCCTATTTGCGGAGCACTGGGTGCACTGGCCCTGCTGGGGTTGCTGCACCATCGCTTCACCCTTCGCGCGCCAAAGTAGCTGCCACCGCCTTTTCCTGGGCCGAATTTATGCCATTTACTGGATGCTGCCGCAGAGGCCCGGCGGCGCTCCGCACCGCCGCCACAGGCTTTGCCCGTGTGTTTCGCCCCAAGGGGCGAAACGGCCTGCGGCCGCACCTTCCTTCTGCGCCTCGCCCGTCTATTTCCCGCCATCCACCCATAAGATAAAAGGAGATACCGCAAAAGGGGAGGGGAGAGCCGCATATGCGCCGTGCCAAACAGCTCCTTTTGCATACCTCCGCCATGACTGCTACCAGCCTGCTGATGCGCACCATCGCCCTGGTGTTCCAGGTCTATGTCGCCGGCAGGATCGGTGCTGCGGGCATTGGGCTTTTTCAGCTGGTGATGTCGGTCTATACCCTTGCCACTACCGTGGCGGTCTCCGGTGTGCGGCTGGCCGCCACCCGGCTCATTGCCCAGCAGACCGGTCGCGGCGATGACGCCGCCATCCGCCGGGCCACCGGCTGCGCCATGGGATATGCCGCTTTTTTCGGCATGGCTGCCTTACTGCTGCTATATTATCTGGCGCCTGCGGCGGCCGCCTGGGTTGGGGATGACCGCATTATCCTCTCCCTGCGGGTGCTGGCATTCGCCCTGCCCTTTGTTGCTGCATCCGGTGCCATGGGCGGCTACTTCATTGCCATGCATCAGTCGGTCAAAATGTCCCTCGTTCAGCTTTCGGAGCAGTTCATCCGCATCGGCTGCACCGTTTTGGCGCTGCTGCGGCTGGGCGGCTACGGCCTGGAATACGCCTGCGGCGCCCTTACTCTCGGTATGCTCGCCTCGGAGGTCTTTTCCTTCCTGGCGCTGCTGCTTTTGCTGCTTGCCTCCCTCCCTCGCCGGAAGGGGCGCTGCCGTACCCCTATGCTGCCATCTCTTTTGCGTATTACGGTGCCGCTTTCCCTCAGCAGCTACGCCCGGTCGGCGCTCAGTACCGCCCAGCACCTGCTTGTCCCGCGGGGGCTTCGCCTTTTTGGCGGCGGGGCTCAGGCGGCGCTGGCCGCCTATGGCGTGATCCAAGGCATGTCCCTGCCCATTTTGCTGTTCCCGGCAGCGCTCATCGCCGTCATTGCGGATCTCATCGTTCCCGAGCTGACCGAAGCCCAGGTACAGGGCCGGCTGCGGGGTCTTGGCTACATGCTGGAGCGCCTTTACCGGTTGGGGCTTTTCTTTTCGATGGCCGTCGCTGGGGCCTGCTTTTTCTTTGCCCATCCCCTGGGCGAGCTCATCTATTCCGAGCCCGCCGCCGGGCAGTACATACGCCTTTTGGCGCCGCTGGTGCCTATCATGTATATGGATACCCTCGTGGATGGCATGCTGAAGGGGGTAGGGGAGTACCGCGCCAATATGCGGTACAATATCATCGATGCCGCCACCGGCCTGCTGCTCGTTTGGCTGCTGCTGCCCCGGTATGGGGTGGCCGGCTATCTTTTCTCCATCTCCGCCACCGAGCTCCTCAATTTCGCCCTCAGTGCCGCGCGGCTTACCCGGGTCACGGTGTTCCGGCTCCAGCCGCTCTGCTGGCTGCTTACGGCGGCAGCGGCAGTTGGGGGCTGGTGGCTGCTGCGCCTGATCTTTGGTAGGCTGTTGTCCCGGACCGGGCAGCCGCTTATTCTCCTGTTGCTGGTGTTCCTCTACCTGGCCTGCTACGGGGCGGCGCTGCTGCTTTGCGGGGCACTGCGGCGGGAGGAGCTTTCCTGGCTTTTTTCGCTGCTGCGGGGAGAAAAATCCCCCAAAACATGAATTTAAGATATTAAGAGAAAAACGAAGAAATCAGGAGTATTTCAAAGTTCATCATAAGCTCTGCCCAAAAGACGCAGAAATTTTCTGAAAAACTCTAATAAATCTTGAAATTTAGCATTGACATTACGACAAAATATGATATATTGATATCTGTCATTTTGACCATTCAATTCAATAAAAAGGCGGCTCGTATATGCCCATCTGAAAGAACCCCAATCTTCGGGGTATCCTAAAAACCTTTTGCGGGGACGGTGCAATAGCGGCTGCGGCAGGTGTGAGGGCCTGCAGATTTACCGCAAAAGGAGGATGTTGAAATGAACAAAAATGCTTTGATCAGCCTGCGCGGCATCAGAGTCGATTTTGATGACGAGCCGGTCCTCAAGGGGATCGACCTTGACATCATGGACAAGGAATTCATTACTTTTCTTGGGCCGTCCGGTTGTGGCAAGACAACTACCTTGCGCATCATCGGCGGATTTATCCAACCCAAGGAGGGTGATGTTTTTTTTGGTGGTGTCCGCATCAATGACCTGCCCCCCTACAAGCGTGAGGTGAATACGGTATTCCAGCGGTATGCGCTGTTCCCGCACCTCAATGTGTACGAAAATGTCGAATTCGGCCTGAAGATCGCCAAGGTGCCGGAAAAGGAACGCCGCCAGAGCGTCAAGGAAATGCTCAAGCTGGTCGGCCTTTCGGGATATGACAGACGCCATATCAATCAGCTTTCCGGCGGTCAGCAGCAGCGTGTGGCCATCGCCCGCGCGCTGGTCAATCGTCCCAAGGTCCTGCTTTTGGATGAACCCCTCGGCGCTTTGGATCTCAAGCTCCGCAAGGAAATGCAGATCGAGCTAAAGCGCATCCAGCAGGCATTGGAGATCACCTTCATCTATGTCACCCACGATCAGGAAGAAGCGCTCACCATGTCCGACCGCGTCGTCGTCATGCGGGATGGCAACATCCTTCAGATCGGTACCCCACAGGATATCTACAATGAGCCCTGCAATGCCTTCGTGGCCGATTTCATCGGTGAAAGCAATATCATCGATGGCATCATGCACAAGGATTACCTTGTGGAATTCGCCAACGATTACTTTGACTGTGTGGATAAGGGATTTTCCCTCAAGGAGCGTGTTCAGGTCGTTGTCCGTCCGGAGGACTTCAAGATCGTTCCCGCCGATAAGGGCAAAATTTCCGGCATTGTGGAATCCATCATCTTTAAGGGCGTCCACTACGAGATCATGGTAGACGCCATGGGATATAAATGGAAGATCCACACCACCCAGTATGTGGAGCCCGGTACCCTCATCGGCATGGATGTCGCGCCTATGGATATTCATATCATGAAGCGCACGGAGGAATAAAGCCATGAAATTTCGCTTTTCTTCCGTTCCCTATATCGTCTGGTCGGTGATTTTTGTCGTCGTACCGCTCATTCTGGTGGCGGTATTCGGCCTTTCCACCAGTGATGGCCAGTTCACCTTTGCCAATGTCGCCAAGGTCTCGGATTACACCGCGGTGTTTGTCCGTTCCATCTGGCTTTCGCTGGTGGCCACTGCCATCTGCCTTGTCATCGCCTATCCTCTCGGCTTTATCATGAGCCGCTACAATGCCAATAATCAGCGCACGCTGGTTATGCTGGTCATGCTGCCGATGTGGACCAACTTCCTGCTGCGCACCTACGCCTGGATGACCCTGCTGGAAAATAACGGCGTCATCAACAGCATCCTGGAGTTCTTCGGCATCGGCCCCTTCAAGATGATCTATACCCAGGGTGCCGTGGTGCTGGGCATGGTGTATAATTACCTGCCCTTTATGGTCATTCCGCTCTATTCCATCATGACCAAGATCGAACCCTACACGCTGGAAGCTGCCGGGGACCTCGGTGCCAACCCGTGGAACACCTTTACCCGTGTGGTGCTGCCCCTTTCCATGCCCGGCGTTACCACCGGCATCACCATGGTGTTTGTGCCGTCGGTGTCCACCTTTATCATTTCCCGTATGCTGGGCGGCGGCTCCAATATGATGGTCGGTGACCTCATCGAGACCCAGTTCCTCGGCAATGCCTACAATCCCAATCTCGGCTCTGCCATCTCGCTGGTATTGATGGTATTCATCCTGCTTGTTATGAGCCTCATGAACCAGTTTGAGGACAATGATGACAGAGGAGGGATGCTCATATGAAATGGTATGCCAAGCTTTATACCCGTCTGGTATTCATCTTCCTGTATCTGCCCATCATCGTGCTCATTGCGTTCAGCTTCAATGAATCCAAATCCCGCGCCAGCTGGACCGGCTTCTCCTTCCATTGGTATAAGGAGCTGTTCCACAATGAGCTGATCCTCTCCTCGCTGCGCAATACCTTGATCATCGCGCTGGCGGCGTCTGTCATCGCGCTGGTGCTGGGCACCATGGCGGCGGTCGGCATTTATGCCATGCGCCGTAAGTGGTTCAAATCACTGGTGATGAACATCACCTATCTGCCCATCCTCAATCCTGAGATCGTTACCGGTGTTTCGATGCTGCTGCTGTTTGTGTCCTTCGGCAATGGCATCCAGAAGTTCAATAACTGGATCGGCGGCACCGCACTTTCGTTCCTTCAGCTGCCGGAAATGCAGCTCGGCTTCGTGACGCTCATCATCGCGCATGTCACCTTCTGCACGCCCTATGTCATCCTCAATGTCCTCCCGAAGCTCCGTCAGATGGATCGCTTCACCTTCGAGGCTGCGCAGGATCTGGGCTGCAGCCCCAAGCTGGCCTTCTATAAGGTTGTCATCCCGGAGATCATGCCCGGCATGGTATCCGGCTTCCTCATGGCGTTCACCTACTCGCTGGATGACTTCGTCATCAGCTACTTTGTGTCCAGCGCCTCCTCGCAGACTCTGCCCGTCACCATCTTCTCGATGGTCCGCAAGCGTGTCAGCCCGGAGATCAATGCCCTTACCGCCATCATATTTGTGGTGGTGCTGGCGCTGCTGCTTCTCAGCAACTATTACTCTGCCCGCAAGGAAAAGCAGATGATGCGAAAGGAGGAGCTGAAGGCATGAAAAAGCGTATTTTCTCCCTCCTTTTAGCCCTTGTGATGGCCGCTGCCCTGCTGCCTGTTGCTGCCCTTGCCGCCGGCACCGGTATTGATACCTCGGTGCTGGATATGAGCTACTACGGCAAATACAAGGATAAGGGCTATTCCATCAGCGTCTATAATTGCGGCGAGTATATCTCCGACGGTGCCGATGGCGGACTGGATGTCAACAAGGCCTTTGAGGAGGTCACCGGCATCCGGGTCATCTATTCCAATTACGATACCAATGAATCGATGTACGCCAAGCTGAAGACAGGCGGCGCCGTCTATGATATCGTTGTCCCCTCCGATTACATGATATCCCGTATGATCGCCGAGGGGATGCTGCAAAAGCTGGATATGTCCAATATCCCCAACCTGAAAAACATCGATGAAAAGTACCTTTACCAGTCCTACGATCCCACCAATGAGTATTCGGTGCCCTATACCTGGGGCGTGCTGGGGCTCATCTACAATACCAAAATGGTAGAGGACGAAGCGGTGGTGGCCAGCTGGGGCGCCCTGTGGAGCGAAGCCTATATGGATAATATCTTGATGATCAATAACTCCAAGGACGCCTTCGGCATCACCTTTGCCTATTTGGGGCTGCCCATTAATGCCGAAAGCACCGAGCAGGTGGATAAGGCCGTGGTACTGCTGAAGGAGCAGAAAAAGGTCATTCAGGCCTATGTCGCCGATGAGGTATTCGATAAAATGATCGGCGGGGAAGCGGCCATGGCGCCCTATTATAACGGCGATGCCGTCACCATGATAGCGGACAACCCCGACCTTGCCTTCTCCATCCCCGTGGAGGGCAGCAATCTTTTCACCGATTGCCTGTGCATCCCCAAGGAGAGCCAGAAGCGGGAGCTGGCGGAAATGTATATCAACTTTATGCTGGAGCCGGAGGTCGGCCTTGCCAATACCGAGGCCATCGGCTATTCCACCCCCAATACAAAGGTGTACGAGCTGCTGGATGAGGAAACAAAAACCGACCCCACCGCCTACCCCGATGAGGAGTCTTTGGCCCACTGCGGCTACTACACCTATATCGGTCCGGAGCTTTCCCTTTACATCGATAGCAAGTGGGCCGAGGTCCTTACCGCCGATGAAAAATACAGCGCCATGATCATGCCCATGTTCCTCGGCGCCTGCGTGGCGGGCATCATTGCCCTCAATATCGTCCGTGCCACCCGCAAAAAGCGGGAGGAATGATTTTCCCAGCAGGGGTTCCTCACCGGGCCTCTGCTTTTTTGCATAAATTTCCCTCTTCGCTTTTGGCAACTCCTACAAAGATGAAAAAACTTCCACTGTTTTCTTGACTTTATTCGCTTGAATTGCTAAAATAATATTACCGGCATCCCCCATATGGGGGATTTCATGTTTGCGGGCAAACATGATTCATTTACTCGCGGGCATGATTCACCTGCCGGAAATAAAGAGGGGAAACCCCAAAAAGAAAGAGGTAATGTCTTATGAAAAAGCTCCTTAGCCTGGCACTGGCCCTCCTCCTGCTGGCCGTCATGCTGCCTGTCGTTTCCATGGCTGATGAAATCATCTGGGAAGGAAGTAATAATGTTTATTGGCAGGCGGGCAATGCTTCTGGTCAAACCCCCACTCTGGCCGAAGCTTTGAAGGCCGCTTATATGGCTAAGGGTGATATCACCATCACCTGCCGCCCTGATTCCGATGTCGGTTCTTTGACCCACGGCCATGTTGCGGATAATATTACCATTATTGGCAACGGCGCTTATATTTCCGGTGGCGAATGTGACCTCGAAGTTGACACCTATCAGTTTAACCGCGCTACTGGTGTACAGGACGAAAATAATGGTGCTTATCTCGAAAAGGATATCACCATCACTGCCTCCAATCTTTATAATCTCGGTGTTTGGGGCCAGCGGCATACAAACCATACAGTGAATATCAAACTCACCAATTGCGATGGAAAAGCCCCCGTTAATTTGCAGCGTGTATACATCAGCGGTACTGCCGGTGTCAATAACATCACTGTAACAGACTGCGACTTTCTCACCAAGGCAACTGCCCTCTACTCTAATGCGGACGGTACGGTTGTCATTGATAACTGCACATTCAACGGTGGCCAAGTTCCCGTAAACTTCAATCACAAAGCAGATGGCAAACAGATTGTCACCGTGAAGAACAGCACCTTCACCAGCTGCGGTGATACGGGTGAGTGGAGTGCATTTGCAGCCCCGGTCCGCTTCGTTAACAGCGGCAACGGCTCTCTGAATGCAACCATTGAAAACAATACCTTTACTGGCACTGTCGGCAATAATGGTGATATCCTGTTGGGTGACTATCGTGATGGTGAAACCTCAAATGATTTTACTGCCACTATCACACCTAACGGTACCACCAAAGTAAGAAATAGTGGTATTAAAGATGAACCTACTCCCATTACCGGCAAGGTAACTGCTGACGCCAATGGCAACATCACCCATGTCCAGGAGGAAGGCCCCACCACCATCGTCATCATCAGCCCTACCCAGGACACCCCCAAGACCGATGACCAGAAGAACCCCACCACCGGCGCCAATGACCTCGTTGCTGTCGCCGTCGCCGCCGCGGCCCTCGCGCTCGCCGGCTCCGCCATCATTCTCCGCAAGGATTAAGATCTTTCTCAAGAAAAGCCCCCCCCACCGGGGGGCTTTTTCTATGCACCCTGCCCATTGTCAAGCCCCCAAAATGGTAGAATTTTCGTTCATTCATACAAACTTTTGTTCGTCCCTTTACATCATCGAACATTTGTGCTACAATGGGAATCGTAGAAGAACAACAGTTCGCATTTGGCCAAATTCAGGAGAGAAAACCTATGGATCAGCAAACCATGGGCTGGGTGCTGTTGGGGGCGGCCGTCCTCATCCTTGCTCTGCTCATTTTCCTGCTTCTGCAGGGCAAAAAGGCCCGCCAAAATGATATTTCCACCCAACTCCAGCGCTTGCAAAGCGATCTGGAGCGTTCGGTGCAGGCCGATATTCTCACCCTCGGCAAGTACCTCATGCAGTCCCAGCAGTCCCAGTCGCAAAGCGAAAGCCGGGCCCTGCTGGAGCAGCTCACCCAGTTCGAGAACAGACTATCCACATTTTCCCAGCAGTCCACGCGCGCGCTGGAGGATGTGCGTGCTTCCATGGAACGCCAGCTCTCCATCATTCGCCAGGAAAACAGCGCCAAGCTGGATGAAATGCGCCAGACCGTCGATGAAAAGCTGCAAAAGACCCTCAATGACCGCATGACCGAATCCTTCCGCCTGGTCAATGAGCGCCTGGAGCAGGTTTACCGCGGTCTGGGTGAAATGCAGTCGCTGGCCCAGGGCGTCGGCGACCTCAAAAAGGTCCTCAGCAATGTGAAAACCCGTGGAATCCTGGGGGAAGTGCAGCTTGGCGCTATCCTGGAGGACATTCTCACTCCGGAGCAGTACTGCAAAAATGTGGCAACGGTTCCCGGCAGCCGCAATGTGGTGGAATACGCTGTCAAACTTCCTGCGGAGGATGGCAGCTTTATTTGGCTTCCCATCGATGCCAAATTCCCTGGGGATAGCTACGCTGCCCTCCGGGACGCCTATGATTCCAGTGACCCGGCGGCGATTCAATCGGCGGTGCGGCAGCTACTGCTTACCGTCCGGATGGAGGCCAAGGATATCCGCGAAAAGTACCTTTGCCCGCCCCACACCACCGAATTTGGCATCCTCTTTTTACCATTTGAGGGGCTGTATGCCGAGGTGGTCAGCCGGGGTATGGTGGAGGTCTTGCAGCGGGAGTACCGGGTCAATATTGCGGGGCCCAGCACTATGGCAGCTCTGCTCAATTCTCTGCAAATGAGCTTCCGGACCATTGCCATCCAGCGGCGCAGCGGGGAAGTTTGGAATATCCTGGGCGCCGTTAAGACCGAGTTTGATAAATTTGCGGATGCCCTGACCATGACCCAAACCCGGCTGGAGCAGGCCAGCAGTGAATTGGATAAGCTGGTCGGTGTCCGCACCCGGCAGATCCAGCGGAAGCTGCGGGGGGTGGCCA